>Ga0116187_1003695_pt1 | contig 13972 bp, 11 predicted proteins | sample AD_JPNNA6_MetaG_FD_89755 | JGI IMG/M metagenome (GOLD analysis project Ga0116187, IMG submission 89755) | Active sludge microbial communities of municipal wastewater-treating anaerobic digesters from Japan - AD_JPNNA6_MetaG | ecosystem: Engineered > Bioreactor > Anaerobic > Digestate | place... | reverse complement strand
CCCGCAGGCATCCCGACTCACGTCTCCCGGGGCCGGTCGGAGACCGGCCCTACTTGCCGCCGAGCCGACTACCGGCTCGCCAGCAGGTGCGCGCGACTCTCGGTGGCTTCGCCCTCTCGATGGAGAGGTGCGACACAGGCGCATAGTGTCAGTCCGCGCCGGCGGTGGAGCCCGTCAGCATGCCCGCCCCGTAGGTCCATGTCTCCGACTGGACCCGGCGGACGCCCGCAGGCATCCCGGCTCACGTCTCCCGGGGCCGGTCGGAGACCGGCCCTACTTGCCGCCGAGCCGACTACCGGCTCGCCAGCAGGTCCGCGCGACTTTTGGTGGCTTCGGCACAATCCTGCGCAGTGCGTTGCCGCCGTCGGAGCCGCAGCGGCGTCTCCAGCAACCGGCGATACCACGGCCAGCGCAGGTAGAGCGCCACGGCCAGGGCGGCGCCGGTGGTGTCGGCGATCCAGTCGCCGAGCTCGACCGAACGGCCGGGGGTGAAGCTCTGGTGCCACTCGTCGGTGAGGCCGAAGAGCGAGACCGCGCCGATCGCGATCGCGGCGCGCCAGCCGGGGCGCCGCCATACGCCGTGGGTGCGCAGCAGCAGCGTCGCCAAAAGGCCGAACACACCGAGGTGCGCGACCTTGTCGAAGCCGATGAAGGTGGGCACCGGCGACTGGGGGTTGTTGCCCGAGGCGAAGACGATCGTCGCCGTCAGGGCGGAGGCCCAGAGCCAGCGGAGACGGTTCGACGATTGCGGCGACGGTGCGGTCACACCGCGAACAGGGGCGAACGCGTCGCGCGCGGCAACCGGATTCCGGCGGGCCGCGGTCACCGCCTGCCACAGCCGGAATGCGTTCGCCGCGGCCCGAGGCAGCGCAGGGGGCGGACACAAAAAGACGCAAAACCCTGTCGCGGTCGGACAGAATTCTGCGTCCTCGGGAGGACAGGCCTGACGATCGAACATGCTGCGGGGCTTCGTGCTGGGGAGCGGGGAACGGCCGAGGAGCCGAGGGGGTGCAAGCGGAGACGCTTGCGCAACGGACCGGAGCGCAGCACGCCGACTGCAACCGCAGCGGACTCCCCGCAAGTCTACTTCGCCAAGCGCCAGTCGAGCAGTTCGAGCTGAAGGAGCTTGCGGCCGTTGAAATGGTTCCACGCCGTCTCGAACACGAGGTCGACCGGCTTGCCGGCGGGCGGGAGGCGGTCGGCCATCTTCCAGGCCACGCCGAAGAGCCGGCGGCCGTTGGCGTCGTCGAGCTGGAAGCGGAAATGCTGGTCCTTGAAGACCTCCGGGCGCTTGGCGAACACCGCGCCGGCGACCGCGAACACCGGCTTCGGGTTGCCCTGGCCGAAGGGATGCAGCAGCGCCAGCTCGCCCATCAGGTGCTCGTCGACCGTCTCCAAATCGACCCAGGCCGAGATGTCGACGGTGCGGTCGAGTTCGCAGCCGGCGAGCCGCTGCGCGACCGCGGCGTTGAAACGTCCTCGAAACTCGGCGACGTTGGCGCGATCGAGCGCGATGCCGACGGCCATCGGGTGGCCGCCCCAGTTGCTGAGCAGCTCGTTGCTGTCACCGAGCGCCTCGACGAGGTTGACGCCGAAGACGCTGCGGCCGGAGCCCTTCGCCAGCTCGCCCTCGCGACCGAGCACAATGCAGGGGCGGTTGAACTTCCGCGACACGCGGCTGGCGACGATGCCGACCACGCCGGGGTGCCAGTTGTCGTCGTAGAGCACGATGCCGTGGTCGGCCGCGTAGCGTTCCTCGACCTGGCGCTCGGCGTCCTCGGTGATGCGGCGCTCGATGTCCTGCCGCTCGCGGTTGAAACCGTCGAGCTGGCGGGCGGCGTCCTGGCAGAAGGCGCGGTCCTGGCTGAGGATGAGCTCGACGGAGAGCGCGGCGTCGGCGAGGCGGCCGCTGGCGTTGATGCGCGGGCCGAGGCGGAAGGAGATGTCGACGGGTTGGAGGCCGTTGGTGCGGTCGATGCCGCTGACATCCATGAGCGCGAGCAGGCCCGGGCGGGTGGTCTGCTCGAGGATGGAGAGTCCGTGCTTGGCCAGGATGCGGTTCTCGCCGAGCAGCGGGACAAGGTCGGCGACGGTGCCCATCGCGACGAGGTCGAGGTAGTCGCGCAGCCGGATCGCATGCGCCTCGGGGTGGTTCGCCTCGCGCATCGCCTTGAGCAGCGCGTGCACGAGCTTGAAGACGAGGCCGACGGTGCAGAGGTTCTGCCAGGCCGGCGAGGCCGACTCGGCGTGGACGTGCGGGTTGACGAGGATCGCCTCCTCCGGCACGGCCTCCTTCGAGCGGTGGTGGTCGACGATGACGACGTCGACACCCCGGGAACGCAGATACGCGACCTCGGCGCAGGAGTTGGTGCCGCAATCCAGCGCGAGGAAGAGCTGCGGGACGCCGGCGTCGAGCGCGCGGTCGATGGCGTTGCGGCTCAGGCCGTAGCCCTCCTCCAGCCGGAGCGGGACGATGAAGCGCGGCGCGAGGCCGAAGCGCCGCAGGATGCTCACGAGGAAGGCGGTGCTGCTCACGCCGTCGACATCGTAGTCGCCGAGGATCACGAGCGACTCGCGGCCGGCGATGGCTTTCTGGAGACGGGCGACGGCGCGATCGATCCCGGCGACCCGGAACGGGTCGTCGAGCTCGGCCAGGCGCGGCGCGAGGAAGCGCCGGGCCTCGTCGGGGTCGGCCCAGCCGGCGCGCACGAGCAACTCGGCCAGCACGGGGCTGGTCTGGAGCGCGGTCACAAGCCGCGTGACCGCTTCCGCGTCCACGGGCTGATAGTTCCAACGGTGTTTCACCGTGGCAGGCATGGCAGGCGACGGCGCGCGCCGGCCCCGGAGGGCAAGCGCGCGCAGCAGCTTACTCGGAGGCCTTGCTCGCGCCTTCCCACTCGTACTTCGGCGCGATGTCGCGGTGCGCCTCGACATGCCGGCGATCGCCCTTGTGCCACCAGTAGAAGACCGGGCAGGCGATGAACAGCGAGGAGAACGTACCGGTGAGCACACCGATGAGGAGGGTGAAGGCGATGTCGTTGACGTCACCGGTGGTGACGACGATGAGCGTGATGGCCGTGAGCAGCGTGGTGCCGCCGGTGATGATCGTGCGGGAGAGCGTCAGGTTGAGCGCGCGGTTGAGCATCTCGCGCAGCGTGCCCTCCGGGTTGCCGGCCAGCTCCTCGCGGATGCGGTCGAACACGACGATGGTGTCGTTGATCGAGTAGCCGATGATGAGCAGGATCGCCGCGACCATGGAGGCGTTGAACTGCCGGTCGAACAGCACGAACAGGCCGATCGTCATGAGCAGATCGTGGATGGTGGAGACCACCGCGCCCATGCCGTAACCGAACTCGAAGCGGAAGGCCACGTAGAGCAGGATGCCGACGAGCGCGAGGCCGATGGAGATCACCGCGCTGCGCAGGATCTCGGAACCAACGGAGGGGCCGATGCTGGAAACGCCGGCATCGACGAACTGCGCCTCGGGGAAGGCAGTCTGGAGCGCGGCCACAATGGCGGGACCCTTGCCGAACTCGGTGGTGCACTTGAGCACCTTGGTGCCGGTGCCGCCGAGCTGGGTCTGGTAGGCGAAGGTGGCCTCGCGCACGCCGGTGCCCTTCAGGGCCGCCTCGCGCAACACGCCGACGTCCTTCTCCTGTGCGTAGGTGATCGTCACCTGGTCGCCGCCGACGAAGTCGACGCCGAAGATGGACTTGCCCTTGAAGGCGACCACCGCGACGCCGAGGGCGACGATCAACCACGAGCCGATGAAGGCCGCGCGACCGTACTTGAGGAAGTCGAACTTGGTGCTTTGCAGCACCGAGAACATCGGCAGGCGCTTCATGTAGCCGGGGAGGATGAGCACCTGGAGCAGCAACTTGCTCACGATCATCGCGGCGAACATCGTGGTGAAGATACCGATGGTCAGCGTGACGCCGAAGCCCTTGACCGGGCCCGAACCCATCGACCACATGATGACGCCGACCAGCAAGGTGGTGACGTTGGAGTCGAGAATGGCGGACCACGCCTTCTCGAAGCCGGCCTCGAGCGCAGCCGGGAGCGATTTGCCCGCCGCGATCTCTTCGCGCATGCGCTCGAAGATGAGGATGTTGGCGTCGACCGACATGGCCAAGGTCAGCACGATACCGGCGATGCCGGGCATGGTCAGCGTGGCCTCGAGTCCGGGCATCGCCATGACACCGAGGATGACGAAGACGTTGCAGCCCATGCCGACGGCGGCGATGAGGCCGCCGAAGGTGTAGAAGAAGAGGATGAAGCCGATCGTGAGCGCGGTGCTGATGATGAACGCGGTCTTGGCGCTCATGATCGCATCGTTGCCGAGGGACTGGCCGACCTCGTACTGCTCGACGATCTGCAGGTCCACATCGAGCGGGTTGTTGAGGACGTTGGAGAGCTCGATGGCCTCGCGCTGGGTGAACTTGCCGGTGATCTGGGCGTTGCCGTCGCCGATACGGTCGTTGATGCGCGGAGCAGAGTAGAGCTTGCCGTCGAGCACGATGCCGAGCTGGCGGCCGACGTTGGCGCCGGTGACCTCGGCGAACTTCTTCGCGCCGGCGTCGTTGAAGCGCAGGAGGATCTCGTAGCCGCCGTACATGTCCATCGTGGGACGGGAGTCGGTCACGGTCTCGCCGGTCATCTCGGGGATGCGCTTGACGGCGCAATAGACAGTGACGGGGCGGCCGCTGGCGTCGTCCGAGTCCATGCTCATGTTGACGTAGCCGGGCGGCAGGGCCGAGACGGGCAGCGGCTCGGGCATGTGCGCGAACTGCGGATGCACGAGGCGGAAATCGAGGCGGGCCGGCTTCTTGAGGACGTTGACGACCTCGGGGTTGTCCTTGGTGGAGACGCCGGGGAGCTGGACCTCGATGCGGTTGGCCCCGACCGGGCGGATGATCGGCTCGGCGACGCCGAGGCCGTTAACGCGGGTGCCGATGATCTCGACGGCCTTGTCGAGCTGGAGCTGGCGCATCTCCTGGTGCTGGTCGGGCGCGGCGAGCGAGGAGGCCTCCAGGGTGAAGGCGACGCCGCCCTTGAGGTCGAGACCGAGCTGGAGGCGGGGCTTGGACTGCTTGAGCAGGTAGTCGAAGAGGATGTCGTTGCGCTTCTCGATGTTCTTGAGCGAGGACTCGAGCCGGACCTCGGGGAAGAACTTCGCCATGTCGATACGCTCCTCGCGGCCGAGCTGCTTGAGGGCGACGAAGACGCTGGGGGCCTGCTTGGTCGCGACGCGCTCGCCGGCGCGGTCGAGCAGCTTGAGCAGCTCGGCGCGCTGGGCGGTGGACTCCTGTTTGAGGTAATCCTTGAACTCGGTCTCGGTGAAGGGGACCAGATTGAAGGTCGCCCAGAGCAGGATCAACGCCGTGACGGCGAATTTCCAGAGGATGCGTTGGTACATGGTCGGTCTGTGTTAAAAGGGGTGCGACACGCCGAGGGTGGCGGCGCGGCGAGGGGTTTGCCGGAAAGGACGCGGGGCCAGCTCAGTCCGACTTCTTGTCGGCGTCGCTCTTCTTCTCGACGCCCTGCACGAAGCCCTTGGCGAGCTCGACCTTCGTGCTGTCGCCGATGCGGACCACGAGGCGATCCTCGCGCACGGTCACGACCGTGCCGTAGATGCCGCCGGAGGTGAGGACCTCGTCGCCGCTCTTCAACGCCGCGAGCATCTTCGCATGCTCCTTCTGCTTCTTGCGCTGCGGGGCTATCATGAGGAACCACATCGCGGCCATGAGCAGCAGGAAGGGCCACATCCCCTTCAGCATGTCACCAATTCCCGGGGCACCCGCGGGAGCGCTGGTCTGGGCGAGGAAGGTGGGCAGATCGAGGGAAAGGAGCATTTTGTGCATTGCGAAGGTGTGGAGTTCTGGGAAATGAAGGGCGCGATTCATCCCGGCCCCCTCTGCAAACGCAAGCCCAGAGCTTGCCGCCTCCGCCGCCGGGCGCACCTCCCGCCGCCACCGCCTCCGCCCTTCCCGCCCGTCCCGCTCCACCCTTTGAAAACCAAGCCCTCTTCCGCCTGGTCCGTCGAAAAATCCGAGGACCTCTACGGCTTCAAACGCTGGGGCGCCGGCCATTACCAGGTCGATGGCGACGGCCAGGTCTCCGTCCAGCCGCTCAAGGACGGCCGCGCCGTGCGCGTGATGGACGTCGTCAAGGAGGCGCTCGACATGGGCCTGAAGGCGCCGATGGTCATCCGCTTCCAGGACTTGCTGCGCCACCGGGTCGTCGCCCTCAACGAGGCCTTCCGCAAGGCCATCGTCGAGGAGGGCTACAAGGGCGAATACCGCGGCGTCTTCCCTATCAAGGTCAACCAGCTGCGCGAGGTCGTCGAAGAGATCCTCGACGCCGGCAAGGAGTACAGTTTCGGCCTCGAGGCCGGCTCCAAGCCCGAGCTGATGATCGCCCTGGCGATGCACGAGAACCCCAAGTCGCTCATCGTCTGCAACGGCTACAAGGACCACGACTACATCCGCCTCGCCCTGCTCGGCCGCAAGCTGGGCAAGAAGGTCATCCTCGTTGTCGAGCAGGTCTCCGAGATCGACGACATCATCGCGCTCGCCCAGGAGATGGGCGTGAAGCCCATGATCGGCTTCCGCCTCAAGCTCGTGACCCGCGGCGAGGGCAAGTGGGCCACCTCCACCGGCGACAACGCCAAGTTCGGCCTCACCACCGCCGAGCTGCTCGTCGGCGCCGCCAAACTGCGCGCCGCCAAGCTCGGCCAGTGCCTGCGCCTCATCCATTTCCACATCGGCTCGCAGGTGCCCAACATCATCACGATCAAGAACGCCGTGATCGAGGCCGCCCGCTTCTACTGCCAACTGGCCAAGATGGGCTTCCCCATGGGCTACCTCGATGTCGGCGGCGGCCTCGGCATCGACTACGACGGTTCCCGCACCAATTTCGACTCGTCGATGAACTACTCGATGGGCGAATACGCCCGCGACGTCGTCTTCAACATCCGCGAGATCTGCACCTCCGCCGGCGTCGCCCTGCCCGACATCGTCTCCGAGAGCGGCCGCGCCCTCACCGCCCCCCACTCGATGCTCGTCATCGAGGTCTTCGACGCCATCTCCAAGCGCGAATCCATCGAGGCGACCAAGACCCCCGCGCAGAAGCACAAGATCGTCGCCGACCTCGAGTTCCTCCTCAAGAACCGGGCCAAGCTCGGCCGCCTCGAGCGGTTCCACGACGCCGTGCAGAAGAAGGAAGAGGCGTACTCGCTCTTCAAGCTCGGCTACCTCGACCTCGAGAACCGCGCCGCCGCCGAGTCGCTCTTCTGGCAGGTCTGCGAGAACATCGACCAGGAGGGCCCCGACACCGGCTACCAGCCCGAGGAGCTGCGCGAACTCAAGAAGCTCCTCGCCGACCAGTACGTGTGCAACTTCTCCGTCTTCCAGTCGTTGCTCGACCACTGGGCGCTCAAGCAGCTCTTCCCAATCGCCCCGCTCCACCGCCTCAAGGAGCGCCCCACCGTCAACGCCATCCTCGTCGACATCACCTGCGACTCCGACGGCAAGATCTCCAGTTTCATCGACCTGCAGGACGTGAAGGACTACGTGACGCTCCACCCGCTCACGAAACAGCCCTACTACCTCGGCGTCTTCCTCACCGGCGCGTATCAGGACATCATGGGCGACCTGCACAACCTCTTCGGCCGCGTCGACGAGGTCCACGTCTTCCTCGAGAACGACGAGCCCAACGGCTTCTACATCGAGGAGTCGATCAGCGGCAGCCGCATCGGCTCGGTGCTCGAAGGCGTGCAGTACGACGAGGAGCTGCTCTGCCGGCAGATGAAGCGCCAGATCGACCACGCCACCAAGCGCGACCTCGTGAAACCCCGCGAAGGCGTGCGCCTCTTGGAAAACTTCGAGGCGCTCATGCGCAACCGCACCTACCTCGCCATCCAGCCCGCGAAGCGCAAACCCGGCAAAACCGCCCCCGCCCGCTGAACCGCACGCCAGCCCGCGCTCCGACCTGCCGCATGAAATTCCGCGCCACGCTTCTGCTCGCCGCCACCGCCCTCGGCCTCGCCGCCACCGCCGGGGCCGCCACGCCCCCGGAAAACTGGGAGCAGCATTGCGCCAAGTGCCACGGCGCCGACGGCTCGGGCAACACCCGGCTCGGCACACTGCTGAAGATCCGCGACCTCACCAAGACCGAGGTCCAAGCCTCGTTCACCGACGCCGCCGCCCGCACCGCGATCAAAGATGGCGTGAAGGACTCGGCCGGCCGTTTCACGATGAACCCTTACGGCGGCAAGCTCGCCAAAGAGGATCGAGACTCCCTCGTCGCCTTTGTCCGCGCGTTGAAGAAGTAGGCGTCTTCCGCTCGCACCTCCTTCCTCTCCCCCTGCGGCCCGCCTCTTTCGGCGGGCCATTTTTGTCTTCGCGCGAATCGGGCCCAGAAAGCGCAGAGGGAACCGACAGGAAGCAACGAAGGGCCAAGAAGTTGGATGCCGGCTCGCTACACCACAGTTTTCACCCGGCTGGTGCGCAGAAGACCGGAATCTTGCTCTCCCTCTGTCCGGAGACCGCTCAAGCAACATGAATCTAAAACCACTGATATCACGGATGGACATTCTCCCGTGTGGGAGAACCTCCGGCGATCTGCCAGCGACGATCCGTGCCTATCTGTCTTCTGCCGGACGGCAGAATGGTCCATCTCCGGGGTTCTGTTGCTTCCCCGAAAGTCCGCGCCCCAGCGGGCGTCCACGCTTCTGTCGTCTGCTGAAAGTAGGATCAGGCCCCCGGGCAGCCCCACCGCACCGCCGCGCCCTCCACCCCATCGCACCGGGCGCTCGCCTTTTCGGTCAAGCGCCCGGCCGGAGAGCCGATTGAACCGTCGCTCCCGGCAGGAGCGACCGCACGCACCGCCGCACACGACCATCCCATTGCCATGCACGCCACCACCGTCTCCACCAAACAGGGCATCCTACTCGAATCCGGCACCAACGAGGTCGAGTTCATCGAGTTCTTCCTCGCCGGCGAAAGCTACGGCGTGAACGTCTTGAAGGTGCAGCGCGTCATCGCCCTGAGCAACTGCCACATCACCAAGCTCGCGCAGGCTCCGCACGGCGTCATGGGCGTCATCCACGTGCAGGACAAACCCGTCCTGCTCGTCGATCTCCACACCGCCCTCGCCATCCCCGGCACCGCGGCCGACCAGGACCGGCAGCTGGTCATGGTCACCCGTTTCAACAAACGCACGACCGCGTTCCTCATCGACGGCGTCTCCAAGATTCACCGCACCTCCTGGTCCGACTTCGAGCCCATGAGCAGCGCCCTCTCCGCCGAGGGTGCCGGCTACACCACCGGCTCCATCCGCATCGGCGATCGCATCATCCTCGTGCTCGACCTCGAGCGCCTCATGCTCGATTTCGCCCCCGACGAGGAGCGCCCCGCCCCGCCCTCCGCCGCCGACGAACACACCCGCCGCAGCCGCGAGAACGTGAAGATCGTCTACGCCGAGGACTCGAAGATGATCCGCAAGTTCACCCTCGATGTCCTGCACGGCGCCGGCTTCGCCAACATCGCCGTCTTCGAAAACGGCCTCGATGCCGACCAACATCTCGCCGCCCTCCGCCAGCAGGCCGTGGAGCAGAAACGCCAGCTCAGCGACTTCGTCGACCTCATCATCACCGACATCGAGATGCCGAAGATGGACGGGCTCACCCTCTGCAAGAACGTGAAGACCTCCGGCGGCGACCACATCCCCGCCGTCGTCGTGTACTCCTCGCTCATCAACGACGAGATGGCCCGCAAGTGCGTCTCCGTCGGCGCCGACGCCCAGCTGAGCAAACCGCACGGCGAGGAGATCATCGCCGTCGTCGACAAGCTCTGCGGCTGCGGCACCTCCGCGTAGCCGGCCGCTCCCGCGCCCGTTTTCCCGTAGCGCCGCGCGTGAGCGCATCGTGCCGGAGCCTTGCCTCCCCCCCCGTAGCGATGCGCGTGAGCGCATCGAAGGCGTCCTCCGCCTCTCCCGCGTAGCGCTGCGCGTGAGCGCAGCGACTCTGCGCCGGTGGCGGACATCGCCCGCCCCTGCGGGCACCGCGCACCGTCGCGCAAAACCCGCTTGGCGCTTTTCGCGGGCCTCGCGTAGGGTCCGCGCCGCCCGCTACCCGCGTGCCCACACTCACTCACGCACCACCGCGATGCCCGCCCTCACCGTCAATCTCGACCTCGTCCGCAAGTACGCCAAGCCCGGCCCGCGGTACACCTCCTACCCGACCGCGCCCCAGTTCACCGAGACCTTCGACCGCGAGCGCCTCGCCGCCGAGCTCGCCGCGCACAACGCCTCCGACCGCCCGCTCTCGCTCTACCTCCATATCCCGTTCTGTGAGACGCTCTGCTGGTTCTGCGGCTGCACCCAGATCACCACCCACGACCACGGCAAGTCCGCGCCCTACCTCGACCGCCTCCTCCGCGAGATCGAGCTCGCCGCCGCCCCGCTCAACCCCGCCCGCCGCGTCGTCCAGCTCCACTTCGGCGGCGGCACCCCCAACTTCCTCTCGCCCGACGAGATCCGCCGCCTCGGTGCCGCCTTGCGCTCGCGCTTCACCTTCGCGCCCGACGCCGAGATCGGCGTCGAGTTCGACCCGCGCCGCCTCACCCGCGACCACGTGGCCGCCTTCCGCGAACTCGGCGGCAACCGCGCCTCCCTTGGTATCCAGGACTTCGACCCGAAGGTCCAGGAGGCCGTGCACCGCATCCAGCCCGAGCCCGTTGTCCGCCAGGCGATTGCGTGGCTGCGCGAGACCGGCTTCGAGTCGCTCAACCTCGATCTCATCTACGGCCTGCCGTACCAGACGCCCGCCAGTTTCGCCGACACGCTCGAACGCGCCCTCGCCCTCGGCGGCGATCGGTTCGCGATCTTCAACTACGCGCACGTCCCCTGGCTGCGCCCCGGTCAGAAGGTCATCCCCGAGTCCGCGCTCCCCTCGCCCGAGCAGAAGCTCCAGATTCTCAAGGCCACCGTCGAGACGCTCACCGCGCGCGACTGGGCCTACATCGGCATGGACCACTTCGCCCGCGCCACCGACGAACTCGCCGTCGCCCAGGCCGCCGGCTCCCTCCAGCGCAACTTCCAAGGCTACAGCACCCGCGGCGGCGCCGACATCCTCGCCTTCGGCATGTCCGCCATCTCGCAGACCGACACCCACTACCGGCAGAACCTCAAGGTGCTCCCGCACTACTACGCCGCCGTCGATCGCGGCGAGGCGCCGGTGGCGAAGGCCTTTTTCCTCAGTGCCGACGACCGCATCCGCCGCGACGTCATCATGCGCCTCATGTGCGACCTGAAGCTCGACTACGCCAAGCTCTCCGCGAGCCTCGCGATCGACTTCCAGGCCTACTTCGCCGACGCCCTCGCCTCCCTCGCCGAAGCCGAAGCCGACGGCCTGGTCGAGCGCCACCCCGACCGACTCCAAGTCACGGATGCCGGCCGTCTCCTCATCCGCAACCTCGCGATGCCCTTCGACGCCTACCTCGCGAAGAAGCCCGGCCGTTTCTCGCAGACGGTGTGAAGCGTACTGAGCCAGCGCACATACAGTTCATCGCCAAGATGGGCAGTCCCTGATCCGCTCCTGCCGCCACCTCATCACTATGAGAGATCTCTCATTCATCATTCTCGTTCCTCTTCTCTGGGGATCGGCAGCTGCAGCTGAGACCGAAGCGTCGGTCTACTTTGAGTCACACCCCGACGAGCGGCGTGCCTACGTTCTATTGCGACAGACATCAGCGGAAACGGAGGAGCTGTTTTCGCAGGTAGTCTGGGAATCGGAAGAACGACTGCTCACTGATGCTCGGTATTCGGCCCTCCAGGACATTGCGGCTGAGATGCGCGACCCTCAAAATCTGCGACGATTCATCGCACTCCACCAAGCGAGCGACAGCGAAATCGTTTCAGAGCTGAAAACGGCCGCGAGGTCGGACGGTGAGATCTGGGCATACGTCGGAGCATCAGACTCAACAAACGGGTATTTGGTTTTTCGCGCCAACCAACTCATCCTAAAGACAAGAGCCGTCGTGATACCTGCACAGAGAACCGCGAACGCCCAAGTCAAGAGGGCGCTTTCACCTACGACCACCTCAAAGCGCCCGACAGTTCAGCCCTAAACCCTACCAGACTCCTACCCAGTGCCACAGATTACCGGACACGCCCTGTCCTACGCACTCGCGCCACAGGATCCAAAAGCACCTCTTCTTCGTATCATTCTGCAATTGCTAAAGCCCTGCGCCACGAACCCCGCTCGCCTCTGACCAAGCTCAAATCTACCAAAGATCCGGGACTGACCTTCGAGGGAGTCGTCGGAGAGCTGCCCTTGACCTAGCCTTTCGGCGGTCCACCGACACACGCGCCGCTCTTCAAGCACTAGCCAGTCTTCCACACTGATGAGCAAATCCGAGATCCTCGCCGCCCTCGCGCTTCTCCGCCCGGAGGAACGTCGCGAAGTCCGTGCCAAGCTCGACCAGCTCGACGGTTTCGCCCCGGACGATTGGCTCGACGACGGCGAACTTTCCATCGCCGAGAAACACCTCATCGACGAGCGCATTGCCGACTGCGAGAAGCACCCTGGGGCTTCAATCTCGTGGGCGGTGGCGGAGGAAGAACTGAAGCGACGCTATCCGCTCAGCGTTGCCCGTACCGCCGCAGACTAAAGTATCACCCCAGCTCGCCGATCTTGACGTGTGGTACAACATTTACCACACCCTCTCATCCTCCCATGAACTTCGGCGAACAACTCAAAGACCTCCGGATCCGCAAGGATCTCACGTTGCGCCAATGCAGCGAGCAACTCGGTGTCGACCCCAGCAATTGGAGCAAATTCGAACGCGGCGTGAATCCTGGCCCCAAGGACATAACCATCCTCGAATCCTGGGCCGAATTCTTCGGCCTGCGCGGCGCGGCCAAGCAGGAGTTCTTCGACGCCGCCGCGCTCTCGCGGCGCGAGCTTCCGGCCGATCTCGCCTCCGACGAGAAAGTCCTAGCCGCTCTTCCGGCCTTCTTCCGCGCTGTGCGCGGTGCCGAACTCGATGAGAGCCAACTCCGTCAGTTCGTCGAAGACGTCCGTGGCCTGCACAGCCCCGAACCCAAGGCCCGTCAATGAACGGAGGCTGGAGCCAGATCTGGGCAGACGTGGAGCAGTTCCGCCTCGAACATCTCGGCAGCCAATGCACTGCGCTCCCCGTCGACGTATTCACCATCGTCGAACTCAAACTCCGGCTCGACGTCATCCCCTTTGATGACCTCGCGGCCAAATACCAGATCGACGCCGCGCTCACCCAAGATTTCCGCGGCATGTACGTGGACGCCGAGAGCTACATCGTTTGGGAAAAGGGCCCCGTCTGGAAACAGAATCGCCTCCGATTCACCGTCGCCCACGAACTCGGGCATTTCGTGCTCCACCGCGAGCAGGCCTCCAAGTTGAAGTTCTCGTCCTTCGACCAGTTTGCAGCCCACTTCAAAGGCAGCGGAGGCCCCCGCTACACCATCGAGCAAGAGGCCAACGAGTTTGCCGGTCGGCTGCTTGTGCCGATTGAGCGGCTCCGCGCTTGCTACGATGAATTCGCAGCCAAGGCGTCCACGATCTGCCAAACTGGCGTCTCTCGGATGATCTCCGCACCAAGTTTGCCGAGAGCGCAGGACCGAGATTCGGCGTCAACGCACAGGGCATCCTCGCTCGCCTTGACCGCGAAGATCTCTGGCCCTCCCGCTAGCCAGATTCCCATTCCGGCTGACCCATGAAACGCATCGCCATCGTCGGCGCCGGGATCACCGGACTTACCGCGGCCAGCGAACTCGCCGCCGCGGGGCACGCCGTGACCGTATTCGAGGCCTCCGACCGCGTCGGCGGCGCGATCCGCACCGTCCAGCGCGACGGATGGCTCGTCGAGGCCGGCCCCAACACCGCCCTGCTGCGCGACGCCTCGCTCGACCCGATGATCGAGCGCGCCGGCCT
>Ga0116187_1003680_pt1 | contig 14012 bp, 10 predicted proteins | sample AD_JPNNA6_MetaG_FD_89755 | JGI IMG/M metagenome (GOLD analysis project Ga0116187, IMG submission 89755) | Active sludge microbial communities of municipal wastewater-treating anaerobic digesters from Japan - AD_JPNNA6_MetaG | ecosystem: Engineered > Bioreactor > Anaerobic > Digestate | place... | reverse complement strand
CATTTCTATACCTGTTATTGATTTCCTCCTTACGATTGAAAGGCACAAAACCTATATCGGTCCATCTTTTCTGGATTTCCTTAAGTTTATTGAAGGCTTCCTGTACATCATCACCCGGCTCGAAATTTTCAAGTTCGGCAATAATAGCCTCCTTAGCTTTCAGGTTTTCTTCATATGTTGAATCGAGACTGGCGAAATATTCAGCCTTTCTGTTGAAGAAATGATCACAGGCCTTCCTGAATCTTTTCCATATTTTATCTGAATATTTTCTTGGAACAGGACCAATTTCTTTCCACTCTTTCTGAAGCCTGATAAGTGCTTCGGTCGTGGCTTTCCAGTCGGTACTTTCCTGTAATGCCTCAGCCTGAATGCAGAGATCCGTCTTACGCTGGAGGTTATTCATCTGCATCTCTTTACTGTCGGCATAAAAGTTCCTTTTCTTTTCAAAAAAAGCATCACATGCTTCCCTGAAACGCTGGTATATTTTATTGTTTTGCTTTTTCGGAGCAAAGCCTATGGTTCGCCACATCTTCTGAAGATCTATAACAATCTTCGCTTTTTCTTCAAAATCTTTAAAAGTTTTCAGCTCTTCCCTGTTAATCTCCTACTTTTTCACAAAGGGCGATTTTGGCTTCAAGGTTTTTCTTCTGCTCCTCCTTCTGTTTTTCAAAAAACTCATGATGCCTTTTATTTATTTTGGCAGTAGCCTCCTTAAACCTTTCCCAAATCTCATTTTTCGACTCATGTGGTACAGGACCAATCTCCCTCCATGCATTGTGAAGATCCTGTAACAATTTAAATGCTGTAACCGGATTAGGTTCAAGCATTAATTCTTCAGCTTTTTCGCATAATCTAACTTTTGCCTCAAGATTTTTCTTAAGGTCAAGATCCCGGAGTTCCTTGTTGATTTTTATATAATCATAAAATATCTCAACTGCATGATGATAATTCTCCCACAGGTCTTTCAATGCACTTTGAGGAACAATCCCTACTGCATGCCATTCGTTCTGAAGAGCTCTGAATTCCTGAAATGTTTTATTTATTGATTCTTCCCTGTTAACCAGATCCTTAATTTTCTCAATTATCTCATATTTCTTTCTGAGATTCTCAAGTTTTTCAGCCTCCTGAATTTTCCCGAAATCACTCTTTTTCGATTTGTATTTTTCAAGTAGCTCCTTCACTTTAACCTCAAGAGGGTCAACAAGAACTCTGTAATCTTCAGCCTTACCTCCCTCTTCGAGAAACTTCTTTTTCCTTTCCTCGTTCTCTTTTCTTATCTTCTTGTAAAACAGACTCTTTATCCTTTCAACATCATTTTTTATCTCATTTGGAGGTCTGTTGTCAATAATCAATTCAAGTGTTTCAACCAGTTTTTCTTTTGAATAACCCGAATAATCAACAGGAGGTAGTTCAATATCCTTATAATCTTCAGGTATATCCCCCTGCCTCTCAGCTGCCAGGCTTGTTTCAGGAATAATGACTGGTGAAACGGATTTTTTTTCTCCGCTTTTCTTTCTTGGCCTTTTAACTTTTTCCCCGCCTGATATATGTTCACCCGAGTCAGATAAGTCCTCACTGGCTTCAGCTGTTTCGGTTGACTGAACAACTGGCACACTTTCAGTTCCGGTGTTGATTTTTTCCTCATTTTCTTTTTCCGGAACAGAAAATTCTGTCATGTCCACTTCCCCATCCCGGTTTTTCTTCTCATCAGACGTCAGACTTTCCGGTTTTTCCGTTTCATTAACAGAAAAATCAACAGGAGGTTCAATATTACCTCCGGGCACATTCCCTGTACTTTCGCCAGCACCTTCAGTAGCTGCGAATTGTTCATTCAGAACAGGATTGTTTGGATCTTTCTCAATCATTTTCAACCCCTTTCAAGTATTTTATTCACTAGCAAATTACATGGAAACCCATGAAATTTTTGAGACACGAAAATATTGAATATTTTAATAAAACTCAAAGTTTTAATTCAAATAATGAAATTTTAATATGAAGCTACTTGTTTATCGAATATAAAGCTGTTTAAAAAATCCTGTCGTAAATTCGTAACTTATTGATATCTTTGAACGCTGAAAATTAAAATACCTCAATGAAAGATCCGGTCTCAATTTTCATTACTGTTACAGTTTTTATTATAGTTGCAATAAGGCTTTATCTTCGTTACAAGGAGAAGGGTACATCAGGTGCAAATAAGGCAAAAAGCAAGCAGGATTTAAGTTCTTCCCCGCAGGAAGAAGAATATGAACCTTATAAAAATAAATAAGGTTTTCTTATCTCTTGTTACGGGAAATAAGATACCTGAATGGATAAATCATTTTCTCCAGAAGGCTTCTGTCGTCAGTAATTATCTCTGCCACTCCTGTCATATTCTGGGTAAACTCAAGAGTCCGGTTATATAATGTTGTAAGCCCGTTTTTAAGTTCCACCTCAATCAGATATGAATCACCAGCTGGAACAAGTGCTTTTGAGCGTATAACACCCTGTAGCATACCATATTCCATATAAGGATATCCGTTTAGTTTTATGTTCACTATTTGCCCTTCCCGTACCTTACCTGATTTATACATTTTAAGATAGATTTTACCAATATAGTTCCCGGGATTATCAGGCACAACTGACATAACTGTTTCATCTTTCTTCACAAGCTGATTTACTGACCAGTACCTTGAAAAAGTAACCTGTCCTTCCACTGGAGACACGAGCAAATATGTATTTTCCCAGATGCTAAGCTCCGCCCTCAAGTTCTTCAATGCTTCACGAGCATTAGAATAGAGCTTATCAAGCTCTTCTGAGCGTTTTATTGAATATTCTTCTATAAGTTGCCTTTTATTAATCATTTCGATATTCTTTGCTGAAATATCCAGCCGTACTTTCTGTAATTCAATTTGTTGTCTGATTAATGCCTGTTTTGAGTTTTCATAATCTGCCGGAGCAATTGATTTACCTGCATTTAATGCTGAATCGCGCCTGAATTTATTAAGTTCAATAAGATAATTTTCATTATAGAATTTTTCATTTTCCTGTAAACGTGCAGTATATGTTTTCAGCTCCCTCAGTTCTTCATTCACAGCATTTATTCTGGCATTATAGTAGTCGTTCTTAATAAAATTATCAATATCTGATACACTCTTTCTGAATGTTTCATAGGGAGTTTGCAGTTCTCCAAGGTTGTAAAAATCTGGAATAGTTTCAATTTTTACATCACTCCTGAGGTTAAATGTATCAATAAAGTTTTTTAGTTTTCGAACCTCTTCAAATGATGCCGGGTTTTCCATTACTGCAAGCATTTCACCAGCCTTCACCTGCTGTTTATCCGAAACCATCAGGTGCATTATGCGGCCTGTTGTTTTAGACATTATGGAAGCAGGAGGGTTTTCGGTTGTTATTTCAACCTGAGCAGGAACAATATCAGGATATTTAATCAGCCATGCAAAAGAAATGAATAATACAAATATTGCGAATATAATCATGGTGCCCCATCTGAGGATTTTACCCGGAGGATTTCCCATTATCTCCCTCACAGGCTCAGAATATTGAATTTCGTGCTTTTTCACCCTTATGCGCTTTATCAGAGTATTATTCAGTTACCGAGTTCAAGCTGATTTTTTATAAGATTAAAGTAAGCCCCCTGCCTTTCAATAAGTTCATTGTGTGTACCTGACTCAACAATTCGTCCGTTATCGAGTACTACAATTTTATCTGCATCCCTTACTGTGCTTAGCCGGTGAGCAACAATTATTACAGTCTTGTTTTTGAAAAAGCTTTTAAGATTTTCAACTATTACCTTTTCACTTCCTGCATCGAGTGAATTTGTTGCTTCATCAAAAATAATTATCTCAGGATCTTTATACACTACCCGTGCTATAAGAAGTCTTTGTTTCTGACCTTCACTTAAACCATGCCCATTCATCCCAACTTTTGTATTATAGCTTAATGGCAGCGACTCAATGAAACCTCTAATATTGGCAATCTCGGCTGCTCTGTAAAGTCTCTCCTCGTCTATAGTTTCAACCCCCGGAGCAATGTTAGATGCAATTGTATCGGCAAAGATGTAACCGTCCTGCATAACCGCACCTACCTTTTTCCTCCATGTTTTGAGGCTAATATTTTCCAGTTTTGTATCTCCTACAACTATTTCTCCAGTAACTGGTTTATAAAAACCAAGTATCATCTTAAGCAGGGTTGTTTTGCCACTTCCACTGGCACCAACAATTGCCGTTACATTATTCTCTTTAATCACAAGATCAATATCTTTAAGTACAAAGGGAGATCTTGGTCCCTCGTATTGATATGAAAGATTATTGATATAAATATCTTTCCTCTCGGGCATTTTCTTTACTTTGGCTTCGGGCTCAGGTTCTTCGTCATCCATTGAATGAACTTCAGATAATCTATCAAGACTAAGTTTTGCATCCTGCGACACTCTGAAGAAATAAATTATCTGAGTAACTGGTAAGTTTAACTGACCGATAATAAATAGAATCGCAAGCATCATACCGAGTGTCATTTCGCCCTTAATAACCGTTGTTGCCGAAACAAGTGTAATCAAAATATTAGTGACCTCATGAATCAATGTAGCTCCGGCCGACTGATGCTGCAGGAGGTTCAACCCTTTAACCCTCAGATGAAAAAGACCTGCCTGAAGGTTTTCCCATTCCCACCTTCGTGCAAGTTCACTCTGAGTGAGTTTAATTTCCTGCATGCCATTGACCATCTGGATGAGTTTGCTGTTTGTTGTTGACATTTGTCTGAACCTCTGGGCATCAAGAATAGCTCGGGATTTCATGAAAAGAGATACCCAGCCAATATATGCCAGAGTACCGGCAAGAAAAATCAAAAGAATCTTTAAATTGAAAATAGCCAGAACTATTCCAAAAACAATCAGGTTGAAAAATGAAAACATTATGCTCAGAGATGCTGAGGTGAGAAATTCTTCTATCCTGTTGTTGTCATCTATTCTCTGCAGTATGTCGCCTGTTAATTTTGTATCAAAGAATGAGACAGGCAGAGCCATCAGTTTGTGCAGAAAACCTGATACCACTGCAACATTTATTCTTGCACCTATATGAAGCAATAGCCAGTTACGTATATACTCAACAGAAAACCTTCCTGCCACAAGTGCAAGTTGAGCAAAAAGAATAAGATAGATAAAGCCTATATCGCTATTATTGATACCTATATCTATAACTGACTGGGTAATAAAAGGAATAACCAGCTGAATAAGACTGCCGAGGAAAAGTCCGAGGAATAACTGATAAAAATACTTTTTGTATAATCTAAAATACTTCCAGAGAAACAGGAAACCTTTTTTTTGTTCCTTCTCCTCTTCAGTTTCATAAAATGCCGGCGTAGGTTCCATTATCAGAACCAGTCCCACTGGCTCTCCGTTAATAACTGTTCCTGACCAATTATTAATGAATTCCTGATGGCTGTATTTAAGCAGACCCAGTGCCGGATCGGCAACCCATATATACTTCGGTGAAACTCTGTATACAACAATGAAGTGTCTTTGTTTCCAGTGAACTATACAGGGCAATGGGACATTTTTGATAAATGTACTGAAAGGTATTTTTACTCCTATGGTTCTAAAACCCAGTGTATCTGCTGCTTCCGACAGACCAAGAAACGATACACCCTCCCTTGTAATGTAGCATCTTTTACGGAGAGATTCGAGTGAAAAATTCTTTCCATAAAAACCTGCTATCATCTTAAGGCAGGCAGGTCCACAATCCATTGCATCTGGTTGCCTGACAAACGGGAATGACATTACTCAAATACAGATAGTTTTTTTAGTTAGGGTAAAGATATTTATTTTTGACAATGTAAAATTTCAATATTTTATAAAAACTATAATCAGTGGAATAAATTTACTGTGGATTACCTTTGGAAATAGTATATTTGTCAATCAATTAAGGTATCAACAGGGGATTGTTGGGGAAATTATCAGATAAGGATATAATAGAAGGTGTTCGCCATCAGGACGAAAAGGTTCTCAATTATTTGTACGACAACTATTTTAAGCTGGTTAAAAATCATGTAATTAAGAATAACGGTACTGAAGACGATGCTTCAGATGTTTTTCAGGAAACTATCATTCTTCTCTATCAGAAAATATGTGAAAACAATCTGGAACTGACCAGTGACCTGAGGGGGTTTTTCTTTGGTATCGCACGAAATGTATGGAATAATCTTTTCCGACAGAAGTCCAAAACCGAAGAGCTTCATAATATTGATATTGTTGAAGAAAATGATGAAGAAGTATCAGATCAGCTTTTTATGAAGATCATGACAAGAGCATTTAATAAACTTAAACCTGAGTGCCAGGAAGTATTAAAAATGTTTTATGATGGACTCTCATTTGAAGAAATAGCTCAGAAAATGAATTATAAAAATGAAACATATGCTCGCAGAAAAAAATATCTGTGCAAGGAAGCTTTGATTGAAATCATAAAATCTGATCCAGAATACATTGAATATCAACGCTTTTTAAAATAGCGAATAGTGATAATCAGGACCAGGGACAGAACAATAAGGAGTACTGTTTTAATATACCATGAGATATAAAGTGGGGAATCGTCGCCATATATAACAAGTGTTGACCAATAATATGGATGGGATAATCGCATATCTGCTCTTTCCAGATAATCCATTCTGGCCTTTTTAAGTGCCCGACTCTTTCTCATTCCCGATTTAAGGTTTTTGTAATACGATTTTATTATCGAGGCACCAGCCATATCGTCTATCTCCCATAGAGACATCACTACTGATTTACTTCCAGATACTATAAAGCCTCTTGCCAGACTGAGCACTCCTTCGCCTGCATAGAGAGTTCCTGTTCCGGTAAAACAGGAACTTAAAACAACCATTTTTGCATTCAAAGGTATTCCGTAAACTTCGTAGGGCTTAAGATAAACATCTTCAGCCGAATCCACAGTAGCATTATAAAATATCATTCCTGAATTTGCAGGTGATGCCCCGTCGACTATGGTATGCATGGCAAGGTGCACAACATCAAACTTTCCGGCCTCTGCTTTATAATTCTCCAAAGTAGCTTTCTCATTCATAAAAAGCTTACCAGGTATTAATTTAGACACGTAAGATGCTTCTTGCTGGGCATATACAAGAGGTGGTAAATCATTGTAATTTTCAGACCGAGAAACTGAATCAACAATTAAATTGTCGTATGAAGGTGCAAAAGTGACTGCATTATTAAAAAAAGAAGGCATTCTTCTTCTGGTTTCCGATAGAAGCGTTGCAGAATAAGTATAGGATATATCGTATTTTTTTGTGACATAGTCAAGAATATTATAATAAAGGCTTGTATCTCTTTTTTCTGACATTATCATTATGTCGAACGGGAAAAAGGAAAGCTTACCATCGGGTGAAATCACCAGATATTCAGAAATAAGATATTCTTCAACCGGCTTAAGCAGAAACGAATATAGTCTGAATCCATTTTCCTGAAATTGCAGAAATGCATCTTTTGCATTTCTCTCTTTAACAGGATCGGAAAGCAATTGCCTGAAAGTGTTAACAGTATTGAAAAAACTATCATCAATTTTAAGAGTTTTAATTTTCAAATATTTATTATTTACAACTATGATATGAAGCAATGTATCATTAACAATATAACTCAGATAATTTGCTTTCTTTCCGGCAAGCTCTGGAATCATTTCAGGTGAAACAACTCTGGTATCGTACTTCATTTTATAATAATCAGGGAAATCTTTTTCAAATATTTTAAGCAGAGAATCTTTCCTGTTTTGTGCAATAATCAAATTTTCAGTCCAGAGTTCTATTTTATTTCTATCAGGATTGCTGCTGTTTCTTTCTGCTTCAATTTTCGACTCATAAAATCCAATTTCCAGAGATAAATTATGCTCCAGTGTTACCAGCGAAGGTGGAATATGATACCTCATGGCTTTGGCCTCACGTGTATATGTGAGCAGGCTTGCCGCTTTGCTTTTTTCTGAATATTCAAAAACCTTTAAAAGGTATTGTGCTTCATTGGTTAAATCGTAGCACTGATTGTAACTCTCAATGGCAAACATGTAGGAATCTCTGAACCTTTCTCCAAGAAGAAGACGACTTTCCTCATCACCCAGATTCAGTCTAAGGTCTTCCAGAATTTTAACCATAAAGTCTGAAATCTCTGCACAGCTTTTCAGTATGTTAAAATCACCTGTTAAACTATAAAGTCGTTGCTGAATCAGATACTTAGCCCTTAGTAAATCCCATGTCGTTATGTCTTTTTTTAAAGATTGTATATCCGGATTAATGAGAGGATTATCTTGCGGTTTCAAATCAGCACTCCTGTAAAGAACCATTGTTATCGAATCCAGAGCCTCTGTTACTTTTCCGTTATTCATCAAAGCAAGAGCATATCCCCTGGCAATCTGAGTATTAAGATTAACATCCCACGGATGAGTATAGACATATTCGTAACATGTCCGAAAAATTTCCAATGATTGAGGGAAATCTATTTTAAATCTCAAGAGATATGATGCATAATAATTTAATATTTCACAATATTCCCTCGAAGTTTTCGGATGCCGGCTTTTTATCCTTTCAATTGTTCTTAATAAAATTTCTTTTCCCTTTTCTTTCTGATTAATATTTCCAAGAAACATAGCATAATTGCTCATGAAAGAAACAAAGTTATAAGATGAAAGATCATTCATTGTGTATGCCATTTCATAACCCTTTTCAAAATATTGTATACATCTTGCAGTATCCTTTAAATAAAAGTATGAAGTGGCAATATTATTGATCAAATTCAGCATATTAGCATTAACTGGAAGTCCTAATGATTCATAAATATCCTTTGCCTTAAGAAGGTTAATAATTGCTTTCTTATATTCTGCTATCATTGAAAGTGCAACGCCTTTGTTCTGATACAATAAGGCAATATCTTCAGTTTCTAAATTAAATCCCATATTGTTTGTAATGAACAATCCTTCATTAACAATATCAACTGCATTTTTATAATCACGAAGATTTATTTTTGAAATAGAAAGTGATACATAATCAGGCAATAATTCAGGAGAGTTTTCACCAAAGACCTTTTTTTTAAGCTCGAGAGATTTGCCGAAATATTCTGAAGATTTTAAATGATCGCCTATTTTATTATATGTATATCCCAAAAAATAAAAAATTCTTCCTTTAATATTATCCTCAGGTTTTTTATCAAGGAGCTGCAATGCTTTTTGAAAATAACCGAATGACTGCGATTCATTCCCAAGATCAACCATCGAGGCTCCCAGAAGATAATAAGACTTTATCAGCAATAGAGTATCAGATACAGAAAAAAAATTAATTGCCTCTTGCAATGAATCAGCATATATTTTAATATTTGTCAGATCATTTTCAATATAAAATGTTTCAAGTTTTTTGAAAAAGTAATTTATATCCATATACTGGTAATATATTTCATCAATTTTATGATTTTCGAATAATGATACAGGCAAAGAGATTTTAGCACTTGAATTTTCAATGATATTCGGGTAGCCTGGATATGAAAAAACACAAATAAGGAAAGCTGTAAAAAATATAACCCGTGAATTAAAAATTCCCCTGACAGAAAAATTTTTATTCATATTTCATTATAAGACGTGTAAATATAATAGATAAATATTCTTTTGTGTCAATTTTATCATTTTATTAACTCACTGATTTAATGAAATATAGATTTTTTTCAAAAAAAATTTATTTTTTTGTGTCACAAATTGAACTGCTGCGACATGTATTATTGGAAAAAGAAATTACCCGAAAAAGTATCAATTAACAAAAAAAAAGACAGCTATGGAAACAAAGGAATTAAAAAAGAATCTTGATTTCTTCGCAGCATTCGAGTTGACCAATGAAGAAATGTTGACAATTAAGGGCGGCGATATAGGTGATCCTACGCCTGTTCCACCACAGCCACCAAAGAAATATTAATAAGCATTTACTTCATACATAGAAAAAATTGGCTTATTTATAGTTAAGCCAGTGTTTTTTGAAAAAGATGCATGCGTTTGCATGCAATGAATTGTCAGTTTTGTTTGCTACACAGAACTCTGATTTGAACAGCAAGTCTCATTCTTTTTATTGGATAAGGGGACTCTTGGGAATATGCTGTAATTAAAGAGAGAAGCATAAATCACTGTTCAGAAAAAGTGTATGTGTAACATATAAGGAGCAAATGATTTAACTATTATTTCCAGGTTTTTCCCGGAAAATAAAAGTTAAGAGAGTAAAAATGGTTTGCGGTGCACAAAGCGCATAGCATTCCATAGAAGAAACAGTTTAATGTTAGGTAAAGTGCCATTTAATTTACTGAAACACTTAAAAATAAGTATATGAAGGCAATTGATTATTCTTACTTTGTTGAAAAGTACATTTCAGGAGAAATGACCCCAAAAGAGAAGCTCTGGTTTGAGAAAGAACTGGAAGGCAATGATACTTTGCAAAGGGAAATTGAACTGAGAAGAAAAACAGACCAGTTCCTTTCCCGGCATGATGTTATTAACCTGCGCAATAAACTTGTAAATATTGAGAAAGCAAGAAAAGAGCGGGAAGCTATCAAAATTGCTCAGAGAAAAGTTATACTTCGGTCAGCTGCAGTTTTAGCTTGCTTTTTATTTATCGGCAGTCTCTATTTTACCTTAAACAAAACCTCCTCACCTGAAAAAATATTCAATAAAAATTTCACGGTATATAATCCTGGAGGAAACGTTCGTAATTCCATCAGTTTATCAACTATATCTAATAACGTTTCATACAAAAAAGCTCTTGAATTATACAATCAGGGTGACTACTCTTATGCAGCGAGTTTATTAAAAGAGCACATTATTCAGCAGCCCAATCATATGGAGGCCCATCTTATTTATGGTGTGGCATCAATGAAAAACAATGATTTCGAAGAAGCAATCCGCTCATTCTCGAAAATTATCAATGATGGTAATAACCTTTATATTGACAATGCTCGCTGGTACATGGCATTATGTTACATTAACCTTAATAATTTCGAAGCTGCAAAAAATCAGTTACAGGTTATTAAAAATTCCGGAAGCGTTTACAGTGCCAGAGCTGAAAAAATACTTAAACGGATAAAATAATTATTTAGCTTCCATCTGAGAGCGTTCTTCGGCAATCAGAAATAAATAATTGTAATGAATGCATATAAAACATGGGATTTTTGTTGTCAAGGTGAGTTGAATGAGAGAGGTAAAAACCTGAATATGAATATTTCAAAAAATATAATCAATTGCCCAACGCTGTTATCAGGAATGTCACATGAAGTGAGGACTTACATGAATTCAATAGTTGCATTTTCATTCCTGATGAACAGTAATAATTATACTGATGAAGAAAAAAAAGAATTCAGCAACCAGATATTAAACTCCTGCGAACAATTAATATTTCTTTTTGACAATTTCTTTGATTCAGCAATAATTGATACGGGTAATTTCAAATCTGAATTAAAGCAATGCAATCTCAACGTCCTTATTGAAGACTTAATGTCGGAGATAAGGGAAATAATGAAACGGAATGACTCAAAAAATCTGGTTCTTATCCTTGAAAACCCGGTTCATGTAAAAGAAGAAATTCTAATTGATACAATAAGGGTAATACGGGTATTACGTAATCTTTTCCAAAATGCTGTCTGTAATACAAAATCCGGGTATATAAAGATAGGATACAGATTAAATGAAAGCGAGCTGGTATTTTATGTTAAAGATACAGGGAATGGATTTCAAAAGAGTGCCGACTTTCTTCTGGCTGATGATTTGCAGGAAGCTCTTCAAAAATACAATGATGCAGCTTCAGCAATTAATCTCACAGTTGCAAAAAAAATGGTTGAATTAATGGGAGGAAACATCTGGATTGAAACCAATGGAAATTCAGGTTCGGCACTCTACTTCAGCATCCCTGTGAAAATAGCAGCAGCTTCACAGATACATTTTAATCAATATACCGATACACGCATAGCCATATAAAGAAATATTAATTCAATTCGTCTGCAATACATCTGACTAAAAGAGACCTTCACAAAAGGGGTCTCTTTTTATTTATTGTCACGAGTTATTCTTACCTCAGTTCTCCTGTTAAGTCTTCTTCCTTCAGAAGTTAAATTATCTGCAACCGGGAAAGATGCTCCATATCCTTTGTATGAAAGCCTGTCTGCACTGATTCCCATCTGAGTAAGAAAATTTACAACAGATTTTGCACGTTTTTCAGATAAAACCTGGTTATAGGCATCTGTTCCTATAGAATCGGTATAACCTCCTATTTCTATGCATATAGATGGATTATCAATCAATAATTTATACAGCTTTTTAAGTTCAATAATTGACTCTGTCTTCAATTCCCATGAGTCAAATTCATAGAATACATTTGCAAGCAAGATTGATTCGCCTGTTTTAATCGGCGTAAGAAACACCTGTTTAATATAAGGTTCAGTGGCCGTATGAATTCCTTCAAGCATAAAATTATCTGAATAAAAAAGATATCCGGTTTTATTAACATTCAAACCATAATTAGCACCAGCAGGAAGGCAGACAAGAAAATTACCGTCAGTTCCCGATTGTCCGCTCGCAACTATATTTCCTGTCTTCAAGTTAACAAGTTCATAATCAGCTGATAGGAGACGACCTGTTTCTTTATCCATCACCTTGCCTTTGAAATATGATACTGGATTGGGTCTTGCATCCTGATGTAAATCAAAATAATAAATGTCTTTCCCTCGCTTTTCATCTCTGATCGTTGAAAAATAAGCTTTAGTTCCTGTGGCGTCAATTATGAGGCCCATTTCATCATTGAAAGTATTTATCGGATAACCCAGATTAACTGGTGTTGTCCAGGTTGTATCATCATTCATTCTTGAATAAAAAAGGTCATAACCGCCCATTCCCCTGTGTCCGTTCGATGAAAAATACAATGTTTTTCCGTCAAAATGGATGAAAGGTGACATTTCATCGCCAGGTGTATTTATAACTTCTCCAAGGTTTCTGGGATTGCTCCACTTACCTTCAGCATTCTTCAATGAAAACCACAAATCCATTCCTCCACTTCCACCCGGCCGGTTACTGGAAAAGAACAGCATCATTCCGTTTGAACTTATTGAAGGTTGGGCTTCCCAGTATCTTGAATTTACTGGAGCACCTAAATTGATTCCTTTCGACCACCTTTTGCCGTCGAAAGAAGAATAATAAATATCGCATCTTCCGAGACCGTCAGGGCGGTTGCATGCTGTAAAATACATCCCCGTACCATCCGATGTAACACTCTGCGCGCCTTCATTCTGAGGCGTATTCAACGGAGCCCCTGCATTAATTGCCCTTGACCATCCTTTATCTGTCAATCGGCTGATAAAAAAGTCTTCCTGATTATTGATATTGGGCCTGCCACCTGATCTTTCCTGCCGGGTAAACAGAAGCAAATGGCCATCAACGGTAATCGACGGCCAGTATTCATCATGGATAGTATTTATGGAGTCACCTAAATTTACAGGATTAAACGGAACAGGATTCTTCATAGATTCTAAAGCAAAAATACAATCATCGATCCCTTTCAAAGCCGTGTTCCGGTTTTTTTCATTTTCAGGGTTAAGATCAATATATGCCCGATAATGACTCAATGCTTTTTCGTACTGGCCGGTATTTTGCTCTGCCATAGCCAGTTCAAAGAAAATATATTTGTTGTACAGAGAATCAATTTTTATGGCATTCTGGTAATATATTGCCGCATCATTGAACCTCCTTAGCTTGTAAAACATTTCACCCAGGAGAGCATGGGCCTCATAAAAATTTTTGTCAATCTTTATTGCTTCCTTAAGATAACTTTCCGCGCTTTCGAAGTATAGAAATTCATAATCTCTCTTACCCTGATTATATGCATTAATAGCCCTCGATGAACTGGTATGAAATTTTTGAGCCCAGATGAACGGATAATAAATCAGAAACACAAATAAAATTAATATCAATTTTCTGATTTTCATCTTTTTATGGTATATTCATAAACTTGTG
>Ga0116187_1003677_pt1 | contig 14019 bp, 7 predicted proteins | sample AD_JPNNA6_MetaG_FD_89755 | JGI IMG/M metagenome (GOLD analysis project Ga0116187, IMG submission 89755) | Active sludge microbial communities of municipal wastewater-treating anaerobic digesters from Japan - AD_JPNNA6_MetaG | ecosystem: Engineered > Bioreactor > Anaerobic > Digestate | place... | reverse complement strand
CCTACAATGTCGACCGTGTCGACATGCAGCGCGGCGCCAACTCGATCCTGTTCGGCATGGGCAGCCCTGCCGGCATCATCAACACGAGCACGAAGACGGCCCAGTACCGCACCTTCGGCGAGCTCGAGCTTCGCTACGGCAGCTACGGTGCCAACCGGGTCAGCTTCGACTACAACCACTCGTTGCTTGCGGACGAGCTGGCCTTCCGCGTGGCCGCGGTGCGCAACGACGAGAAGTACAAGCAGAAGCCGGCGTTCAGCCTCGACCGCCGTGTTTTCGCCACGGTCCGTTATGAGCCGAAGTTTCTCAGCCGCAACGGGTCCAAGACCACGATCAAGGCCAACTACGAGTCCGGCACGATCAAGTCGAACAACCCGCGTGTGATCACGCCGATCGACATGATCACCCCGTGGTTCACGGCGATGAACCAGGCCGGCTTCGATCCGAACACTGTCCGCGACAACCGCCCGCGCTACGTCAACAACTCGGACGATACAGTCGCTTCGTTCAGTTATCCCCTGGGGGCAGAGAACCAGAGAACATACGCCGCGCATGTCCCGGTCGGCTCGCCCTACACCATCGCGCAGAAGGACTACGCTTCGGGTGGTTCCAACCCGAACTACAACCCGTGGCTGACGAACGTGGCCTCCAGCTATGAGAGCGGCCCGTTGACCTACTTCAACGCCGACGGCTCCGCCTATATGGTCGCCTCGGGTGTCGGCAACCTCATCGCCGCCCGCAATGCGGACGGCACGACGAAGCGCACGCTCGACTACTTCTCCGACGCCTCGCGCGTGGCCATCGCCCCGCTGGGCACCTACGCGAGCAACGCCGGGGTGGCGTACAAGGAGATCTACAAGAGCTCCACGTTCAGCGACGCGTCGCTGTTCGACTTCTACAACAACCTGCTCGATGGCGACAACAAGCGGGAGTGGCAGAATTTCCACAACTTCAGCGCCAGCCTCGGCCAGACCTTCTTCAATCAGAAGATGGGCTTCGAGCTCGCCTACGACCAGTCGGTTCATCGCCGCGGTCAGTACACGCTGCTCACCGATCAGCGCGCCGGTATCGCTGTCGACATCAACACGATGAACATGGACGGCACGCCGAACGTGAACTTCGGTCGCGCCTACATCGCCGACGCCGGCATCTACAGCAACAACGACATCGAGACCAGCCGCGAGGCTTCGCGCGCCAGTTTCTTCTTCGACCACAACTTCAACGAGGACGGGAAGGCCGGCTGGTTCTACAAGCTGCTCGGTCGCCACACTCTGAGCGGTCTCTACAGCCAGGACATGATGATGACCGACACCCGTAACTTCATGCACTGGGGCGCGGGCGAGGACATCCGCGACTATGTGGCTGGCGCTCCGACCGAGAAGATCAAGAACAACGGTCGTATCGTCCATCCGGTGATCTACCTCAGCGACTCGCTTGTCGGAAAGCCGCTCAGCGACGTCCAGGTTTCGCGTGCCGGCGACGCTGTCGTGATCCCGTCGACGATCGCCTACCGCTTCTTCGACGGCACCTGGAACGCGCCCTCCAGCGTGGCCTACGCGGACCGGTGGATCAATGCCGCCACGGGCGCTGTTTCCACCCAGTCGCAGAATCCGGCCAACTATGTGGGCTGGACCACGAAGGACCTCAGCATCGTCAACGCCGAGGACGGCTTCGACTCGCAGGACGCGCTCACCTATTCGGCGACCCTGCTCAAGAAGAAGTCCAACTCCCGCGCGGCGGTGCTCCAGTCCTACTTCTGGGACGGTGCGATCGTCGGCATGTACGGCATCCGTCGCGACATCGTGAAGTCGTGGGGCGCCGGCGGCGCCGAGGCGTCCGATGGACACATCGACTTCGCCGCGCGCGATGCCGATGGGAACCTCATCTACGACACCGGCTGGCGGCAGGCTTCGATCACCAAGAAGAACTCGCCGAGCTGGAGCGTGGTCGCCCACCTCACGAAGCTCCTCGGCCGCTGGGGCGATCGCATCCCCGTGAACGTGAGCCTCTACTACAACGAGTCCGAGAACTTCCAGGTCGTTGGCACGCGTTTCGACATGTACGGCAACGAGATTCCCGCCGCCAGCGGTACCACGAACGATCGCGGCATCATGATCTCAACCAAGGACGACCGCTTCTCGCTTCGTATCAACAAGTACGAGAGCACGGTGATCGACGCGAGCAGCACGGCCGGTCTCAACGCTTGGCTGGTCGGCAACAACGGCGACGCCACGATCTTCGCCTGGGGCGAAACCTGGGCGGATGTGTACGACTACCGCCTCGGCACCACTGGTGACATGTCCAGCCAGGATACCAATCCGGGCAACTGGAGCTACACCGCCGAGCCGGGCATGACCGCCGCGCAGGCCGATGAGCTCCGCCTGAGCGCGGTTGCCGACTGGCGCACGTTCACCTCGAACCCGAAGATCAAGCAGGTCCTGAGTGCCTTCAAGTACAACGACTTCACTGGAGTCAGCGCTACCAATGCGACGCAGGGCCTGCCGAACTTCTCGCAGACCGAGGACCAGATCTCGAAGGGCTACGAGTTCGAGTTCACCGCCAATCCGACCCCGAACTGGCGCATCTCGATCAACGCTTCCAAGACCCAGGCCATGCGCAACAACGTGGGTGGCACGGCGTTCAACGAGGTCATCGAGATCATGAACAACGCCTTCAACCACACCGACGCGGGCCAGATCCGCCTCTGGGGTGGCGGCAACCTCAACAACAAGGTTGTGAACCAATGGAACAACAACTTCTACAACAACTACGTGTTGATGAAGCTGCAGGAAGGCACCTACACGCCGGAATTGCGCAAGTGGCGCTTCAACCTCGTGACCAACTACAACTTCACCGAAGGCCGCCTGAAGGGCTTCAACATCGGTGCCGGTTATCGTTGGCAGGACAAGATCGCCATCGGTTATCCGGTGGCCACGACCAGCACGGCCGGGGTCTTCACCTATGACATCGCCAACCCGATCATGGGGCCTCGGGAGGACGCGATCGATTTCTGGATCGGCTACGAGAAGAAGCTGACCGAGAAGATCGATTGGCGCATCCAGTTCAACATGCGCAACGTGGGCGACGGCCGGAAGGTCATCCCGCTGACCGTCCAGCCGACGACCGACGGACGCAACTACACCGTTGCGGCATGGCGCATCGCCCCGGGACAGACCTGGGAGTTGACCAGCACCTTCAAGTTCTAAAGGGCAAGTATTGGTTCTGTGCTTGTGGCGCCCCCGGCTTCGGCCGGGGGCGCCTTTTTTTTGTGCGGAGCCTGTTCACCAAGCTGCGAGGTGGGAGTCCTCGTCCCCGCTTGATCGAGGCGAAGGGGCGCGAGGCGCAAGGGCGGAGCCGCGAGAATCTGCCCCCGGGGCCGGAAATGCCTAGCCGAAGGGCGCATTGAGGCGACTGAGCCCCTGAGTGGCTTCGCCAATGGCGATTCAGTGGAAGGCTCCTGCGCCTGATCGCCCCCGGAGCGATGACGGGGCCGCCGTTCGTGTGTTGAAGAATCCGACATTGTCGGAGTCAGATCGTCATTTTAGGACAGGTACGATGAATGCCGATGGCGCGAAGAAGCTGACGCTTAAGACTGTCGATCGCCCTTCCGCAACCCCCGTGGCACCGCCGCCGCCCATGGTCCGGTTGACCGCGCGCGTCGAGGAATGGCGGGCCGACCGCGGGTTCGGTTTCCTGCGCTTCGACGAACACCGGGTCTTCATCCACCGGCGCGACTTCGCGAGGTTCCACCGCGTGCCGGCGGTCGGTGATGCGGTCGAGTTCGTGCTGGGCGAGGATCGGCAGGGGCGGATCTGTGCGCGGCAGGCCGAGCTCGCCCACGACGGTGGGCGTATACGACGTGAGAATCTGGTGGTGCTCGGCGTGCTGCTGATTGCTCCGGTTGCGGCTCTGCTCCGCTTCTTCGGGCTCGAGTACTGGTACGCGACGCTCGGGATTGCGCTCCTGCCCTCGTTGCTCGCCTACCTGCTCTACGCCGACGACAAGGGGCGGTCGCGGGCGAAGACGTGGCGGGTCTCGGAGAAGAACCTGCATTGGGTCTCGATGCTGGGTGGCTGGCCGGGCGCGTATCTCGCGCAGCGTCGCTACCGGCACAAGACGGCCAAGGTCGGGTTCCAGTTCACCTTCTGGGCGACCGTGGTCCTGCACGAGTATGTCGCCATCGATTACATCCTCGGCTGGCGCCTGGCGCACGCGCTTCTGGCCTTGATCGAGAAGTGAGGGGGTGTTGGTGACGCGGTGGGAGCTTTCGGAGGAGTGAACCACTGATGGGCTTCGCCAACGGCGAAGCCTTGGAAGTGTCCTCCGGCTGATCGCCTCCGGGACGTGTTGGTCGGTGCCCGCCTGCGGTGAGCCTGTCGAACCGCTGATCGCGGGCGGATGATCCCGAGGTAGGAGCCTGCTTGCAGGCGATTCCGGGGTTCGCGCGCTTCGCGGCTCCGCGTGAGAAGATGCGTTGGAGTGGTGGCACGCGGAGGCGCAGAGAACGCGGAGCGTCGTCCCCGCCGAGCCGCGGCTCATCCGGCCTGCTCCGGCAAGGCTTCGCAGCCCCGGAGTATTTGTCTCCCGACGAAGCTTCAGCGAAGGCGGGATGTTTCGCACTACCGCGGGACTCGCCTGCAAGCGACTCCTGCAGGGAGAACCGCTCTACGGCGCGCGCCTACTCGTGCGGCCGGCGGCGATGCTGGCGCTGACGGAGTCCATGTCATGGGCTGTGGCGTTCTTGCTGTGGGCAGCTAGCGAACCGGCCCAGCGGCGATCACGGACGGAACCGGCCGGCAATGCGCCGCCCCGGGCCGCCTTCAATTCGCGGACGCCTTGGAGGAAATTGTTGAAGTAGGCCTTCTTCATGGCGGGCGAAGGTGGGGATTCTCTTGATCACGCCGCTTGCCGCGGGGTGATGGCGGCGAGTTCGGTGGCGAGGGTGCGGCGGGCGGCGCGGATGTCGCATTCGGTCTGGAGCCGCAGCCACCAGCCTTCGGAGAGCCCGAAGTAGCGGTCGAGGCGCAGGCCGGTGTCGGCGGTGATGGCGCGCTTGCCGGCGAGGATGGCGGTGATGCGCGTGAGCGGCACGCCGATGTCCTTGGCGAGACGGTAGGGCGTGAGCTCCATCGGGCCGAGGAATTCCTCGCGGAGCATTTCACCGGGAGTGAGAAGGGGGAGCGCGGGAGATTTCATGGTCAGTGGTAGTCGACGATCTCGACGTCTTCGACGCCCTGTTCTGTCCAGCGGAAACAGATGCGCCATTGGTCGTTGATACGGATGGAGTGCTGGCCTTTGCGGTTGCTTTTGAAAAGTTCGAGTCGGTTGCCGGGCGGAACGCGGAGGTCGGTGAGCAGGCGGGCGAGGTCGAGTTGCACGAGTTTTCGGCGGGTCGTGGTTTGAATGTCCGGAGGCAGATCGGGTGTGCGCTCGTCGCGGAAGATCGCTTCGGCTGCTGCGCTGTTGAAGCTCCGGATCACGGGGGAGGCAGTTCGCGCGGAATAATGGTAACGTCAAGCGTTACCAGGGGGTGCACCAGCGGATGGGAGAGATGCAATCAGACGCGGGCGGAGTCGGGCGGTCCGTCCTGAAGGAGCGGACCACGTTCGGACGAAACTCGAGTTTCGCTACGACGGAAGATAGCGGAAACAGAACGGCCCGGCGGTGAGGCCGGGCCGGGAGGAAGAGCAGTTTGGGCTTGGATCAATCCGCAATCCGAAATCCGCGGTCCGCAATCGGATCAGCCGACGACGAGGTTGAGGATGCGGCCGGGGACGAAGATCACTTTGCGGAGCGTCTTCCCCGTCGTGAATTCCTGGACCTTCGGGAGGGCGAGGGCGGCGTCCTTCGCCTCGGCTTCTGTCGCGGTCTTCGCGAGGAGGAGCTCGCCGCGGAGTTTGCCGTTCACCTGCACCACGACCTTCATGGTGTCGGTGACGAGCTTCGACTCGTCGAACGACGGCCACGGAGCGGTGCCGAGCGGCGTGGTCTCGCCGAGGCGGGCCCAGAGTTCGTGGGCGAGGTGCGGCGCGAAGGGCTGGAGGATCTGCACGAACGCCTTGAGGGTGCCGCGCGAGACTTTCTCCGCTTTCTGGATCTGGTTGCGGAGAATCATCATCTGCGGGATCGCGGTGTTGTAGCGCAGTCCCTCGATGTCCTCGCCGACCTTCTTGATCGTGGCGTGGAGGAGTTTCTCCGTCTCGGCGTCCGGCTCGGGGCCGTCGACGATCTTCGGATTCAACTGGCCGTCCTCGGCGACGACTTCGCGCCAGAGGTTGCGGAGGAAACGGTGCACGCCCTCGATATTCTTCGGGCTCCACGGCTTCATGGCCTCGAGCGGCCCGAGGAACATGAGGTAGAGGCGGAGGGTGTCGGTGCCGTAGGTCTTGATGATGTCGTCGGGGTTGGCGACGTTGCCGCGGCTCTTGGACATCTTCTCGCCGTCCTCGCCGAGGATGATGCCCTGGTGGAAGAGGCGCTTGAAGGGCTCGTTGGTCGGCACGGCGCCGATGTCGAAGAGGACCTTGTGCCAGAAACGCGCGTAGAGGAGGTGGAGCACGGCGTGCTCGGCGCCGCCGACGTAGAGGTCCGGCACGCCCCAATAGTTCAACGCCTCGGGCGAGGAGAGCGCGGTGGCGCAGGTCGGGTCGGTGTAGCGCAGGTAGTACCAGCAGGAGCCGGCCCACTGCGGCATCGTGTTGGATTCGCGGCGACCGCGAATCCATTGCGCGCCCTGCGGGCGCGCCGAGGAGGCGGGAACGGACTCGCCGGTGGCCGGGTTGTACCAGATCTCGATCCACTCCGGGATGCCGGCGAGCGGGCTCTCGCCGGTGCCGGTGGGCTGGTAGCTCGTCACGACCGGGAGCTGGAGCGGGAGCGCGGACTCGGGCAACGGGAGCGCGTAGCGCGTTTCGCCGTTGATGACGCAGGTGACCGGCTCGGTCGGGAGGGGGAGCTTGGCGCAGCTGGCGGCGGTGGCGCGGTAGTCGGCCTCGCTCACCCAGACGATCGGGAAGGGCTCGCCCCAGTAGCGCTGGCGGGAGAAAAGCCAGTCGCGGAGCTTGAACTGCACGGTGCCCTTGCCGCGCTTCTCGGCGCCGAAGCGGGCGTCGAGCTTCTCCTTGGCCTGCGCGGGCGTGAGGCCGTTGCACTCGCCGGAGTTGATGAGTTTCACCTCGCCGCCCTTGTCGCAGAACGGCAACTCCACGGCCGAACCGTCGGCCGGGGCGATGACCTGCGGGATGGGGAGGTCGAACTTCCGGGCGAACGCGAAGTCGCGCTCGTCGTGCGCCGGCACGGCCATGATGGCGCCGGTGCCGTAGCTCGCGAGGACGTAGTCGGCGATCCAGATCGGGATCTGCGCGCCGGTGACGGGGTTGAGGGCGTAGGAGCCGGTGAAGACGCCGGTCTTGTCCTTGGCCAGCTCGGTGCGCTCGAGGTCGCTCTTGGAGGCGGTGGCCTTCACGTAGGCGTCGACCGCGGCCTTCTGCGCCGGCGTGGTGAGTTTCGCGGCGAGCGCGTGCTCGGGCGCGATGACCATGTAGGTGGCGCCGAAGAGGGTGTCGACGCGCGTGGTGAAGATACGGAGCCGCTCGCCCGGGAGCGACGGGAGGTCGAACTCGACCTCGCTGCCCTCGCTGCGGCCGATCCAGGCCTCCTGCATGCGCTTGGTGGAGTCGGGCCAGTCGAGGTCTTTGAGATCGGCAAGGAGGCGGTCGGCGTAGGCGGTGATGCGCAGCACCCACTGGCGGAGCGGGCGGCGCTCGACCGGGTGTTTGCCGACCTCGGAGACGCCGTCGATCACCTCTTCGTTGGCGAGCACGGTGCCGAGGGCCGGGCACCACCACACGGGCTTCTCCTCGACGTAGGCCAAGCCCTTCTTGAAGAGCTGGAGCCAGATCCACTGCGTCCAGCGGAAGTACTTCGGGTCGGTGGTGTCGACCTCGCGTTCGAAATCGTAGGAGACGCCGAAGGCCTTGAGCTGGCGGCGGAAGGTGGCGACGTTCTCAAGGGTGACGTCGGCCGGGTGGCGGCCGGTCTTCACGGCGTAGTTTTCGGTGGGCAGACCGAAGGCGTCCCAGCCGATGGGGTAGAGGACGTTGAAACCCTTGGCGCGCTTGTAGCGGGCCATGATGTCGGTGATCGCGTAGTTCTCGCAGTGGCCGAGGTGGAGGCCCGCGCCCGACGGGTAGGGGAACATGTCGAGGATGTAGTACTTCGGGCGCGCGTCGCCGGTGAGGGCGCGTTGCGGCTTGAGCTCGTCCCACACGCGCTGCCAGCGCGGTTCGATCTCGGTGAAGTTGTAGTCGGCGGAGGGCGGGTTCGGCGTCTGCATCGGGAAAAGAGGGCCGAGGTTGAGCCGGCCGGCGGGGCGGTGCAAGCGCGCCCTCCGCCGCCAAGGCTCCGGAGGGTGCGGCCGCGCTGCAGTGTGGGGCGGGGCAAACCTGGTGGCCGGTTGCCGGTGTCCGGTGATTCGTGCCGGGCTTGGGGTATGGTGGACGGGAAGTGCGGATCGGCCGGTGGGAGGGAACGGGGCGGCAACGCACGGATTTTTGTTCCGATCGGAACAAGATTTTGTGCGTTTGGGGTACGAGGCCGGCAGCGGGTGGCGTGGACAACGAAGCGTCACGGCGGAGAGAGGTTGGGGCTGACGTACAACCGTGACGCGGCCGGGACATGGTCCTGCGTCCGGCGGAGCGGGCGCAGCTGGCGTAGTGCGGCGGAGGCGGGCGCCGGTGTTCGCTGTGAGCGGTGCGGGCGAAGACGGGTGGACGGTAACGCAGGCCTGGTTAAGGGGCTGGTAACGCACAGATTTTTGTTCCGATCGGAACAAGATTTTGTGCGTTTTGGGGGGCGGCGCGCCGGGGGACGCACTGCCGAGGGGCGCACGAAAGTCCGTTCCGGTCGGAATGGAAAACTGTGAGTGTGAGCGTGGGAAACGGCGCGAAGCGGGGGAGCGCGGGTGCGGGTGAGCCAATGGGGCGGGATGGCTGGGGGCGGGATGGCCGGGGCGGGAAATTGCGCGGGCGCGCGAGATTGGCCTTGCCGCGGTAGTGCTAAAGTGGCGGCATGCCACCGCCCCCCGCATACACCTAGCCCAAGTATGCGAGCCCGAACTGTCGCCCTCGAGTGCGGCTCCAGTCGGTGCGTTGTCGGAGCCTTCGTCCCCACAGCCGATGGCGAGCTGATGTTGGAGGAGTACGCCCTGCTGCCGCGTGAAGCGGCAGCGGAGGGGGCGTGGCCGGCGTTGCCGGAGCGGCTGACCTCGGGCGCGCGGATCGCGGTGACGCCGGCGCCGAATCTCACGCTGGCGAAGTTCCTCGAGGTGCCGCCGGCGGCGCGCGCGCAACGGGCGCGGGTGGTGCGCTTCGAGGCCGAGCAGGCGATCACGCGTCCGTTGGCGGAGGTGGTTTGGGACTGGGCGCCGGTCCCGGGGGCGGACAACACGGTGGAGCTGGCCGCGATGACCGCCGAGAAGGCCGCGGAGCTTTGCGCGGCCGCGGAGCAGGCGGGCGTCTCCCCGGACGCGATCGTAGCGCGGGCGAGTGCGCTCTCCCGCGCGTTGTGTCACAACTATCCGGAGTCTGTGGCGGAGGCAGTCCTGGCCGAGATCGAGGGGACGACGGTGGTGCTGGTGCGCGCGGGCGCCGGGCGCAGCGCGGTGCGGCTGGCGGCGCTGCCGGACCTACCGGCCGCCGACGGAGCAGGCAACGGCCCGGCGGAGCCGGCGCGCGGGCCGGAGTTGCTGCGGTGGCGGCGGTTGGCGGCGGAGATGTCGCGTTTGGCGGACGGCGACGGTGGTTCGCCGCACTCCACGGCGCTGTTTCTGCTGGCTGGACCGGACGCGCCGGAGCCCGAAGCGGTGGAGCGGGTGTTGGCTGACCCGACGCGCGTGCGCGTGGAGCGTTTCGATGCGTTGCGACGGGTGCGCATGGGCAAGGCGGCGGGCGGCGCGTCGGCGATCGCCCACGAACTCGGGGCGGTGGTGGGGACGGCGCTGGCGTTGCGCGCGCCGGTGGCGCCGAACCTGGTGCCCCCGGAGCGGCGGCGGGAGTTCGCCTTCCGTCGCAACCGCTGGAGATGGCTGACCGCGGTCGGCGTGGCGGCGGTGGCCGCGTGGGGCGCGGTGGCGTGGCTCAGCTGGGACGTGAGGCGGCGGCACGTGGAGGCGGTCGCGCTCACGCGGGAGCTGCAACCGTGGCGCACGGCACGGCGCGAGGTGCAGGAGCGCCAGCGGCAGACGGAGCTTGGCCAGCGGGAACTGGATACACTGACGCGGTTGGCGCGCGAACGCTCGCGCTGGGCGCGGCTGCTCGGCGCGATGGAGGCGCGGGCGGCGGCCGCCGGCGGGGTGTGGATCGAGACGATCGAACCGTTGGGGACGGCGATCGGCGCCAGTCCGGCGGAACTGTTCGGCTCTCCGGTGGGGGCGCCCTCGGGTGATCCGGCAGGGATGTTGCGGGTGGCCGTGACGGGCGTGGCGCTCGATCCTGGATCGGACGGTCGGCGGGGTTTGGAGCGGTTGCGGGCGCTGCTGCGGGACTGGGCCGGGTTGGAGCGCATGGCGGCAGTGGAGCGCGAGCGTTTCGACGCGAGCGAGCCGGGGAGGCTGCGGTTCGGGTGCGTGCTGGTGCTGAAACCGGAGGAGGCCCCATGAAGCCGGCGATTCCGCGCAGACTGCGGTTGTATCCATGGTTCTTTGGCTCACTGGCGGCGCTGGCACTGCTCGCCATGGCCGGCGCGGTGGCTGGTTGGAAACAGGGGCGGCGTGCACGATCCGGGCGCGAGGAGGTGGCCCGGCTGAGGATCGAGCGACTCTCCTCGCAGACGCAGCCGGAGATGGTGACGGCGGCGGGCTTGGCGCTGGATCGTGCGCAAGCGCAGTTGCGCCAGGCGCGGGCGGAATGGCCGGGCGTCAAGGAGTCACCGCCGGAATCCGCGGACCGGCTCGGTGCCTACGCCGCGCTGATGGCGTTCATCGAGCGGAGCCGGGCCGCGGCGCAGGTGGCCGGGGTGGCGGTGGGGAAGGACGAGTGTTTCGGCTTTGCCCGTCATGCGCACGAGGCGCCGCTGGAGAGCGAGGTCGCGGCGGTGCTGGAGCAGGTGAGCTCGGTGGAGCGGATGCTGGCGGTCTTGTTTGCGGCGGAACCGGTGGAGTTGGTCGGCGTATGGTGCGAAGCGCCGGACCCGGTCGGGTCGGGCGGGAGCGCAGGCCGGGCGGGGGAGTGGTGCGGGTTGGCGCCGGCTCGCTCGGTGCGTGTGCCCGGGCTGGTGCAGACACGCGCGCTGCGCGTTGAGTTGGTGGGTACGACCTGGTGCTTGCGACGTTTCCTGAACGGACTGGCCGCGGCGCCGGCACTGGTTGTGCGCGAGGTGGTGGTAGCGAAACCAGAGCCAACGAGCCGGCGGGGCGCACGGCAGGATTCGCGTCCGGGGGTGAGGCGATTCGTGGTCACCCTGGAGACTGTGACGGTCGCTGGCGGGACGGGCGAAGTCCGGGACGGCGATGGCACAGCGATGCCGGTCTGGGCCGAGCGCGAGGGAGCGTCCGGGGGTGAGTTGTTCACGCCGGCGGGGTTGGCCGTCGCCGAGGCGGTGCGTGGGCGAGAGCCGCTAGCGCGGTCGCCGGTGTCGCCGGATTTCGGGAACGGTCTCGGCATCGAGCTGGTCGCCGTGCGGCGTGCGCCGTACCGGTGGAGGCTGGTCGGGCACGTTGCTGCTGCCAGCGGCGGGGTGGCGATGTTGGAGGACTCCGCGACTCGGCGGTGTGCGCTGCTGCGTGCCGGCGAGCGGGACAACGGCAGCGGGGTGGGGCTGCAAGGACTCGAGGTTCTGCGGGAGCGCGGTGGCGGCCGGGTGGTGCGTGCGACGCTGGCCGATCCCGGCGAGCCAGGACCGATCGTCTTGACGACCGGCGGCGCGGAGGGCCCGGCGCGTGTGGTGGCGGTATTACGGGTCGAGGGACAAACGGCGCCGTTGACCGTGCCGGAGGGCGCAACGGTGCGGAGCGGGGGCGCGGACTATGTCGTCGGCCGGATCTCGGTGGAGCCGGCGGTGGTGGAGATCGCGCGTGTCGACGCGGGGGGCGCGAGGTCCTCGGTGCGGCTGAGCGTGGCGACCGAATGAACCGGGAGAATTTCACCATGAAGCGTAGCAAACAGGCGGGACGAATCGGACCGGCGGCGTTGGCGCTGCTGGTGGTGGGGCGGTTGGTGGCGGCGGATACAGCGGAGGACTGGCTGATGCGGGCGCGGAGCCGGCTGCTCGCCGGTGAACGCGAAGCCGCGGCGGCGGCGTACCGCGAGGTGCTGGCCGCCGAGCCGGGCAACGCAGAAGCGACGGCGTTTCTGGCGCGCGCCGACAGGGACGGGACCGGCGAACGGTGGCGGACGCGCGAGGAGCTGCTGCGCGGTGTCGCCGAGGCGTGGAGTCAGGCGCCGGTCCAAGCGGAGGCGCGTGCCGAGGTGGCGCCCGAGGCGGGTGCAGCGGCGGCGATGGCGCGACGGCTGGAGACAATCGTGTTGCCGGAGGTGAGCTTTGCGGGGGCGAGCTTGTCGAGCGCCCTGGCGACGCTCGGTGCGCTGGCGGTGGAACGCGAGGCCGCGGCGGGCGGGTCCGGGGTGAACCTCGTGCTGCTCGATCCCGCCAACGCGAACCCGCCGGTGCACCTGACGGTGCGCGACCTCCCGCTGCGTCGGGTGCTCGACTTCCTCACCGAGGCGGTCGGCTACTGCTACGAGGTGCAGGCCGATGCGGTGGTGGTGCGGCCCGGCGGCGAACGCACCGCGCTGGAGACGGCGGTGCTGCCGCTCTCGCGCGCGATCGTAGCGCGGATGGTGGCGGCGGGCGCGGCGAAGGCCGCGGGCGCGGAGGTCCGGACGGATACGGGTCCGAAATGGGAGGCTCCCGCTTCCGGGACCGAGGGACACGGGATGGAGTCGGCGGCATTGCGGGCGTTTCTCCAGCAGGCCGGGGTGAAGTTCGACGGAGTGGAGGGCAGCAGTCTGGTGTTCGACGGTTCGGCGATGCTCGTCACGCAGACGCCGCGGAACATGGCGCGGATCCGGACGATCCTCACGCGGTATGCGGCGGTGCGGCAGGTGGAGATCGAGGCGAAGTTCCTCGAGGTCGAGGACGGCGCGCTGGAGGAGCTCGGCGTGAACTGGAACGCCTCGCGGCGCGTCGATCCGATGACGGGCAACCCGCGCGAGCTCTACCAGTCGGGCAACCGGAGCGTGGCCGGCGCGTTCGGCGGCAGCGCGAGCGGGAGCGCGATCCAGATCGATGGGACATCGGTGGCGAGCGTGTTGGCGCCGGCGTTGCCCGGCACGGTGCCGCTGGGGGCGGGCACTGCGCCGCTGGCGCAGATCAGCGGATTCATCGGCGAGTTCGATGTGAGTGCGACGGTGCGGGCGCTCTCGCAGAAGCAGGGCAGCGACCTGCTCAGCGCGCCGAAGGTCACGGTGCTCTCCGGGCATCCGGCGAGCATCACCGTGGCGCGACAGCTGCGGTATCCGCGGCAGTACGGGCAGATCCAGAGCCAGGTCGGGCAGGCCGGCGGGGGCGAGAACTCGAGCTCGGCGGGCGTGACGATCACGGCGGGCACGCCGCAGGATTTCACGACGGAGAATGTGGGCGTGGAGCTGGCGGTGACGCCGACGGTGGAGGAGGACGCGCGGAGCATCACGCTGGATCTCCATCCGGTGGTGACGGAGTTCGAGGGGTTCGTCGAGTACGGCGGGCCGAGCCTGGCGGTGTCGGGCGGGAAGACGGTCACGATCCCGTCGGGCTTCTACCAGCCGATCTTCTCGCGGCGCGCGGTGAGCACGCGGGTGACGTTGTGGGACGGCGCGACGCTGGTGATGGGCGGACTGGTGCGGGAGGAGACGAAGAAGGTGAACGACAAGGTGCCGCTGCTCGGCGACCTGCCGGCGGTGGGGCGGCTGTTCCGCTCGAGCGGCGAGGGCGCCACGAAGCGTAATCTCCTGATCTTCGTGACCGCGCGGTTGGTGAGTCCGG
>Ga0116187_1003673_pt1 | contig 14033 bp, 12 predicted proteins | sample AD_JPNNA6_MetaG_FD_89755 | JGI IMG/M metagenome (GOLD analysis project Ga0116187, IMG submission 89755) | Active sludge microbial communities of municipal wastewater-treating anaerobic digesters from Japan - AD_JPNNA6_MetaG | ecosystem: Engineered > Bioreactor > Anaerobic > Digestate | place... | reverse complement strand
TCGCACCGAGACCGTGCTGGACGACTGCCGAAAGAAGATCCTTCGTCCCGGCAAGGGCGTGGTGGAGGGGATCCTGCGCTCGGCGGATCTCATCCAGCGCCTCTGCTCCCATATGGCCCTCGGCCAGAACCGGGCCTTCCTGGAGGAGGTGGCGGCCCACGTGGACCGCCTCGATCGCCGGGCCTTCTCGTCGGACTCCCCCGAGGCCCCAGAGAAGGGAACTCTCGAGGGGGCGCCCCCCCGAGCCCCCCTCACTCCCTCCGCCGACCTCCCGGGGGCTCCCTCCCCGGGGGAGGAGCCCCTTCGTCCCCCGGCCCCTCCGGCGCCGGAGCCTGGGACGGCTCCCCCTTCCCGGGGGGCCTCCCCGGCGTCCCCTCGCCCCGCCTCCTCCGGAGAGGGATCTCCGGGAGGGGGGGCGAGCGTCCGGGTGGCCACCGCCAAGGTGGACAGCATGGTGGACATGCTGGGAGAGCTCCTCATCACCCAATCCCAAATCGAACAGGAGGCGGTACGGCGCTTTGGCCAGAACGATCCCCTGGTGACCCACCTGGGGCGCCTTTCCCGCATCACCAAGGAATTGCAGAGCCTTTCCATGTCCCTCAGCATGGTTTCCCTTAAATCCACCTTCCAGAAACTTCGGAGGTTGGGGCGGGACACCGTGGCCTCGTTGGGCAAGGAGGTGGATCTTCAGTTCGTCGGCGAGGACACGGAGATCGACCGGGGGGTGGCGGAAAAGCTCCTGGACCCCCTGGTGCACCTGCTGAAAAACGCCATCTCCCACGGCGTGGAGGACGAAAAGACCCGCCTCGCCCGGGGCAAACCCCCCGGGGGCACGGTGACGGTGAGCGCCTACAGCCGCCGGGGGAGCGTGTTCATCGAGGTGCGGGACGACGGCGGGGGCATCGACCCCGAGAAGGTCCTCCGCAAGGCGGTGGAGCGGGGATTGGTGGAGCCCGGAGGGAGCCGGAGCGAGGACGAAGTGGTGGGTTTCATCTTTCTTCCCGGCTTTTCCACGGCGGGGACCGTGGACGGAGTCTCCGGGCGCGGGGTGGGTATGGACGTGGTGAAGACCGAGATCTCCCGCATCGGAGGGAGGGTGGACGTGCACAACACCCCGGGGCAGGGGTGCGCCTTCGTCCTCAAGATCCCCATCAACATGGCCATCTTGAACGGCACCATCGTGGATATCGGCGGCATCCACTACATCCTCCCCACCCTGGCGGTGAAGCAGATCCTCCAGGTGACGGACGATCTCTGGGTCAGCGTCCAGGGGCGCGACGCCGTGGTGCGGGTCCGGGACCGACTGATTTCCGTCATCCCCGTGGAAGAGGTCCTGGGGCGGGCCTTCGGGGAGGGGCGCGAGGTGGTTCGCCTGGCGTTGGTGCTGGAGCTGGATAACCGGGTGAAGGCCCTTCCCGTCCGTAGCGTGGTGGGGCGGCAGGAAATAGTGGTGAAGCCTCTGAACGAAGCCTTCCGGAGCCTGGATTTCGTCTCCGGGGCCTCGATCCTCGGGGATGGACGGGTCTCTCTGATCCTGGACGTGGAGGCCCTTTTCAAGTACGGAGGTGAGGTCGAGTGCAGAGCTTAGGTGGCAAGTACCTGACGTTTCCCCTGGGACGAGAGGAGTACGGCATCTCCATCGCCAAGGTGAAAGAGATCATCGGCATGATGGAGATCACCATGGTGCCCCGGATGCCCGGATGCATCAAGGGGGTCATCAACCTCCGGGGGAAGATCATCCCCCTTTTGGACCTTCGGCTCAAGTTCTCCATGGAAGAACGCCCCTACACCGAACGGACGTGCATCATCGTGGTGGAGATAGGGGGCCGGGGGCGCACCATGGGGGTGGTGGTGGACGCGGTTTCCGAAGTGGTGACCATCGCCGAGGGGGAAATCGAGCCCCCGCCTCAGTACGGCGGCTCCCTGGACGTGAGCTTTCTGCTTGGCATGGGGAAGGTGAAGGGCAAGGTGGTGATGCTCCTCGACATCGAAAAGGTGCTGAGCGTGGAGGAGCTGGAGACCGTGCGGGAAATGAAGGGAGTGTAGGCCATGTTCCGGAATGCAAAGCTCGCCGTCAAGATCACCTTTGGTTTCGTGATGGTGCTCCTCATCGCCGTGGCCCTGGGGGGAACGGCGGTCTATAACATGCGTCAGATCGGCCAGGACGTCACGGCCCTTGCCGAGCAGTACGTGCCGGAAGTGACGACGGCCACCCAGGTGGAGCGCCGGAGCCAGCAGCTCATGTACGAGATGCGGGGGTATGGCTTCACCGAAGACGAATCCTACCATACCGCCGGGGCGGGACACCTCACCAGGACCAAGGAGGCCCTGAAGGATGCCCGGGATCTCGCCGACCGCTACCCCCAACTGGTGGTGCTCCGCCGCAACGCGGAGGAAGTAACCCAATCCCTGGGGACCTACGAGAAGCTCATGGGAGAGACCGTGGCCCTCATCGGTAAAATGAAAGAGATCCGCCAGCGCATGGACGCCCAGGCGAAGATCTTCATGGAAAACGGCCGGGCCTACCTGGAAAGCCAGGAAAGCGCCATGGAAAAGCACCTCTTCCAGAACGACACGGCCGCCGCCAAGGACCGGCTGGTGAAGATCACCCGGGCGAACGACCTCCTCGACCGGGGAGACGAAGTGCGGATCGTCGCGTGGCACGCCCAGGGGCTCCGGGATCCCAAGATCATCGTCGAGGCCCTGCCGCTCTTCGACAAGATCCTTAAGGCCATCGAGGATATCCGGGCCATCACCGTCCAGGACGTGAACCTCCGCCAACTCGCCGCCATGGAAGGCGCCGCCAAGGGGTACCAGGGGGCCGTGTCGGATCTGGCCACCACCTGGCAGGCCCTCCAAGAAGTCAACGCCCAACGGACGGCGGTGGGAGAGAAGGTGTCCGAGGCGGCCCAGGCCACGGCCCGGGGAGGGGTGGAGCACATCCAGGAAATCACCAAGTCCTCCGTGGAGGATCTGGCCTCGTCGTCTCTGATCATGATCGTGGGGCTGGCGGTGGCGGTGGGGCTGGGGATGCTTTTGGCCTTCGTCATCACCCTATCCATCACCAAGCCGGTGAGCCGCATCGCCGAGGTCCTCTCCGAGGGTTCGTCCCAGGTGGCCTCCGCCTCGGAGCAGCTCTCGGGGGCCAGCCAGCAGCTCGCCGAGGACAGTTCGGAGCTCGCCGCCTCCATCGAGGAAACCTCGGCGACGCTCCAGCAATCGGCCTCCATGGTGCGCCAGAACAACGAGAACACCAAGCAGGCCGCCATGCTCTCCAAGCAGGCCATGGAGGCCGCCGAGGGGGGCAACCAGGAGATGACCGAGATGATGACCGCCATGGGGGATCTCAAGAAGTCCAGCGACGAGATCGCCAAGATCATCAAGGTCATCGACGAGATCGCCTTCCAGACCAACATCCTGGCCTTGAACGCCGCCGTGGAGGCGGCCCGGGCGGGAGAGGCGGGGATGGGCTTTGCCGTGGTGGCGGAGGAGGTGCGAAATCTGGCCCAGCGCAGCGCCCAGGCGGCCAAAGACACCGCCTCCATCATCGAGCGCAACATCGCCCTCTCGGAGTCGGGGGTGGCCGTGGCGGTGAAGGTAAAGGGCTCCCTGGAAACCATCGCCGACGAGGCCCGCAAGGTGAGCGAGCTGGTGGACGAGATCACGGCGGCCAGCTCGGAGCAAGCCCAGGGGATCGAGCAGATCACCAAGGCCATCTCCCAGATGGATCAGGTGACCCAGAGCACCGCCTCCAACGCCGAGGAGAGCGCCTCGGCCTCCGAGGAACTTTCGGCCCAGGCCGAGAGCATGAAGGAAGCGGTGCAGGGGCTCTTGGTCCTGGTGCACGGCGTCGGGGCGTCGGCGGGATTGGGGGCGGCCCCCCATCGTTCTTCGCCGGCCCTCAGGGGGCGTTCGCCCCAGGCGGCCCTTCCGGGAGGGCGAGGCAAAGAGGGGGGAGCGGGGCGACCCCAGGGGCGAAAGGGCCCGCAAGGGACCCCGGCCAAGGGGGGAAGCGGCCACACCAATGTGGTGAACCCGGACGACGTCATCCCCCTGGACGATGACCTCCAGGACTTCTAGGCCCGCTGCGGGGAGTGAGGGGTGAAGAACTAAGAGGTTGAGGGGAGCGCGAGAGAAGAGGTGAGTCCCCGTGGCCATCCCCGAAGCGAAGTTTTCCGACGCCCTGTTTCGCCGCTTTGCCGATCTGATCTACCAGCGCTTTGGCATCGTCTACAAGGAAGAAAAGCGGGAGATGTTGCGGGCTAAGATCTCCAGGCACATGCGCCGGGAGGGGATGGAATCCTACGAGGAGTTCTTCGACCTCTTGACCCACCGAGATTCCCAAGAGCTGTGGATGGCCTTCGTGGACGACATCACCATCCACACCACGAACTTTTTTCGCGAGCGGAACCACTTCGACCACATCCGCCGCCATATCGACGACATTCTGGAAGCCAATCCCCGCATCCTGAGGCGGCGGGAGCTCCGGGCCTGGAGCTCCGCCGCCTCCACCGGGGAGGAACCCTACACCCTGGCCATGGTGTTGGCGGAGGCCCTGGGAGACCGGGCGTCCTTCAAGATCCTGGCCACCGACGTGAGCCGGGGGGCTTTGGCCCAGGGCGTGGCGGGGGAGTACCGGGCCGACATCCGACAGGACGTGGAGCCCCTTTACATCCAAAAGTACTTTGTGCGCACCGCCGGGGGCTTTGCGGTGAAGCCGGAGCTCCGCCATCGGGTGGTCTTTCGCCTCTTCAACCTGGCGGACCCCTTTCCCTTTCGCCAACCCCTGGACATGATCTTCTGCCGCAACGTCATGATCTACTTCTCGGCGGAGGTGCAGCAGGAGCTGGTGGACAAGATGTACCAGGCCCTGGCCCCCGGAGGGATTCTCTTCATCGGCCACTCCGAGAGCCTCATAGGGAAAAGGCATCGCTTCAAGTACGTTCAACCCACCATATACATGCGATGATCGATGGGTTTTCAGGAGAGGAGGGGGATGGGGGTGCGCGTCCTGGTGGTGGAAGACGATCACATCAGCGCCATGGTGATTCAGGAGATCCTGCTCTCGGTGGGGAGCGCCGACGTGGCGGAAAACGGCCTCGTGGCGGTGGACAAGTTCCGCGACGCCCTGGAGCGGGACGAGCCCTACGACTGCATCTTTTTGGACATCATGATGCCCAAGATGGATGGCCACGAGACCCTAGAGCACATTCGGGGCATCGAACAGGAGCACGGCATCTGGGGGTTGGATGCGGTGAAGGTGGTGATGATCACGGCCCTGGGGGATTTCGATAACGTAAAAAAATCCTTCCGGGGGCAGTGCGACGCCTACCTGGTGAAGCCCATTCGGCGGGAAAAGATCCTTTCGGCGGTGCGGGATCTGGGATTTGACGTTCCTTAAGGATCTAGCCCCCCGGGTGGTGCGGTGATGGAGCCTCGCGAAGCGGAACGGAGGTTTTTCCTCCAGCCGGGGCAGATTTTCGTCTCGGACGAGCCCTACCGGGTGTTCACCGTGCTCGGCTCCTGCGTGGCGGTGTGCGCCTGGGATCCCCGGCGGGGGTGCGGGGGTATGAGCCACCAGATCTACCCCCGGGCCCTGGAGGGGGCGGGGGGGGCGGCCTTCGGAGCCCAGGCGGTGCCCCACCTGTTGCGTCTTTTGGTGGGGCTCGGGGCGAAGCGGGAGGATCTCCGGGCCCACCTGGTGGGAGGGGGGGCGAACCCATCGCTCGGCAGCACCATCGGCGACGAAAACGTGGCCCTGGCGGAGGAGATCCTGGCCCGGGCCCGGGTGGCGGTGGTCTCCCGGGACGTGGGGGGACTGCTAGGAAGAAAAGTGGCCTTTTCGACCTTTTCGGGGGAGATCGCCGTGTACAAAATCGAACGCATCAGGGAGACGGATTGGTATGGCAGATAAGCGCGTCCGCGTCCTCGTCGTCGACGATTCGGCGTTGGTGCGCCGGATCTTCACCGAGGAGCTCGCCCGGGATCCGGAGATCGAGGTGGTGGGCACCGCCCCCGACCCCATCATAGGCCGGGACAAGATCGTCCAGCTCAACCCCGACGTGCTCCTGCTGGACGTGGAGATGCCCCGCATGGACGGCCTCACCTTCCTGGAAAAGCTCATGGCTCACCGCCCCATGCCCGTCATCGTGGTGAGCTCCTTGGCCCGGGAGAGCTCCGAGACGGCCCTTCGGGCCCTGGATCTGGGGGCGGCGGAGGTCATGGCCAAACCGGGGTCGTCCTATTCGGTGAAGGACATGAGCGAGCAGCTCGCCGAGAAGATCAAGGCCGTGGCCCAGATGCGCCTTTCCCGGGGGAAGGCCGCCGGCGCCCCCAAGGCCCCGGGGGAGGGACAGGTCCCGGGTTCGCCGGCGAAGTTTCTGAAGACCACCAATAAGGTCTTGGCCATCGGGGCCTCCACGGGGGGCACCGAGGCCCTCAAGGCCATGCTCTCCCGGCTGCCCGCCAATGCCCCCCCCACGGTGATCGTGCAGCACATGCCGCAGTTTTTCACCAAATCCTTCGCCGATCGGCTCAACACCCTCTGCGCCATGGAGGTGAAGGAGGCCGAAGACGGGGAGCTCCTGCGCCAAGGCAAGGCCCTCATCGCCCCGGGGAACTTTCACATGGTCCTCAAAAGGAGCGGGGCCCAGTACTACGTGGAGGTCAAGGATGGCCCCCTGGTCTTCCACCAGCGTCCGGCGGTGGAGGTGCTCTTTCGCTCCGTGGCGCGCTTTGCCGGAGCCAACGCCGTGGGAGTGATCCTCACGGGGATGGGCAAGGACGGGGCCCAGGGGCTGCTGGAGATGCGCCAGGCGGGGGCTCGGACCATCGCCCAGGACGAGCAGAGCTGCGTGGTCTTTGGCATGCCCAAGGAGGCCATCGCCCTGGGGGCGGCGGAAAAGGTCCTTTCCCTGGACCGCATCGCCGCCGCCGTGATGGATCTGGTCTAGGCCAGGTCATGAAGAAAGCGGGGTGATCGCACGATGGCGCAGCCAGATTTCTTTACCCAAGGGGAGCGCATCCTGGTGGTGGAAGACGAGAGCATTGTGGCCCTGGACCTGACGGGGTGCCTCGAGGGGCTGGGTTACGTCGTCTGCGGCCACGAGTCCACGGGGGAGGGGGCGATCCGGGCGGTGCGGGAACAGGCCCCGGATCTGGTCATCATGGATATCCACCTCAAGGATGAAATGGACGGCGTCGAGGCCGCCCAGGTCATCGTCCGGGAGAGGGGTTGTCCCGTGGTCTTTCTCACCGCCTACTCCGAGGATCACACGGTGGAGCGGGCCCGGAAGACGGCGCCCTACGGCTACATCCTCAAGCCCGTGCACGATCGGGAGCTCGACGTGACCCTCCGCATGGCCCTTTCCAAGGCCCGGGCGGACCGGGAGATGCGGGACGCCAAGAGGTGGTTCGAAGCCCTCGTGGCCGCCCTGCCCGACGGCGTGATCGCCACGGATCGTTTGGGGCGGGTGCAGCTCATGAACCCGGCGGCGGAGCGCCTCACGGGATGGAAAGGGGCGGAGGCCTCGGGGCAGGCCGTGGACGAGGTGGCCCACAGCGTCCCCGTGGAGGGGCCCGCAGAGCGTCGTCCCCTTCAGGACAGCAACCTCCTCTCCCGTAGCGGCGCCGTGACCCCGGTGAACATCAAGGTGCAACCCATCCCGGGGGACGACGGAAAGGTCGCGGGGTTCGTCTACCTGGTGCGGGACGTCTCCGACCGCATCCACTACGAAGATACCCTGCGGGCCGCCACGACGGCGGCGGAGGCTGCGTCCCGGGCCAAGAGCGAGTTCTTCGCCATGATGGCCCATGAGTTTCGCACCCCCATGACGGGGGTGCTGGGCGTGGCCGACCTGCTGGAGCTCTCGGGGCTTTCTCTCAAGCAACGGGAGTTCCTGGAGGTCATCAAGACCTCGGCGGAGGGGCTTTTGTCCATCCTGAACGACATGTTGGACCTCGCCCGGATCGACGCGGGAAGGATGGAGCTGGTCCTTTCCCCCATGGACCCCCAGGGATCCTTGGAGAAGGCGGCGGCGGCCTACGCCCCCCGGGCCCAGCGCAAGGGGCTGGAGTTCCGCTATGTCCCGGGGCCCGGCCTTCCCCGCCGAGTCCTGGGGGACGAGAGACGCCTGCGTCAAGTGGTGTCCAACCTCCTGGACAACGCCCTCAAGTTCACCGAGGCCGGGAGCGTGGAGCTCCGCCTCTTTTCCCGGGGATATGGGGGAGACGTGGTGACCCTGGACGTGGAGGTGGAAGACACGGGGATCGGCATCCCGGAGGAGGGGCGGGAAGTCATCTTCGGCCGCTTCGAGCAGTTGGACCGCTCCTTCGTGCGGCGCTACCCCGGCACGGGGTTGGGGCTGGCGGTGTGTCAGGAGCTGGTGCAGCTCATGGGGGGAGAGATTTCCGTGGAGAGCACCCCGGGCCAGGGGAGCACCTTTCGGGTGACGATCCCCTTCCGGAGGGGATGAGGCGCCGCCGGGGCTTCGGGACCCGAAGAGATCTCCGGCGGGGAGAGGGGGGAGGCTCCATGGAGGAAAGCCCTAGAAAGATCCTCATCGTGGAAGACGAGATGATCTTTGCCCATGACCTGAAACAGAAACTGGAGCGGTACGGCTTTCGGGTGACGGGGGTGGCGGACCGGAGCGATGGGGCGATGGCCCTGGCGATGGCCAACCCCCCCGATCTGGTCCTCATGGACGTCCACCTCCGGGGGGATGAGGACGGCATCGTCACGGCGGAGCTCCTCCGGGCGAAGCTCGACGTGCCGGTGATCTTCCTCACCGCCTACTCGGACGACGTCACCCTGGCCCGGGCCACGAGCCCCTTCGGCTACGTGCTCAAGCCCGTGGAGGATCGGGCCTTGCTGGCGGCCATCCTCATGGCGCTCCATCGCCACGACGCGGAGTCCCGGGTCCAGGAGGGGGAAGCGTGGCTTTCGGGGGCCCTGCGGAGCATCGGTGACGCAGTGCTCACCGTAGATCCCGAGGGGAAAATTCGCACCCTCAACGCCCGGGGGGAAGCCCTCCTGGGGGTGCCGGAGCGCGAGGCCCAGGGGATGCCCCTGGACGAAGCCCTCAAGGTGGCTTCTTCCTGGGAGGGGGGCCCCAACCCTCTTAAAAGTCTGGAAAATCTTCGAGAACCCTTTCAAGAGGCCGAGCGCCTGGCCCTGGAGACCCGAAGGGACGCCCCGGTTTGGGTGCAGATCTACGCCGCGCCGATCCTGGCGGAGGGCCGGCGGGTGGGCACCGTGGTGGTATTGCATGATCTCACCGAGGCCGATGCCATGCAACGGCGCCTCTGGGAGCGCGAACAGGCCCTACAGAAGAACTACCAATTGATGCACGACTCCTTCCGGAGCACCATCCGGGCCATGGCCAGCATCGTGGAGATCCGCGATCCCTACACGGCGGGGCACCAGCGCCGGGTGGCGGAGCTGGCCCAGGCCCTGGCGGAGCGCCTGGAGCTGGGGGAAAGGCGCAGCGAGGGAGTATACATGGCCGCCCTGATCCACGACATCGGCAAGATCCACGTGCCTTCGGAGATCCTGAGCAAGCCCGGGCGCTTGTCCGACCTGGAGTATGCCCTCATCCAGACCCACCCCGCCGTGGGGGCGGAGGCCCTCCAGACGGTGCCCTTTCCCTGGCCCCTGCAGGAGATGGTCCGGCAACACCACGAACGCCTGGATGGATCGGGGTATCCCCGGGGTCTTTCCGGGGACGAAATCCTCCTGGAGGCCCGCATCCTCTGCGTGGCGGACGTGGTGGAGGCCATGCAGTCCCACCGCCCCTATCGCCCCGCCCTGGGGCAGGACGTGGCCTTGGAAGAGGTGCGGCGGGGGTCGGGCAAGACCTTCGACGGCGCCGTGGTGGAGGCCTGCCTGGGGCTCTTCCACGAAGGCTTTGCCTTTTCCGAGCGATGACCGTCCCGCCCTCCGGATAGGGGCTTCCGCCGAAGATCTTTGCGTACTTTTTCCGAAGCCGTCGCGCCGAAAATTCCCTATCATCCTAGGGGAATCAAAGGCGTCTTCGAGGGGTGAAAAAGCGTGAGACTTTTGGTGGGAGCGATGGTGGGAGTGGCGCTATTCTTGATGGGGGCGCCGGAATTGGTCCGGGCGGAGGAGCGGGAGCCCCTCCTGGTGTGCGCCCCGTGCAGTCGGGCGTTCTTCCCCGAGGCGGAGCGGGTGGTGCGAGATCTGGGCTTGGAAGGGCGCGTGGCGGTGACTCTTTCTTCCTGTCTGGGCCCCTGTCAGCAGGGGCATATCATCGCCTTTCGGGGTGAAGTCTATCGCGCCATGGACGCAGAGACCCTTCGCACTCTTTTGCAGGTCTCCTTTTCCCTTCCCTGACGACCGGGGAGATCGCCTACCCCGGAAATAGGGGGGGCTTCGATCTCCGAGGAGCCCGGGGATTTAAAAAGATCGCGAGGGGCTCCATCCCGGCGGGGACGGTTAGCGGGCCGTCCCAGTTTTGTTGTGCTTTTTGCGCGGCGGCCTTCGGCCCCGAAGAGGGCCTCAGGCGACGCTAAACCATGGGAGGGGTCAGACATGGAGATATCTTTTGAACAGGGTTTCCAGGGCGCCGTGGTGGCCCGGCTCCGGGGGAGGCTGGACGCCCTGGAGGCCCCGACCTTCGAGGGCCTCCTGGCCCAGCGGATGGACGACGGAGATGGGCGCCTGGTGCTGGATTTTTCTGCGGTGGATTATATCAGTAGCGCGGGGCTCAGGAGCCTCCTGGCCCTGGCGCGGAGGGCCCGAGCCCGGGAGGGGGGAGTGGTGGTTTGCGCCCTCACGGGGATGGTGCGGGAGGTCTTTGACGTGGCGGGATTTCAATCCTTTTTGCCCGTGACGGAAACGGTGGCGGAGGCGGAAGCCCTCCTCCCCTCGGAGGATGACATCAAGAGTTAGCACGATCTATCTATGAAGACCCTCGAGGGGCGGGGCGGAGGGGTCTTCGCCCCGTAGCGGGGGGCATCTTTGACGGGAGGGACGGGCGTTGAAGCTTTCTTCTCCGGTTTCCATGGAACTACCCAATACCCTGGTGGTGTTGCGCCCCGTGCAGGCCTTCGTCCGGGAGATCTTTTTCGCCCACGGTTTTGGCCAGCGCGAGGTGGAAGAGGTGGAAGTGGCCCTGGAGGAGGCCCTGGTGAACGGGGTGGAACATGCCTACGGTCCCGGGGGCGAGGGTCCCCTTCGAGTGACCGTGGCCCCCCATCCCCTGGGGCTCGCCGTCGTGGTGCACGATGATGGACTGCCCCTGGACTACGGAGCCCTGGAAAAAAATGTGCCCGACCCCTCGGTCTCGGGGCTCGGCGTGGGACATCTCCTCATGCGGCGCCTCGTGGACGAGTTTCGCCTGGTGAACCGGGGGCGGGGGGGAAAGGACGTGGAGATGGTAAAATATCTCCCCTGTCCCCAGGCGTCCTTCGGCGACGCTCCCCCGGATGAGGGGCGGGACGAGGGATCCCGGGGGCCTTCGGAAGCCGCCGCCCCCCCCAGGGACCAGCCCATGACCCTTCGCTCCTTTCGCCCCGAGGACGCCCTGGAGGTGGCCCGGTGCGCCTGGTACGCCTACGGTTATTCCTATGCCCACGACCACGTCTTTTTCCCCCAGCGCATGGTGGAGCTCAACGCCCGAGGGGAGCTCCTGTCCCTGGTGGCGACGACCGCCAGCGGAGAAGTGGCGGGGCACACCGCCGCAATATTTCCGCATAAAGATTCCCCCTGGGCGGAGATCGGCATGGCCTTCGTCAAACCCGCCTTCTCCTCCCGGGGATTGCTCAAGGCCCTCACGGCGGAGCTGGTCCGGAGGATGGGCGAACGGGGGCTTTCGAGCGTCCACGTCCAGGCGGTGACCTTTCACGAGGCCTCCCAGAAGGCGGCCCGGGCCAGAGGCTTTTCCCCCGGGGCCCTGCTGGTGGGGGGCCTCACGGAAAACTATCATTTTAAGACCATGGGAGGGCTCTGCGAGGGGCGGCTCAGCGTCCTGATCGCCCACCGATATCTGGCCGAGTACGCCCCCTTTCCCCTCTTCGTCCCCGGGCGACACCGCCCCATGGTGGCCCGGATCTACGAAGGGATGGGGCTTGTCCCCGTCTTTGCCGATCCCGCCCCCCGCCCCTCCCTGCCGGAGCGCGGCGATGTCTCCTTTCGCGTGGTGGAAGACGATAACGCCGCGTCGGTGGAGGTGCGTTCCGTGGGGCGAGATGGAGCCTCGGGCCTGGCCCAAATCACCCGGACGCTCTGCCAGCGGCGGGTGGACCACCTCCGGTTGGCCCTCCCCCTGGGGGATCCGGGCACTCCGGAGCTCTGCCGATCCCTGGAGGGGCAGGGATATTTCTTCGCGGGGGTCTTCTTCAAGGGCCCGCGAGAAGATGCCTTGCTGCTCCAGTATCTGAACAACGTGGATCGGCGATATCAAGACATCAAGCTCTTCGGCCCCGAGGCCCAAGAGCTCTTGGCCCACGTGCGGAGGTGCGATCCTCAGGGGGGAGCATGAGGGCCTTCCCCCCGGGGGCCTTTGGTTTGGGATCCCCGGGGTCTTTGGGAAAAGGGGCGAAAAGGTAGAGGGACTTCGGCTCCCGACGGAAAGGACGTGGTGCGCGTGCTTCGAGAAGAACCGCTAGCGCCGAGATGGAGCGGGGAGGAAGGCGACGGGAAGTTCCTGACATCCCTGGCGACGCCCCGGGTTCTCCTGGTGGACGATTCCCAGGTGCTACGGACCTTTCTTCGAAGGTTCCTCGCCCGAGCCGTGCCCGGGGGGGACTTCGTGGAGGCCTCCGATGGGAACGAGGCCCTGAAGGTTCTGGAATCCGGCGACGTGGATTTGGTTATCACCGATCTGGTGATGCCCGAGCTCGACGGCTTCGGCGTGCTGGAGGCCCTGCGGGATCGCTGGCCCGACATCCCGGTGATCGTGGTCTCCGGCCTGGACGATCCCGAAAGCCTGGAGCAGGCCCTTTCCCGGGGGGCCTTCGACTACCTTACTAAACCATTTAAGGCGCGAGAGGTGGAGATCGTCCTTCCCCTGAAGGTGCGTAACGCCCTGGGGAAGCACGCCCGGAGCCGCCAGCTGCGCCAGCTGCACCAGGCTCTTCAACAGGAGCTCCAGAAGGCCTCGGCCTTCGTCCGGGATGTCCTCCTTCCCCCCGTCCCCGAGGGGTGGAAGGGGGCCACGTGGTACCGTCCCGCCATGGAGGTGGGGGGCGATCTCTACTACTGGACGGAGCGGGACGGCGCCCTCTGGTTCATCGTGGCGGACGCCATGGGACACGGGGTGGAGGCGGCGCTAAACCTGGCCCTGATGCGGTGCCTCTTTTTGGAAGGGACGGCCCGGGGCGGGGGGCCCGAGGACGTGCTTTCCTTCGTGAACGCGCGTCTCTGTCGGTCGTCCCAAGGGGACGACTTAGGGATGTACATCACCGCTGCGGTGGGAAAGATCCGGGGCCTCGAGGGGGTTGTCGCCAGCGCGGGGCACCCTTCGCCCCTGTTGTTGCGGCGGGATGGCACCGTGAGTCCCCTTTCCTCCGGGGGGTTTGTGCTGGGAGCTTTCCCCGAGGCTTCCTACCCCGGGTCCTCCCCTTTCACCATGGGGGAGGGGGACGCCCTTTTGCTCTTCACGGACGGAGCCCTCCCCCGTCGTTGGAACGCCGAAACCTGGCGGGGTTGGGTGGAGTTCGCCTGGAGGGAGCACCAAGGCCGTCCCCTGGAGGAACTCTTGGCGTCGCTGTGGCAAGGGGGGGCGGCCCTCGAGCCCCCGGAGGAGCGGGATGACGTGACGATGGCTTTGCTCGCCCCCTAGGGGGATTTAAGGGCTTGAGTCCCACGGAGGGAAAGGAGACCCTGACGTGGCTTTTTACGAAAAAGGCGCCGCTGACGACCGGGAGCCCTGCCCGGGGTGCGCCTGCTCCCGGGGGGCCTTCGCGGGGGCAGAGGGAAGCGATCGGGAGGACGGGGGGGAGCTCCGGAGGTCCCTGGGGTCTCTCCTGGGGGCGGTGGGGCTCGGGGTCGGGGGGTACGTCCTGCGACAGGG
>Ga0116187_1003671_pt1 | contig 14046 bp, 9 predicted proteins | sample AD_JPNNA6_MetaG_FD_89755 | JGI IMG/M metagenome (GOLD analysis project Ga0116187, IMG submission 89755) | Active sludge microbial communities of municipal wastewater-treating anaerobic digesters from Japan - AD_JPNNA6_MetaG | ecosystem: Engineered > Bioreactor > Anaerobic > Digestate | place... | reverse complement strand
GTGCTGCGCAAGGCCATGGAACACAAACTTAAAAAAATCTTCGATCTCTGCTATAAACGGACTCTCTGTCGTCAGCGACCTGAGCCCCATCTTCGGTAACATTTATTTATGAGGCAACGGGCCTGCGCGGCACGTTGCGGGCCGGTGGCGCGCCTGCGGGCGATCACCCCGGACCTGCAGGGGGCAACGGGGTCATGACTCTTCCCTGATGAACGGGGGCGCGAACAGCCGGGACGGCAGGGGCTGGCGGGGTTCGGCCCGCCCTAGTCGAACTCGATCCGGAAGTAGAGGTTCGCGCCGGTCTGCGCCCCTGCCTTGCTTTCCACTTCCCACTTCGGGGACAGGGCGTATCGCAGGGAGACGAAGTAGTCCTCGTTAAACAGGGAGCGGCCGTAGCTCACGTAAAGGTCGGGCTGCAGGTACTTGCCCACGGTGATGATCGACTGGCTTGCGGTTCCCGCCCTTGTGGATTTCATGTCCACCGTATCCGGGCCGAACTGGCGCTTCAGCCGGCTCAGGGTCGATTCGGATCCGCCCCCGGAAAGAAGGGCCTCGGCAGCCGCGCCGAGCATCGCCGCCTTGGACGCATCAGCGCCAGCCTGCCGGCCCAGAACGATGTAGCTCATAACGTCTGCGTCGGACATGGCCGGCTCCGAGTAAAGCCTCACCAGGGGCGCCTGCGGGGTCCCCGTGATGATGACACCCGCCTTCACTTCCCTGAAGCTGCCCAATGACTGTCCGGCCTGATCGGGCCTCTCCGCGACGGTTCGCAGGGCCAGCACGTCGAGTCTCGGCTGATCCGCCCGAGCGCCTTCGAAAACAATGCGTCCCCGGGTGATGTCCAGTCGCAGACCTTTCGCGCTGTACGTGCCGTCCTTGAGCCGAATCTCGCCGGTTGCCTTCATCGCGTCGAGAAACCGGGCCGCAAGCAGAACATCCCCTTCCATGCGCGCATCCACTCCCTCGGCCTTGACAAACGCCCGGTCTCCGAGAACAACCCGGACCTCCAGGTCGACGGGAACAGGACGTCTTCTCTCCTTGGCGCGGCCCTCTCCCACCATCACCACGTCTTTGCTGGGCCGGGACACGGCTCCCCTCTCGCCGCCCCGGATGAGAAGCTCCGGGATGGTGATGCTGCCGCGCACCTTGAGGACACCCGGCAAGCCCTCGAAGGTCAGGCGGGGGCTGGCGAGCATCTCCATTTCGGGCAGCCGCACGACCTGGAACCGCTCCCCCTCGAGTCTCGCCTCGATCTGGCGAATCTCCCGGTTTTTGAGGCGCACGGTACCATTTCCTTCGATGCTTCCCGGGCCCGAGTGTGCCCGGAACGAAGTGATGTGGACCGCCTGGTCCTCGAACCGCGCGTCCATCGCCACATCGCTTAGCTGGATGCCCGTGGTCGGCAGATAGGCGTCTGCCTGTTCTATCTTCAATGTCCCGTGAACGTTCGGGATTCTCCATGTGCCGCTCACGTTACCGTCCAGATCGAAACGCCCCCTGCTCTCCTGGATCAGACTCGGGAATAATGCGCTCAGGAGTCCCTTCTCCCGCATGTCGGCACGCACAGCGAGCCGTATCGGTCCCTCTTCCTCGATGGCAACGGGAAGCTTTGCCGGGATGGGGAGATGGAAATCGGCTTTGAGAGAGCCGTGATTGGTGAGCAGAAGATCGACATCCCCGCTCAACGTCTTTTCCCGCCATGTCCAGCGCAGCTGCGCCCTCTGCGCGTGCGCCGTGACCTGCCCTCTCTTGTCCTGCAGGGAAAAAGCGCCCTGGGTGAGTTTCACCTCACCTGCGGCATCGAGGCGCGATCGAGGAAGCAGTCTCCCGGCCGCCGATCCGGACAGCGCGCTTGTCATGGACAACGGTTCCGGGAAAAACGGCTTCAAAAGGGCAGCGTCGAGTTGATCCGCCGTCAAACGGAAATCGCCCCTCTCCGGCAGGCCGGCCCGGGGCGGATCGGTTGAGGACAGGCGCGCCGCCAGGCGGCCGGACCGGCCGAGGTCCGCGTGGGCCGACGCCGTGAGGCCCCCTTTGTCCCAGTCGAGTTTTCCGGTGCCTTCCTTGACATCCAGCGTGAGGCCGTCGAGGGTCATGGTCCCGGCAAGAGCCACCGCGGAGGAGACGGTTGCTCTGTCCCTCTCACGGAAATCCGCCCGGACATGGCCCTCCGTCAGGCCACGGATCTGACAGTCCGACAGGATGAAGTCCAGCCGCGCCAGATTGATCTTCTGCCATCTGGCCGAGAAAAAACCCCGCATCGGGTCTCCGGACACATCCATGGAAAAATCAACGGACTCGCCTCCCGTTCCGGCGATCCTCACCGGGCTGACGCTCGTCCTTTCCGCGGACACCACGAGAGACGCGGGATCCCGAAGGCCCCACGAACCCGCCGTATCGCGACCGTTCAGCGTCTCCAGCACCCCGTACCAGACGGCCTTTTCATAACGGCCCTGCAGCGCTGCCTCCATCTTTCCTTCACGAGACTCGAGCAGGACCCGGATTGTGTGATTCCCAACCGTCCCCGTGGTCTTCAACTCTGCAGTGCCGATCCGCACGGGCCCGCGGGCAAGCCCTTTGAGATATACCCTTCCTCCGAGTCTTTGCGGCTCGCCGCTCCCCAGCACCGCATCCGCCTCGACGGCTGAGACCCGGACCCCGGTCATGGATATGTTGCTGCCACGGACTGTCGCCGCGCCGGCCAGGCGCTCCTTTGCGCGACGAATCCAGCCGGACGCGGAAAGCCGCCCCGCGCTGCCGGGGACGAACGCGGAAGGATCGCTCACCTGCACGGCCCAGGACAGCCGCTCCCCGATAGAGCCGGCTGCCCTTGCCTCGAAACCGGATTCCTGCAGGAATAGCCTGTCCAGCCGCAGCACGCCGGCCTTCCACCGGGCATCGACCGCTCCGGTGAGAGCCCTATCGCGCAGAAAGCTTTTCAGGAGTTCCCCCCTGAGGCGCGCTTCGGGAGAGCCCCCCTCCGGCCAACGAACGGCACCCTCGACATTCAGGTTGATGACGCCCCGCATCTCCGGGCTGATCTTTGCGGGGTTGAGAGCCCTCGCCTGAAGGGACCCTGTCCATAACATTTCTCTGTCCCATAAGCCCCTCAGCGCGCCCTCCACGGTGCCGTCCAGGAGGCGGCCGGTCAACCGGCTCACCCGGATCCCGTTGAGGTTGCCGGAAAGGTCGCCGTAGAGCTGTGCCGACCGCCACGCCTCGCCGTGGCTCTGCAGGGCTATTCGTCCATCGTAACGGTCAGGGAAGCCCTCTGCTTCAATTGCACCCGTGAGGGACAACGCCGGAATCCAGCTCACCTCCCCGATCTGGAACGAGGCGCCTGCCAGGATCCGCTCCGTCGAGACGTCCACCCTTCCCTCGGCGGTCACGACGGCCCGCCCTTCGCCATCCTTCCATCGAAGATTCCGGAAATGCACAGCCTTCCGAGTCAGCCCGATTTCACCCTCGAGCTGGACCTGCGGTCTGCGGCCCGAGAGCGCGTCAATCCGGATGACTCCCGCTACCTGCTCGGGATCCTTTCCCGCGGAGAGATCCGCGTTCAGCGTCAGGACGTCGAATTTCACGGAGTCCCGATCCGGCTTCACCGTTACATCGGCCCGAAGGGATGGAAACAGGAAGCCAGCCTGCAGGCTTCCTTCCACTCGCGCTCCTGGCAGGCGAAGCAGAGCGTCCCTGACCGACAGGACGGATCCGCGCTCCCAGACCACTTCCCCCCGGACCTCGCGGAGGACGACGGGTTCCCTGCCGCGTTTCCGATAGGACACGTCCTCCAGGCGAAACTTCCGGATGTGGCCGCCTGTGACCGTCAGCAGACGAGGCGCACGGGGCCAATCGAGATCGTAGGGCGGGGCGCTCTCCGGGCTGTTATCGTCGATGAGGACCTCTCGCACATCCATTTCGGCCAGCGACAGCGTGCCGGCCAGCAGGTAAAGGGGCTGCAATCGAATACGCACCGTGGCGACCCGCGCATCCCCGCTCGGCCAGGCCACGCGGAGGCCCTTCAGGATCAGGTCATTGGCCAGCTGCCCCGTGATCCGTTCCGCCTCGACCGTCACGGGCAGGAGGCGAAAAATAGTCGTCATCACCAGGCGCGATCCGGCCGTGCTGCAGACCAGCCAAGCCCCCAGGGCAGCCGCCGCGACGATGAGGGACAGGACGGGAAGTCCTATGCTGCGGAGTTTCTTCAAAACTGCATCCCCACGGTGAAATGAAACCGGTACTGCGGGTCGGACACCCCGGCCTGCCGCGCCAGATCGAGACGGATCGGCCCCACGGGAGTGTAGTAGCGAACGCCCAGTCCCACGCCCTGGGCGAGTTGAAAACTGCCGAAGTCGTCAAAGGCATTCCCCGCATCATAGAAGGCGGCAATTCCCCAGTCCGTGCCGATGGCCCGCTCCAGCTCGATGCTCCCCGCCAGCAGGTGCTTTCCTCCGACCACGTTGCCCCGGGCATCTTTCGGTCCCAGCGACTGGTATGCATATCCCCTCACGCTGCTGTCACCGCCCGTGAAGAACCGGAACGGGATCGGGACATCCATGAAGTCACCGTTCATGGACGTCGCCCCGACCTGCCCCCTCACCTTGACGGATCCTCTCTGCGGAAGTGGTACCAGGATGTTGCCGTTTCCCAGGAACTGGGCGAAGCCGATGTCGGATCCGAAATGCTGCGTCGTCCCCCTTGCCTCGAGTTTGTAGTAGAACCCCCGGGTCGGTCGAACGAGACTGTCGTAGCGGCTTTCGGAAAAGCGCAGGCCGGGCACCACGAGAAAGGTATTGGTGGTGTCACCGCCTGCCGTGGAGTTTTCCTGCTGGAGCTGAAGATAGATCGAACCGAGCCTGTCGCTGCCGAACCCTTTCGTCCTTTCCATCTCGGCCGAGACGGATTTCGTGGTATAGCTCACCGTGTCTTCCCGCTGGACGGACAGGCGTGTGTTGGTGTTGCTCCTGAAGTCGGCGCTGCCCGGCTGGACGTATCGCAACGCAGCCCCTGGAGGCGCTGGCTCAGGTTCAGCTCGCTTTCCAGTCTCTGCGCGGTATCAAAGACGTTCAGGTCCTCGTACCGAGCGGAAAACCCCGGTCCGTAGTCCGTGGTGTACCCGGCGCCCAGTCGCACGGTTTTTCGGGGCAAGGGGAGCAGTTCGACGTTCACCGGAACCGTGTGCTCCCTGGCTCCCGCCTTGTCGGGCTGAATGACAACGGAACGGAACCTTTCCGCACTCGCAAAGTTGAGCTGGCTCTGAAGAATTTTTTCCGCAGAATAGATATCGCCCGGCTTGAAATCGAGAAAGGTCTGCAGGAACGATTCCGGATAGCGGGGTGCGCCGGTGTAGTGCACATCGCCGAATCGGTACGGCTCGCCCGTTTCGAGAACCAGCTCGAGATCGGCTTTCGACGCGTCGACATCCAGCCGAATCGTGTGGACCGTGAATTGCGCGTCCAGGTACCCCTTCTCCACGGCCTTTGCCTGAAGCTCCCCCTTGGCCTTCTCGTAGACCTCGTGTCGAAGGATGTTCCCTGTGCGCAGGGGAAAACCCGAAGCCGCCTGCACCAGCGCCGTATCGGCGGCCCCGGGCCCCTGCACGCGAACCTGCACGGCTGCCACGCGCACCGGCTCGCCGGGCTGGACCCGGACGGTCAACCGGTATACACCTTCCTCGGGCGTGTCCAGGTTCGTGGCAATAGCGGGCTTGTAGTACCCGAAGACCTCCAGGGCCTCTCTGATCCTGGCAGGTGCCTGGCGCTCGAAGCGATCGAGCCACAACCGGTCCACCTTTCCCTCCCGGACGAGTGCAGGTGGAACCGACATCGCCGCCTCGACATTGGCCCGCTCTTTCCCCGAAAGGCCTTCGATGATGACTTTTACGGACTCGCCTGACGAAGCAGCCGCGGCGGTCGCGACCAGCAGGAAAACCGCCAGGAACGGAACGGCGAACGGCAGGGATTGACGTCTTCGGGATCTCGTAAACACCCCGTATGTTTCTGCGCGACGGAAAGACATGGTGACCCGGAATGGACGCGAGACCGACCCGGGAGGAATCAAAAAAGGGGGGCGGTTATCTCGTACCCCCCGTCATTGCCTGGTCGGGGTGGTCCGATTTGAACGGACGGCCCTCTGCTCCCAAAGCAGATGCGCTACCAGGCTGCGCCACACCCCGTATAAAGACAGGAAGTCAGGAGGTTATGAAGCGCGGAAGAGCGGACGAACAAATGCCTCTCGTCTTTTTTCAGCTCTTCTTCACTTCTGCTCTTCCTGGCTTCGTTTTTTCAAGAGCCACGCCCTGAACTTCGCAAATGCCTGTCCCCGGTGGCTGATCCGGTTTTTTACCTCCGGGGGGAGCTCCGCAGCCGTGAGACCCTGCCGCGTGTCCAGAAAGAGCGGATCATAGCCGAAGCCCATGGACCCCCGCGGCTCGAAGAGAATCTCGCCCCGCCAGGTGCCCTCGAAGACCTCGCTCCGGCCGTCCGGGTCGCTCAACGCGAGCACGCAGCGGAACGCGGCACCCCGCTTGCCCTGCGGCACGTTCCGGAGATCGAACAGGAGCTTTCGATTGTTGCTCTCGTCGCTGGCGGCCTCCCCCGAGTACCTCGCCGAGTGGATCCCCGGCTCTCCGCCAAGGGCATCCACCTCGAGCCCTGAATCGTCGGCCAGCACCGCCTCCGATGTGTGCCGGGCGACCTCACCGGCCTTCTTCAGGGCATTCTCCCGAAAGGTTTCGCCGTCCTCCTCCACCTCGGGCACGCCCGGGATGTCACGCAGGGAAAGGACCTCGACCGGAAGATCACGCAACATCTGCTTCAGTTCCCGGACCTTCCCCTCGTTTCTGGTAGCCAGTACGATTCGGCGGATCAGAGCGCCTCCCCGAGAACTTCGATCTGCTTTCGCGTGAGCGTGGCGATTCCCTTCATGGCGAGATCCGTCATGGCGTCGAGCCTCTCCCGCGCAAACGGGACGGCCTCCGCTGTCCCCTGTACCTCGATGAACAGCCCCCCGCGGGTCGCCACGACATTCATGTCCACTTCCGCCCGGCGGTCCTCCTCGTATTGCAGGTCGAGGAGCATCTCGCCGTCTACGATCCCGACACTGACGGCGGAGACGAAGTCCCGGATGGGCATCCGGTCGACAAGGCCTTCCCGGCGGAGGTTCCGGAAGGCGTCTGCCAGAGCGACGAAGGCGCCCGTGATGGAGGCCGTCCGGGTCCCGCCGTCGGCCTGGATGACGTCGCAGTCGACATGGATCGTCCGCTCCCCGAACGCCGTGAGGTCCGTTACCGCCCTCAGCGAGCGGCCGATGAGCCGCTGAATCTCATGGGTTCGCCCCCCGATCTTCCCTTTCGCCGACTCGCGCGCGCTTCGCTCGTGCGTCGAGGACGGGATCATCGCGTATTCGGCCGTGAGCCATCCCCGGCCCGAGTTCTTCAGAAAGGGAGGGACTCCTTCCTCGACGGAGGCCGCGCAGATCACTCTCGTGTCTCCCATCTCGATGAGGACGGAGCCCTTGGGGTGACGAAGATAATCCCGCGCGATCATGACGGGACGGATCTCGTCCGCTTTCCTTCCGTCTCTCCTCATCGGGCGCTCACTGGAAATACTCCCTCACGCTGTCGGCGATCGCCTTGGCGACGGAAGCCTGGATGGACTCGTCCTGCAGCTTCCGGCGGTCGTTCGGATTGGTCGCAAAGCCCGTCTCGAGGACGACCGCGGGAATTGCGACGTTCTTGAGAATAGGCACCGGCGCGGACCGCAGCCCGCGTGCCTGGCGCGGGAAGACGGGCTCGAGATTCTTCTGCAGGATCTGGGCGAACCGCACGGTCTCGTTGAGGTGCTTCGTCCGGACCAAATCGCGCACGATGGCGGCCGACTCCCCCTTGGATGCCCCCCTCGCCGTCTCCTGCGCAGCGAAGCCGGGGAAGTACAGCTCGTAGCCCGCTGCCTCCTTCTCGAAGCCGGCATTGACGTGGATGCTGATGAACAGGTCGGCCTGGGCCTTGATGGCCGCCCCCACCCGGTCTGTCATCGCTACCCCGGCGTCTCCCATCCTCGTGAAGCGGACCGTCACATTCTTCGCGTCCTCGAGATTGCGCTTCACGAGGGTCGCGATGGACAGGGTGATGTCCTTTTCCACGACCTTGCGAGCCAGCTGCACACCGTCGTCCGGCCCTCCGTGGGCGGGGTCGATGACCAGCACGAATTTCCCCGTCGGGTCCTTCGCCGAAGTGAACGGAGGCAGCGCGATCCCCAAGGCAAACAGGACAGCCGAAACAACCGCGATCAACACTCGGATTTTCATCATGCACACCGGACTGCTGCTATTGGGCTCTGCACGTTCTTTGCAAGCTGGGAATTTATACCGGAAGGCTTCGGACGTGTCAACCCGAACAACCTGGTTTCGGAGATCGGCCCTTCGCCCCGTGCTTCGCGCGATCAGTGCATCCCCTTTCTGTCCGATTTCTTCTCGGGCTTCTTCTCCGGCCTCGCATCGGACACGCGCACCCGTTCGACGGCGATGACGGCCCTCAGGCGCCTGAGCGACGCGACCACATCGTTGAAGTGCTTCAGGTCCCGGACGTCGAGATCGAACTCGCAGATCGCCTGCTCCCCGGGGATCGTTTCGACCGTGGCGTGACTGATATTGACGTCATGGGTGGAGATGGCCGTGCTCAGCTCGGCGAGCAACCCCTTCTTGTCCTTGCAGGTCACCCGGACATGAACGGGGTAGGTGTGTTTCTCCGTGATGTTCCACTGCACGTCCACGATTCGCTCGGGATCGAAATCCGCGATCATGGGGCAGTTGGCCCGGTGCACGCTCATTCCCCTGCCGCGCGAGATGTAGCCCACGATCTCGTCGCCCGGCAGGGGGTCGCAGCACTTGCCGAATCGCACCATGACGTCGTCGATCCCCGTGATGGACACCCCGGTGGTCTCGGGCTTGCGCAGTTTCTTCCAGATCTTCTCCGGAAGCGAATCCTCCTTCTTCTCCGTTTCCTCCGGGAGGTAGCGGTTCACGATCTGGCGTGCCGAGATCTTCCCGTAGCCGATGAGGGCCATGAGATCGTCGACTTCCTCGATGGAGTACTCCCCGCAGATCTTCTTGAGTTCCTCGGCCTTGAGAATCTGGGTGAGGCTCAGTTTGTGCTTGCGGAACTCTTTCTCCAGGATGTCTCGACCCAGGGCGATGCTCTTGTTGCGCTCCTCGGTCTTGATCCAGGCCTTGATCTTCGAGACGGCCCGGGAGGTCACCGCATGCTTGAGCCAGTCCTTGCTGGGGTGACGCCCCTGCTGGGTGCTGATCTCGACGGTGTCCCCGTTCTGGAGCTGGTAGGACAGGGGCACGATGTTGCGGTTCACCCGGGCCCCAACGCACTGGTTGCCCACGTCGGTGTGGATGCTGTAGGCGAAGTCGATGGGCGTGGCCCCTTTCGGGAAAGCCCGGACGTCGCCCTGCGGCGTGAAGACGTAGACCTCGTCCGGGAAGAGGGCGAGCTTAAGGTTCTTCATGAACTCCCGGGGGTCCTTGAGCTCCTGCTGCACCTCGAAAAGGTCCCGGAGCTTCTGGATCTGCTCCTGGTCGCTTCCCTTGAGCGCCCCCCGCTCCTTGTAGCGCCAGTGGGCGGCGATGCCCCCTTCGGCCCACTCGTGCATGTCGCGGGTGCGGATCTGGATCTCGACACGCTCCCCGTAGGGTCCGATGACGGTCGTGTGCAGCGACCGGTAGTTGTTCGCCTTGGGCATGGCGATGTAGTCTTTGAAGCGGCCCGGCACGGGCTTCCAGAGGGCGTGGACGACGCTCAGGGCCTCGTAGCACTCCCGTTCCCTGTTCGAGTCCAGGATGATGCGGAAGGCGATCAGATCGTAGACCTCGTCGACCTCGATCCGCTGGGCCTCCATCTTGCGGTAGATGCTGAAGTAGTGCTTCGCCCTGCCCTCCACCTCGCCCTTGAGGCCGAAGTTTTCCATCTCGCGCTGGATGATGCCCCTCACTTCCTGCGTGTACTTGTCGCGCTCTTCCTTGCGCTTGGCGATGCGCTGCACGAGATCGTTGTAGGGCTCGGGGTAGAGGTACTTGAAGGCCAGATCCTCCAGCTCCATCCGGATCCAGTTGATCCCGAGGCGGTTGGCCAGGGGTGCGTAGAGCTCGAGGGTCTCCGTGGATATGGTGATTTTCCGCTGTTCGGTCTGGAACTCGAGGGTGCGCATGTTGTGCACCCGGTCCGCAAGCTTCACCAGGATGATCCGGATGTCGGCCGACATGGCGAGGATCATCTTGCGGAAGTTCTCCGCCTGCCGCTCCTCGCGGCTGGCGAATGTGATCTTGGAGAGTTTCGTGAGCCCGTCGACGAGGGCGGCGACCTCTTTGCCGAACCCCTCCTCGATCTCCTCGAGGGTGGCGAGCGTGTCCTCTACGGTGTCGTGCAGGATGCCGGTCACGATCGTCGCTGCGTCGAGTTTCATGTCGGCCAGGATGTTGGCCACTTCCATGGGGTGCGTAAGGTAGGGTTCGCCGGACAGACGCATCTGCCCGGCGTGGACCGAGGCCGAAAAGATGTAGGCCTTCTCGATCCGTTCCAGGTCCGCCGGGGCGGCGTACTCTCCGACCTTATCGAGGATGTCAGTTATTCGGATCATTCAGGGCCTTCAGCTCCGCATTGACGATGCCCCGGATCACGGATTTCGCTTCCCCGGCCGGGATCGTCCGGGTCTCTCCCGTCCGGCGGAATTTCAACTCCACGTTGCCCGCAGCCAGGCCCTTGGGCCCGATGGTCACCCGGAGGGGGATGCCGATAAGGTCGGCGTCGTTGAACTTCACGCCGGCCCTCTCGTCCCGGTCGTCCAGGAGAACCTCGACGCCCTCTTCCCCGAGTGTGCGGTAGAGCTCCTCGGCCGCGGCGGCAATCCTCCCGTCGTTGACGTTCACGGGCACAACGATCACCTGAAACGGGGCGATGGTCATGGGCCAGAGGATGCCCCGATCGTCGTGCTGCTGCTCGATGGCGGCCGCCACCGTTCGGCCCACCCCGATCCCGTAGCAGCCCATGATCATGAACTTCTCCTTGCCGTCCCGGTCGAGGAAAACGGCCTTCATGGCCTTGCTGTACTTGGTACCCAGCTTGAAGACGTGCCCCACCTCGATGCCTCTGGCGAAGCGGACGGGCTTCCCGCAGCGCGGACAGCTGTCGGACTCCTTGATGATCCGGAGGTCCGCGAAGGCCTTCACGGCGAAGTCCCGGCCGAGATTGGCGTTCTTCACGTGGTAGTCCTCCCGATTGGCCCCCATGACCATGTTGACACGATTCATCAGCGAGTAGTCGGCGTAGACGGGAGCCCGGATCCCGATGGCGCCGGCAAACCCCTTGGGAGAGTTCGTCACCTCCAGGACGATGTCGTCGGTGGCCAGCTCCACGGCATCGGCGCCCAGGAAGTTGCGCAGCTTGGCCTCGTTGACCTCCTCGTCGCCGCGGATGAGAACGGCCGCGGGCTTTCCGTCGGCCGTGAAAACGAGCGTCTTCACGATATCCTGAGGGGTGACGTCGAGGAACGCCGAGACCTCCTCGATCGTTCGGACGCCCGGGGTGTGGACCGTCTCGAGGGGCTTGAACTGCGAGACGTCGAGCGGCTGCTCGACGGGTTTCTCGATCTCGGCCTTTTCGAGGTTGGCCGCGTAGTCGCACCCCGAGCAGAAGGCCAGGGCGTCCTCGCCCGTATCGGCCAGGACCATGAACTCGTGGGAGTAGGCGCCTCCGATATTGCCCGAGTCGGCCTCGACGGGACGGAATATCAGGCCGATCCTCGTAAAGATGCGCGAGTAGGCCTTGAACATCTTCTCATAGCTGAGGTCGGCGCCCTTCTCGTCCGCGTCGAAGCTGTAGGCGTCCTTCATGTCGAACTCACGGCAACGCATGACGCCGAACCGGGGCCTGACCTCGTCACGGAACTTCGTCTGGATCTGATAGAGGTTCCGGGGCAGCTGGCGATAGGTCTTGACCTCGTTCCGGACGAGATCCGTGATGACCTCCTCGTGGGTGGGCCCGATGCAGTAATCGCGCATGTGACGATCCTTGAACCGCAGCAGTTCCTTGCCGTAAAAGCCCCACCGCCCCGACTCCTGCCAGAGCTCGGCGGGCTGGACAGCCGGGAGGTAGACCTCCTGTGCGCCTGCCGCGTCCATCTCCTGGCGGATGATCTCCTCCACCTTCTTCACGGTCCGGTAGCCCAGGGGAAGGACGGAATAGATCCCCGAGGTGAGCTTGCGAATCAGGCCCGCACGGATCATGAGCTGGTGGCTGATGACCTCCGCATCCGATGGCACCTCCCTGACCGTGGGAAGGAACATCCGGGAATACCGCATGTCTACGACCCCCTTTCCGATGTCATTCGTTCGATTTCCCGGAGGAGAACCCCGACGAGTTCCTCCTCCTTCACTTTCCTGACCGGCTTTCCGCGCTTGAACAGGATCCCGAGGCCGCGGCCCCCGGCGATGCCGATGTCCGCCTCGGCGGCCTCTCCAGGCCCGTTGACCACGCAACCCATGATGGCGATCTTCAGGTGCGACTTCATCCCCGCCAACCTCTTTTCCACCTCCTCCACGAGGCCGGGAAGGTCTATTTCGCAGCGCCCGCAGGTCGGGCAGGCAATGATGTCGGGCCCCACCTTCCGGACGCCCAGGGCCCTGAGGATGCCGTAGGCGATGGCGATCTCCACGGCGGGGTCGCCCGTGACGGAGACGCGGACCGTATCGCCGATCCCCTCGTGAAGCAGAGCGCCGATCCCGATGGAGGACTTGATGCTCGAGGCCAGCACGCTGCCGGCCTCGGTGACCCCCAGGTGCAGGGGGCAATCGGTCTTTTCCGACACCATCCGGTAGGCCCGGATCATGGTGGGAACGTCCGAGGACTTGAGCGAGAGTTTGAACTCCCGGAACCCGAGATCCTCGATAAAGGCGACGCTGCCCAGCGCGCTCTCCACGAGCGCCTCGGCGCAGGGCCCCCCGTACCGCTCCAGCAGGGCCTTCTCCACCGACCCCGAGTTGACGCCGATGCGCAGGGACGCCCCACAATCTCTCGCGGCGGCGACGATCTCTCGGATTTTCTCCCTTCCCAGATTTCCGGGGTTGACACGGATCGCCTCGGCGCCGCTCTTCAGGGAGGCGATGGCCAGCGCGGCGCTGAAGTGGATGTCGGCGATGAGCGGAATCCCGATCGCCTTGCGGATGCGCCGGATGGCCCGGGCCGCCTCCTCGTCGAGGACGGCCACGCGGATGATCTCGCAGCCGGCTTTCTCGAGGCGCTCGATCTGTCTGACCGTCGCCACCACGTCCCGGGTGTCCGTGGAGGTCATCGACTGCACCGCCACGGGAGCGCCGTCCCCGACGGGTACCGGGCCCACGCGGATCCGTCTCGTCTTCCTTCTCTCGATGGCAGCGGGTTCACTCATGAATTCACCGGGTTGAAGCTCTCCACACAACTACCCCATATCACGAAAAACAAAAAAAAGCAGGGCCTTGTGCACCCTGCCCCAATAAATCAGAAGGTAAGAAGTTGAGAAGGTAAGGAGCTTGGCGAGTCGGCAGGCAAGCCATCGACCGATGGGCAATCCGACCTTCTCACCCTCTTACCCCCTCACCCTCTTTCTCGGCGGCAAAGCCGCCTCAACAGCCTCTCCAGCAATAGAGGCACAGGTCCTCTTCGGGCAGCCCGATGGCGTCGATCATCTCGTCGATGGTCAGGTACTTGAGCGAGGTCACGTTGAGGTCCTTTCGAATCCACTCGACCATCTCCCTGTAGGCCCTCGTCCTGGGGTTCAGGTAGGGGGCAATGCCCTCCCGGTCCCTGCCCGTGAGGCTTCGAATGGCCTTGCGGGCGGCCAGTTCCCCCTTGGTGCGTGTCGAGCTCCCGTAGATGCAGGGGTACATGAGGGGCGGGCAGGCCACGCGGAGGTGGATCTCCCGGGCGCCGTTATTCCAGAGCTTTTTGATCGTGAAGTTCTTCAGCTGCGTTCCCCGGACGATGGAGTCATCGCAGACGACCATTCG
>Ga0116187_1003669_pt1 | contig 14058 bp, 16 predicted proteins | sample AD_JPNNA6_MetaG_FD_89755 | JGI IMG/M metagenome (GOLD analysis project Ga0116187, IMG submission 89755) | Active sludge microbial communities of municipal wastewater-treating anaerobic digesters from Japan - AD_JPNNA6_MetaG | ecosystem: Engineered > Bioreactor > Anaerobic > Digestate | place... | reverse complement strand
GGAAACGGCCGTGACGGGGGGAAGCGACGGGAGAGCCTGACCGCTCTCCCGACTTCGCTGTCTGCTCGCCCTGAACTCCCTCGCGGGCCTTTCTGAAACCGAAAAGGAGACGACGCATGCAGAAGCTTTTTTGGATTGCCGTGATTCTGGCCGTGGTTGCGGCACCCGCAGCCGGGCAGGACTCCGGCAAGGGCAACCCGACGGTCGTGATCAAGACCAGCAAGGGCGAGATCGAGGCCGTGCTCTACCGGGACAAGGCGCCCGTCACGGTCGACAACTTCCTCCAGTACGTCGAAGACGGCTTTTACAGCGGGACGATTTTCCACCGGGTGATCCCCGGCTTCATGATCCAGGGCGGGGGATTCAACCGCTACTTCACCCGGAAGCCCACCCGGCCGCCCATCAAGAACGAGGCCGCCAACGGCCTGAAGAACGAGCGAGGCACCCTGGCCATGGCGCGCACCTCCGTCGTGGACTCCGCGACGTCGCAGTTCTTCATCAACGTGGCGGACAACGCCCCGCTCGACCACGGCGTCCGCGATTACGGCTACGCGGTTTTCGGCAAGGTGACGAAGGGGATGGACGTGGTGGATGCCATCGCCGCCGTGCCGACGGGGCCGCAGGGCCCGTTTTCTTCGGACGTCCCCCGGACGGCCGTGATCATCGAGTCGATCCGCGTGAAATGAACGAGACGACAGGGGAGCCGACATGGTCATCATCACGAGCAGGTACACAAAGCCGCTGGAGGTCATCGATTCCCTGCTGGCCGATCACCGCAAGTTCCTGGCCGAGTATTACAGACAGGAAAAGTTCATCGTCTCCGGCCCCCGGAACCCTCGTGTCGGCGGGGCCATCCTCGCCAACGTCGGCATCGACGAGGCGCGGGAGATCATGAAGAAGGACCCCTTCACGATCCACGGGGCCGCCGAGTACAGCTTCATCGAGTTCACGCCCGGCTCGCACGACCCTCGCTTTGCCTGTTTTATGAAGTGAGGAGGGCTTCACGCGCAAGGAGATCTCCGCCTGCCAGGGCGGCAACTTCCAGCGCGTCCTGCAGAACAGCATCGGGTGAAAATAAAACCGGAATTCTCCTTGACATTCCCCGCGGGGAAGTATAATGTAGACGCACATAAAGCACCCAGGCAGGGTGCGAGTAAAGTTGGATACAGACATTTTGAAGTGCAAAGGATCACCGCCATGCTCTTTAGGGTCTTGGCGGTTTTTTCTTTCTGTCATGATGGCCGTCCGACTTTGAATTTTAAAGAAAGGAGGATGCCGGCAATGTCAGAAGGCAAAGTGAAGTGGTTCAACGAGCAGAAGGGCTTCGGCTTCATCGAGAAGGATGAGGGCGGCGACGTATTCGTTCATTTCAGCGCCATCCAGGCGGGCGGGTTCAAGACGCTCCAAGAGGGCCAGCGCGTGAGCTTCGACGTGACGCAGGGCCAGAAGGGCCCGGCGGCTGCGAATGTCAAGCCCCTGTAATCGACCGTAACAAGTAAAGAGGCGCCCCGGCGTTCGTGCAAACGGCTGCGGGGCGCCTCTTTCTGCATGTCCCCGGCAGGAACCATGCTGAAGAAACACCGATACGCACTGCTCTCGAGGCCGATCCACTCCCTGCTGTACCACGTGATCCGCCTCTACTCGCGCACATACCGGATGACCGTCGAAAACGAGGCGGAATGGATGGACCACCTGAAGGCGGGCGGGACGGTGCTGCTGTGCTCGTGGCACCAGCAGTTCTTCTCCGCCATCCGGCATTTCCAGTCCTATGCGCCCTACCGACCGTCCCTCATGATCAGCCGCAGCCGGGACGGCGACATCATCGCCCGGGTGGCCGAGAAATCGGGGTGGCATGCCGTGCGGGGCTCTTCGTCCCGCGGCGGGGGCAGCGCCCTGAAGGAGATGGTCGAGCGGCTGCGGCTGTCTCGGCTCGCGGGCCATATCGTCGACGGCCCCAAGGGACCGGCCGGCGTCGTCAAGGCCGGCGCCATCAGCCTGGCCCGCGCAACGGGGGCCGTCATCGTCCCCATGTTCACATCGGCCGACCGCGCCTGGTACTTCAAAAGCTGGGACCGTTTCATGATCCCCAAACCCTTCGCACGGGTGACCCTGCGCTTCGGCCGGATGATCGACCTGAACGACGCCCGCGAGGGGGGGGACTTCGAGGGTCATCGGGCGGCGCTCGAGGCCGCCATGCGCCCCGGCCTGATTTCCTGAATCACCGCAAGGTCCATTGACAACATCCCTGCCCCGGCATTATTCTGAAACGGCTTCCTGCGCAATGGCGGCCGCAGAGAGCCGCCGCTGTTTTCCAAACCCGTGATCAACGCAGGCTGAACCCGTTTCGACCGCACCGTCCCCTGAAACCCGCAAGGATTATCGAGGTGAAACCATGAGAAGGAGAAGCGCGATTGTCGCGTTGGCCTGCCTTGCCCTCTGGGCGGTTTGCCTCTCCGATGCCTCGGCGGAGCGGACGATCAACAACTGCCCCGTCCCCGATGACCTGAAGATCGTCGCGCCCGACCCCAGCGAGGTGCCGGAGAAGCTGGGCCGGCTCTCCGGCATCTGGGAGGGCAACTGGGGCCCCATGCCCGTGCTGTTCATCGTGGAGTCGATCCGGAAGAACGAGGCCGTCGTTCTGCACGCCGTGGCCGGCCGGCAGATGGCAAGGGGAATATCGACCCCGCCGGGCCACTTCAGGAAGGTCTGCACCGTCGAGCTCGGCGAGGACGGAAACTATCGCATCATCATGGCCCTGAGCCAGGGGACGAACCGGCTTGTCCAGACGGACGACCGCCGGTATATCCGGGTGGTGAGGGAAGGGTTCCCCGGGCTGACGGAGTCCTCGAGAGACACCGTGTTTCGGAAGAAGCAGACCCCGTGAACCACGTTCCGTGATTTCGCGGGTTTCGCGCGCGCCCGGTGCCGATCAGCGCCTGTGGGCCCTGAATTTATACTGTTTACCGTCAAACGTCGCGACGTAGCCCGTCACGACCCCCTTTCCCTCCAGGACGAACCGGACGAAGTGGAAGGGTTTCTGCTGCGCCTGGGGGTTGTACAGGATCACCTGCCCCTCTTTGTAATACTCCGGGATGACGCCCGAGGTGAGATCCACCTCCTTGAAGCCCGGCACCTCGATCCTCCCTTTCGAGGAAAACCCCGTCCTGGCGTAGTCGCTGTAGACGAGGTTTGCCCAGCCCGTGCGGCCGTCCTCGAAACGAAGGACCCAGTTTCCCGTCAAGATGTCCTGCGGCTGTGCCGCCGGAAGATCCTTTGCGGCCAGCGGCACAACAAGCAGCGCAACGATCACGACGGGAATAAGAGACAACGCCTTTTTCATGATGACCTCCTCGTGCCTTCCTGCCCGGATCAAGGGCATCTCGTGCAACATCACTTCCACTGCAGATCCGGGTACTTCTTTGTGTAGTCGGCCTGGATCCTTCCGACGCTCTCGTGGGCCGGCTTGTCGGGCTGGTAATACTCCAATGCCTTGTGCCAGGGTTTGCCGTCGTATGAGGCCCACAGGACGTGGGAGCCGACGCAGCTGTGCGTTTTCGCGTCGTAGGCATAGGCGCGGGTGAACTCCAGGCGGTACTTGGCCCCGGGGTTCTTCTTTGCCGCCACGTCGCGCTGCAGCGCCGTCATGTAGCTTGCGCAAACGGCAGCGCCATTGACCTTCGGATCGGCTGCCGGGGGCTTCGGGGTCACCTTCGGAGGCGGCGGCTCCACAGGGGTTATGTTTTCCTTTGCCAGCCGATCCTTCACGACGGCGAGGACCATGCCGTCGCTCACGCCGAAGAGCCGGAGCCACTTGTACTGCGTCTGGTAGGCCTCCCCTTCGGGCCGTCCGAAATCGAAGGCCGACTTGTAATTCGTGTGCCAGTACTCGTGGATGAGCACGGACAACTGCTCGAGCCTCGCCCTGCGAAGCAGTTCCTTCTCGCTCAGGCCTAAGGCCGCAGGGGCGTTCTTCGGAATGTCGAAAAAAGCGCCATAGAGGTGGATCGTCCGCAGGCCGATTCCGGAGTAAACGTGGGCATAGGCGCCTGCCATGTAGCCGATGGGATTATCCGTCAGGGAATAGGTGCGGCCCTCGAGGTTCTTGAGGATGCCCTCCAGCTCCGCAGCTTCCTTCGTCCTTCCCGAGGCGGAAAGCAACTTCACCTGCTCCCTGCCCTCCAGGATGCAGTCCCGCACCGCATACTGCTGCTCCTTGGAGAGGCCGTATCTCCAGTTCAAGGGGTTCAGGCCGCCGTGGACCACCGAGGGCAGGACCATGAGCATTACGAGCGCCGCCGTAGCCAGGAGGTTTACACGTTTTTTCATGTTCAGATCCTTTCCCGCGGGCTACGCCCAGCGCTGGTAGAGGTGCTCGACCCTGTCGCCCCTGAAGATAACGTGCACGGCCATCTTCCGGCCGCCCGGGAATTCCAGCAGCCCCGCCACGACGAAGTATCCTTCCTCGGCGCCCGCCGTTTTCGGGACAAACCGACCCTTGCCGTATTTCGCCATGCTGTCCCGGAAATGGCGCAGGCCCTTTTCGCCGATGTCCCTCTTGAAGCGATCGCTTCCGACCTGGAGGGCGGCGGCGAACTGTCCTTCCAGGGTGCGATCGATGAACCAGGTCGCCCGTTGGGCGTAGGACTGGCTCAAATCCTGCGGCGGCGCCGTTGGGGCCTTGGCGGCCGTGGGCTCGGCGCTCATCACGAGTGCGGCGAGAAACGCCATGGCCAGGATGATCCCCGTGATGCGGACGGTGGTCTCTTTCATGGTGTATCTCCTTTGTGGGGTGCTTTTCTCCGGGGCAAGAATGCAAGAAATAAACCATCGTACGCGGACGCCGGGCCGCGGGACAAGACGCTTGCAAAACCTCCCGGGCACGGGCTATCATGGACGCCGACCTTTAATGACGGGACCACGCGCAGCCGAGTCCTTCTCGTCAGCGTCCCGCGTCCTATCCCGGTTCATTTTCCCGAGCGGCGAGGCTGCCGAACAGCAGCGAAAGGAATTGCCCTTTTGACGGGCTCCGCATAAGGATTCACGGCTTCGCGGCGATTGAACGGGTCAGCCATTGAGAAGGGAGCACAAGGCGACATGCAGAAGGAGACGAGCCCCTACGCCTGCCACGTGTTTGTCTGCACCAACGACCGCCACGGCGAGCGCAAGTCCTGCGCCGACGGCGGCGGCAACGCAGCCCTGAAGGACTACCTGAAGGGCGAGGTCGAGAAGCGAGGATGGAAGGGCCGCGTGCGCGTTTCGTCAAGCGGCTGCATGGGCCTCTGCGGCAAGGGGCCCAACGTGATGCTCTACCCGCAGAAGGCCTGGTTTTCGGCAGCCTCGCCGGCGGAAGGGGACCGCATCCTCGGGGAGATCGAACGGCTGCTCTCCGCGCAGACGGGGTGACGATGGACCGCCGCCGACCTGGGCGGCAACATGTACCGCGTCCTGAAGGCCTGCATCGGTTAACCCTCCGATGGGCTTTCCCCGCGCGGCTCCGCACTGCCCGGCTCCGCCTCGCCCGGTCGTTCCGTGGCTGCAGCCCCGCTCTCGCCGGCGGCGGCCCGAGCCTCTGCGGAAACCTCCCCGGCGGCAACCGGCGCCTCCTCCCGGCCCTCAGTTCCTTCGGGCGCGGTTGCCGGGGATTCTGCCTTTGCCTCGGGCTTCGCGCCCCCCATCTCCTCGATCCACAGCGGGTGGCGGTGCTCCGCGTAGTCGAGCCGGACAGACCCTGTCAGGATCCCCCGGAGCATGGGTCGGTTCGGCTTGAGGGCGATCGCCCCGATATGGGCCGCAAAGGCCAGAACGAAAAGAACGAAGCCGACGTTGTGGACCCACGTGGCCCAGAGGACGACGGCGTAGGAGAGGTCCGGGGCATAGAGGTTCTTGTAGGTCTTCACGAGCCCCGAGACGATCAGCATCGCGATGATGAAGGCCATCCCGACATAGGCGAGGCGCTGCTCCGGGAGGTACTTGTGGAAGGGCGGCTCCTTGCCCTTGCCGAAAAAGCTCTTGATCACCTCGATCGAGGTCCGCAGGTCCCCCTTGCGCGGCATCAGCCCCCGGTCGCCCCGCAGGCCGTGATAGACCGCGTGGAACAGGGCAGCGGTCACAAACACGATCGACGCCGCGTAGTGGACGTTGAGCGAGACCATGTAATCGGCCGACCAGGCCAGGCCCGGGATGGAGTTGATGTAGTAGCGGCTGCCCATGGGCAGCTGGAACATGCCGGACACGAGGAGCGCGAGCCCGGACAGGGCGACGGCCCAGTGCTCGGCAAGTTCGATGACGCTGTGACGGATCACGCGGTTCTGTTCTCGAACAATCCTGTCAGACATCCTTCTTCCCGTCCTTTTCCACCCTTGCCTTCCTGTCGGAGAGCCACTGGAGGGCCCCCGCCGCCCCCGCGAAGATCCCGATGGCAGGAGCCGCCAGCACGGCCTTCCCCAGGCTGTCCGTCCCGGCCATCCGCCTCTCCACGCCGGGCTTCATGTCCGGCCTGCCCGGCCCCTTCTTCATCGTCGCGTTGATCCGGTCAAACGACACCGGCGAGACGTAGAACGTCGAGGTCCCGCCGTTTTCGTCCCTCCCGTAGAGGAACCCGTTCATCTGCTGCGCCCGCCTTTCCGCCTCGGCCAGCATCTTGTCGCGCGGCCCGATGAGCATCGCTTTCTGCGGGCAGGCCTCGATGCAGCCCGGCGACTGGCCCCGGCCAAGCCGATCGTAACAGAGGTCGCATTTGTACATCACGCCGTTTCCCATATAGTCGGGCAGAACGTGAAGGTAGATGCCCACGCCGGACTGTCGCTGGGGGATCTCCCAGGGGCAGACCGCCTTGCACTTGGCGCCGCCGAAGCAGAGGTCCTGGTCGATGACGACCGCGCCGTTTTCGTGCTTGTGGTTGGCCGCAAACGGGCAGATCGTCGCGCAGGCCGGGTTGTCGCAGTGCATGCAGCGGCGCGGGACGAAGACGGTCTTCTGGACGCCGTCCCCGTCGACGTCGGCCCGATGGACGTAGAGGTAGTTGTACGGGGTGAGCCGGTCGGACACCTCGCGCTTTCGGGACCAGTCCTCGACCGTCTTGCGGGGCCAGGGCACCGGGATGGGATCGGCAACGGGGGGGATTTTGTCCCGGTTGATCGTCTTGCAGGCGGCAACACAGGCCGGGACCTCCATCCCGGGGCAGCCGTCGCAGAGACTCAGGTCGATCAGCGTTGCCAGTTTCCCGGCCCCGCGGGCCTGCGCGGGGCTCGGCAAGGCGAGGCCCGAGGCTGCAAGCGCGCCTGCCGAGACGGTCAGGAGGGCCCTCCGGCTCAGCCGTGGCAGATCATTAAATTTCTTCATCTTTTCTTTCCTCAGGACAGATCGATATACCGTGACAGGGCGGCCTGGAAATCGTCCATTCCCTGAACGTTTTCGCCGGCAGACTCGGTCATGCAGCGGGAGATGTTCGCCCGGATGATGGCGCTTCCCGTCTTCTTCATCGCTGCGGTGACGGCGGCGACCTGGGTCAGGACGTCCACGCAGGGCGCCTGTGCCTCGATCATCCTCTGGAGGCCGCGGATCTGCCCCTCGATGCGCCGCAACCGGCCGATAATCTTTCGCCGTTCGCTGTCCATTTTATACCCCCTGGGGGTATATTGTATTCATTTCTCGATGCCTGTCAAACGGTTTTTACACGGATGCGGGCCGCGGCCTAGCGGACGCGGGGATCCCGGGCACGCGCAGGATACCGGCCGCTGGGTCACAGCGCGGATACAGGGACGGTCACGGTTGGAAAACGATGGGAGGTCGAGGCGTGGGACAAGGAGAAACCGACGACAGGGTGCCTGAAAAGGCGTGGCCCCACCGTTTCCGGCAGGGCCATCCAGGCCGAACCCCGGCGGCATACCACCGGGAACGTTTCTAGCATGCGCCTATACCCGAAACGTTACAAAAAGAACATCAGACATTTTCTGATTTTTCCATCAGACAATGTCTGATGCCGTGCAATCCCGGATCATTTTTACGAGGGCGCCGGGGTCCGTCCTTGCAGGCCCCGCGACTGATTACGGGGAGCAATCAATAGATTGCCTATTCGATCATCAAGAGAGAGACTTGCTTCCCATGATGTCATCCTCGCGAAAGCGGGGATCCATTTGAATGCCGGATTCCGGGTCAAGCCTGAAATGACAGAGGTTCTTTTCCGGAAGGTGTCTGTGCAACCTATTTTTGTGACCCCCTTCATCATGGAAGGGCAATGGCCGGGCGAAGCCCTCCCCGCCAACAGCCGGACAGTCACGGCTCCCTTGTTCAGGAAGAGGAGGGGCCGGGGGGCGCAGGACAGCGAAAAAAATCTTGCACAAGGCGCAAAAAGGGTCTTATTCAAGAGCGTATCAACCGACGCGGACGAAAGCAGGCCCGGAGACATCCCGCGATGAAGGATCCCACGCGATACCGACCGGAGAGTTACCCTTTGATCGTCGAGCAGGCCGTCACCTGGGGCGATATGGACGCCCACGGGCACGTCAACAACGTGGTCTACTTCCGCTACATGGAGAACGCCCGTGTCGAATTTTACAGGCGCATCGGCAAGTACGAGTTCGAGGAGCGCACGGGGATCACGCTCGTCGTCAAATCGACGGGCTGCCGTTACATTTCTTCCCTCTCCTTCCCCGACCGGATCGCCATCGGCGCGCGGGTGACGGAGATGAACAACGAGCAGATCCTCATGCAGTACATCGTCGTCAACGCCGGCACGAACCAGGTCGCCGCACTCGGCGAGGCGACGATCGTGGCCGTGAGGGTCGCGGACAACAGCAAGGTCCCCTTCCCGGAGGAACTCAAGGCACGAATCCGGGATCTTCAGCCTGCAGCAGGGACGTGACGGCCGATGCGCCGCCCCTTCGCCCCTTGAGCCCCTGGCGGAATACCGGATTCCCGGGCGCCGCTTCCTGTCCCCGTTGAAACGGTTTTTGCATGGCCTTCTTCAGATCCCTGTTCGTCCGGGATCAATTCATGCAGAAACGGGGGTAATCATGGACCTGAAACAGACCATCACGGAACTCGCAAAGACCGTCCCGGGACAATTCGAGCCCCAGAAGGACGGCTCGGCCCGGATGGAGGCCGTCATCGCCGAGCGCAAGGCATTCCTGTCGAAAAAGAAGCTGACCTACATCTGCCGCTTCAGGGTCGACGAGCCGGCAAAAGAGGTGCGGTTCTTCGAGATGCTCAAGGAATCGGGCTTCGGCGTCTCAACGGGCGGGGGCGGCGACGAGATGAGTTCGGGCTTCGGCTTCAAGAAGGAGACCTACAATACCTTCGGCAAGGAGCGCAGCGGGACGATCGAGGAACAGTCACGGCTCTTCGGAAAGGACTACTCCTACTCTTTCGACTTCGGGGCGTTCCGCGGGGCCGTCCGGAAGGCGGCCGAGGGCGCCGGCTATCGCTTCGAGGTCAAGCTGATGGAGAAATCGGTGTAAACCGGCGGAAACCGCCGAAAAGAACGCGGGGCGCCCCTTGCGGTAGGCGCCCCGCGTTTTCCCGGCCGTCATGCGCCGGCTATTGCAGATTGCCGTTCGTGTCGTACTTCACGAGGTACGCATCCTCAAGGCCGTTGTTTGTCTCACCGTCGAGGTTTCCTGTCGTGTTCCCCGTCAGGTAGGCATTGCCGCTGCCGTCCACGGCAATGTTTCGGCCGTACTCACCCAAAGCGGTTCCCAGGAGTCGGCTCCACTGCCGGTTACCCGAAGCGTCGAACTTCATCAGCAGGGTATCATGCCCGCCCGCGCTCGTCTCGCCGTCCACGTCGGCATTCGCATTGCCGTGGATATAGGTGTTTCCACCCGTGTCTGCGGCAATGCCCCACGACACGTCGTTGCCGGTCCCTCCATGCAAGACCGACCATTGTTTCGTCCCCGAGGTGTTGAATTTGACGAGAAAGATATCCTGTTTCGTCCGCGGACTCCCCTGATCGGTATTGAGCCAGCCGTCAAAGTCACCGTATGTGGCACCGGCGACGTAGATGTTCTCCGATCCGTCCACGGCAACCCCATAGCAGGACTCCTGCTGATTCGTTCCCATGATTCGAGTCCACTGCCGATTGCCGGAAGCGTCGTATTTCGCGACGAACATGTCATATAAGCCGGCATACGCCTGTCCGTCGATGGAACCTCCGGCCACGCCGGCAATGAAGATGTTGCCGCTGGAGGAAACGGCTACGGCATTGCCGTAATCATAGAAGTTGCTTCCCACCAGCCTTACCCACTGCAGGCTTCCCGACGCATTGTATTTTGCCAGGAAGGCATCGTAGTAGCCGCTATTCGTCTGTCCGCCTAAGTTGCCGGCCGTCAGGCCTGCCACATAAATGTTTTCATTGCTGTCCACGGCTACAGACCAACCGTTGTCGACTTCTGCCGTGCCCAGGAGTCTCGTCCACTGCTTTTCCCCTGAAGCATTGTACTTGATCAGGAAGGCATCGCCTCCGCCCTGGTGGGTCTGACCATCCAAGTTGCCGGCCGTTGTCCCTGTGACGTATACATTGCCCGTGGCACCATGAACGGCTACAGCACGAGCCTCGTCATGGGCAGACGTTCCGGAAAAGCGTGTCCACTGACGCGTCCCCGATGCATTGAACTTGGTGAGGAAGATATCGTTGCCGCCGCTGTTCGTTTCCCCATCGAAGGCCCCTGCCGTGTACCCCGCCACGTAGATGTTGCCGCTGGAGTCGACGGCAATCCCTTCGCCCCGGTCATCAGCTGTCGATCCGATGAGGACCGTGCCGCCCCAGGTGCCGGACTGCGTCGTGGCGTTCACGACGGTGCATTGGGCCGAGGCGTTGCCTGCCGCGTCGTAGGCCGCCACCCGGTAGCCGTAGGTGGTGCCGGCCGCGAGACCCGTGTCTGAGTACGTCGTTCCGGCGGTGGAGGCGACAAGGCTCCCGTCACGGTAGACCCGGTAGCCCGCGACCCCCACGTTGTCCGTCGAGGCCGTCCACGAGAGATCGATCCGAGACGTGGAGACCACCGTGGCCTGCAGGTTCGTGGGGATCGACGGCGCCGTCGCGTCGAGCGTCGAGACGGCCACGGCCGCGCACTGGGCCGACGCGTTGCCCGCCGCGTCATAGGCCGCCACGGTGTAACTGTAGCTCGTGGCCTCGGCGAGGCCCGTGTCGGAGAAACTCGTCGATGCCGTGGTCCCGACCTGGCTGCCGTTGCGGTAGACCCGGTAACCCGCCACGCCCACGTTGTCCGTCGAGGCCGTCCAGGTCAGGTTGACCTGCGAGGCGGAGGCCCCGGTCCCCTGGAGGTTCGTGGGGACCGAGGGCGCCGTGGCATCGGCGGTGGAAACCGCCACGGCCCCGCACTGGGCGGACTCGTTGCCGCCGGCGTCGTAGGCGAGAACCCGGTAGCTGTAGCTCGTGGCCTCCGAGAGACCCGTGTCGGAGAAGCTCGTCGACACCGTCATCCCGACCTGGCTGCCGTTGCGGAAGACCTTGTACCCGGTGACCCCGACGTTGTCCGTCGAGGCCGTCCAGGTCAGGTTGATCTGGGACGTGGAGGCCGCCGTCCCCTGGAGGTTCGAGGGGACCGAGGGCGCCGTGGCATCGAGCGTCGAGACCGCCACGGCCCCGCACTGGGCGGACTCGTTGCCCGTCGCATCGTAGGCCAGGACCCGGTAGCTGTAGCTCGTGGCCTCCGAGAGACCCGTGTCGCTGTAGCTCGTACCGGCGGGCGAGCCGACAAGGATGCCGTTGCGGTAGACCCGGTAGCCCGTGACGCCCAGATTGTCCGTCGAGGCCGTCCAGGTCAGGTTGATCTGGGACGTCGAGACCGCCGTGCCCTGCAGGTTCGAGGGAACCGAGGGCGCCGTGGCATCGGCGGTGTAGACGGCCACGGCGGCGCACGGGGACGACAGGTTGCCCTCGGCGTCATAGGCCGCCACCGTGTAGCTGTAGCTCGTGGCTTCGGAGAGGCCCGTGTCGGAGTAACTCGTGCCCGACGCGGTCCCCACCTCGCTGCCGTTGCGGTAGACCCGGTAGCCCGCCACCCCCGCATTGTCCGTCGAGGCCGTCCAGGTCAGGTCGATCCGCGAGGTCGAGGCGGCCGCGCCCTGCAGGTTCGAGGGGACCGTGGGCGGCGTGCCGTCGACCGTGGTCGCCGTCAGGGGCGAACTGGGGACGGATTCGTTGCCCCCGGCATCGTAGGCCACGATGCGGTAGACGTAGGTCGTGTACTCCGCAAGCCCCGTGTCGGAGAAGCTCGTGCCCGTGGTGGTCCCGATCAGGGCCCCGTCCCGGTAGACCCGGTAGCCCGCCACCCCCACGTTGTCCGTGGAGGCCGTCCAGGCCAGGTCGATCCGAGAGGTGGAGACGGCCGTCCCCTGGAGATTCGCGGGGGCCGTCGGGGCCGAGCCGTCGGCGGTGGCGACAAAGAGCGTGGTGCTCTTGGCGGACTCGTTTCCGATCCAGTCGAAGGCGGAGACGCGGTAGCCGTAGGTGGTCCCGGGGGAAAGGCCCGTGTCGGTATACGTCGTGCGGGGGGTGCTGCCGATCCGTGCCCCGTCGCGGTAGACCCGGTAACCGAACAGGAGGAAATCATCCCGGGATGCCGTCCAGTTGAGTTCGACGCTGTCCGACGACACCGAAGCGGCCTGAACGCCCGTGGGAACCGTCGGGGGGTGCGGGTCGCCGGAAGACCCGCAACCGGAAAGGGAAACCAAAAGGGCCCAAAGCGCGGCGGTGCGAAGAAAGCCTCTTTGCATGCAGCAGCCTCTTCAGGGAGTGATGCAGCGCCCTGGAGCCCGGGGGTCACCATGGATCGACGACCATCGTCGATCGGTTGCCACCCGGGATCGAATGGGCGCGGGAAATCTCTTCTCTCTCCATATCGGCAGTATTTCCGGAAAATTGAGTGCAGGGGGAACGCTTTTCGATCTTTGTCAACCGGGCAAAATGGTGTAGATTGAAAAAGCGACCCGTCCCGCCCGGTTCACCGGCGGCGCCGGGTCAGCGGGAAGGAGGAGCGGACGCGATGCGATGTTCGATGAGCCTGTTTCTTGCCTGCACCATGATGGTCTGCCTTGCCGGGCCGGCATGGGCGGCCGAGGAGGCGCTGATGAATGACACGCTGAAGACGATCTTTGCACGCAAGAGCGTGCGCGCGTACAAGAACGAGCCTGTCCCGCGGGAGACGCTGGAGATGCTGGTCCGGGCCGGCATGGCCGCCCCGACGGCGGTGGACAAACGGCCTTGGGAATTTGTCGTCGTCACGGACCGGGCCGTCCTGAAGCAGCTCGCCGAGGCCCTGCCCTACGCGAAGATGGCCGACAGGGCTGCGGCCGCCATCGTCGTCGGGGGCGATGTCCGCAAGCAGTGGGGCGGCATGGAGTCGGACTACTGGATCATGGACTGCAGCGCGGCGACGCAGAACATCCTGCTGGCGGCCGAGTCCATGGGTCTGGGCGCCGTGTGGACCGCCGTGTACCCCGAGGACAGCCGCGTCCGGGCGGTGCGGCAGATCCTCGGCATCCCGTCCCACGTCGTCCCGCTGAACCTGATCCCCGTGGGTGTCCCCGCGGGAAGGGACAAGCCGAAGGACAAGTACGACCCGAAGCAAATCCACTGGAACAAATGGTAAGGGGTCCGGGCGGCAGGGAATCGCACGAACCGAAACGCCGGGAAGGGGGGATCGACCCATGCACCCCGTCATTCTGGCCGTCCTGATCGGCGCGGCCGGCCTCGGCCTCTACGAGTTCACCCTGCTCGGCATCCGGATCAACCGGGGCACGGAGATCGCGCAGGCGAGCCGGCCCTTCGGGCTGAAAAACCCGGCAGCGATGCACTGCGTGCTGGTCGTGGGGGACAGCACGGGCGTGGGAACCGGGGCCGCGCGGCCGGAGGAGTCCGTGGCCGGGAGGATCGCCGGCGAGTTTCCCGGCACCGAGATCGTCAACCTCTCGCGCAACGGGGCAAAGCTCAAGGACGCCCTGGGACAGCTGGCGTCCGTCGCCGATTCGCGGTTCGACATCGTCCTCGTGCAGGCGGGCGGCAACGACATCCTCGGATTCACCGACCTGGGGGAG
>Ga0116187_1003667_pt1 | contig 14060 bp, 13 predicted proteins | sample AD_JPNNA6_MetaG_FD_89755 | JGI IMG/M metagenome (GOLD analysis project Ga0116187, IMG submission 89755) | Active sludge microbial communities of municipal wastewater-treating anaerobic digesters from Japan - AD_JPNNA6_MetaG | ecosystem: Engineered > Bioreactor > Anaerobic > Digestate | place... | reverse complement strand
GGTCCGAAAAGCGGTTCTGTCGGTCCTGTCCGTCATCCTGCTGTTCGGCGCCGTGCTCATGACGGCGGCCCGGATCACCGTGTCCCATCTCATGGCCCTCTTCCCGGCCGTGCTCTTCTTGTTCTACGGCATTCCGGAGCGCCTCGAACGGTTGAAAAAGGGGGAAGGGACCCTCGAGGCCATCCTCACCGCTGCGGTCGTCTTATGTCTTGCCCTCGGCGCCGCGATCCTGCGCCCGGGGGCATGGATCGTCGTTTCCGTATGGCTGCCCGTTGTCCCCTTCGTCATCCTCCTGATCGCCCTGGAGAGAAAGGCCACCTTCGCAGCCCGCGGGATGTGCCTCGTGCTGGCCTTCTTCTGCGGCGTCGCTTTCGTCAACGGGATCGAGGAGTCGAAGGAGCGTGTGCTGCAATTCCGGGAATACAACGCCGCTCGTGTTGCGTTCCTGGAGAAGCACACCTCGTCGGGAGATGCCGTCGTGTTCGATGACACAGGCAAGATGGAGCACGCAGGCCCGCTCTTTTTCGACCGGGTTTTTCTCGTGGCGCGGAGTCCCGGCGATCAAAATCGCCTGTTCCGGACGCTCACGGCGGGGAAGGTCGAAAACGCCTACGCCTGGACGGGAAACCCGATGGGACTCGTGGGGTTCAATCCGTACAGCATGGAGAAATCGCCGGAATTTCCGTCCCCGCCGGGGTCGAAATCCTGCTGCGGCGGCTCCTGCAAGGGGAAAAACGATTATCTGGTACGGGTGAACACCCGTGAATGGACTGCGGCCGACGCCGGCCGGGGAGGATCGTGATCGTGAGTTCGAATCAGACAGCGACTGTTTCTGACGGCCGCGGCGGGGTCGAAACGGCCGCCCGTCCGGTCCCGCCTCTCAACACGCTCTACTTTTATCTGACCGAGGGCTGCAACCTCCGGTGCCGGCACTGCTGGATCGAGCCGCCCCATCAGTCCGAAAAGCGGCAGTACCCGGCCCTGGACCCGGAGCTTTTCCGGCGGATCATTGCGCAGGCAAAGCCTCTGGGACTTTCCTCCGTGAAGCTCACCGGGGGCGAGCCGCTCATGCACCCGCGAATCGGGGAGATCCTCGCGATCCTCCGGGAAGAGAAGCTCCGTTTCAACGTGGAGACCAACGGCGTCCTCTGCACGGCGGAACTGGCGCAAGACCTGGTCCGTTCGGGCCTCAACCACGTTTCCGTGAGCCTCGACGGGGCCGACGCGGAGACCCACGAGTGGGTCCGGGGCGTCAAGGGCTGCTTCGCGGCCGCCCTGCAGGGAATCCGCAACCTCGTTGCGGCGGGCATCCGGCCCCAGGTCATCATGACGCTCATGCGGCGAAACGTCGACCAGATCGAATCGCTCGTGCGCCTCGCCGAATCCCTCGGCGCTGGCTCGGTCAAGTTCAACATCGTCCAGCCCACGGCCCGCGGTGTGAAGATGCACGAGGCAGGAGAGACCCTGCCGATCCGGGAGATCGTCAGGCTCGGAAACTGGGTTGAAAACGAACTCTCCGCGGGCACGAAGCTCCGCCTTTTCTACTCCCACCCGGCGGCGTTCCGTCCCTTGGGAAAGATTTACGGCAGGGAGGGGTCCGGCTGCGGCGTCTGCGGAATTTTCGGGATCCTGGGCGTCCTGGGAGACGGCTCCTACGCCTTGTGCGGGATCGGCGAGACGGTTCCCGAGCTTGTCTTCGGCCATGCCGCGAAGGATGCCCTGGCCGATGTTTGGAGGGACAACCCCGTGCTCAATAAGATCCGCGAGGGCCTGCCGCGGCGCCTCGAGGGCGTCTGTGCGGAGTGCCTCATGAAGGGCGCTTGCCTCGGGAGCTGCATCGCGCAGAACTACTACAGGAGCAATAGTCTCTGGGCGGCCAACTGGTATTGCCAGAAAGCGCGAGAAGAAGGGCTGTTCCCCGAGTCGCGTCTCCGCACGCAGACGACCCGGGGCAAGCAGGTCGGATCAACGGGGTCACAAAGGGCATGATTCGCGAAATGAAGCGCTTGTGTTATGAAAAGCCGAGACTGGAGAATCTCAATGACGACATGTCATGTACAGGGGCCCAATGCAGCTCCGGAACGGACGCCACCTACTGCTGCAATCCCACGGGGAGTTCTCCGGCCATGAGCGTGTGTAGAGCAACAGGATCAGGGGCTGCCTGCTGCGGCACCGGCACCGGTGCCAACAGTGAGACGTGGGTTTCATCTTGTGCCTCCGGAATAAATGTCCAGGGAGCATATCAATACCCGTTCGCGACATGCAAAGCCGGTACGACAGCGTGCGGCGCCTGTTGGACAGGGAACACGGCACGCGGACTCGAAGGGTGTGGCATGGGCTATGATGCACAATATACAGAGTGCTGATGCCGAGATGATCCCGTATGTTTTCTCCTTCGGTGATAAAGACACATGGGAGATCGCCGTTAACAAAAGGGCGAATGGTGGCGTGGCAAGGCTGGCCACTGATTTTTGTCGCGCCCTGGGACCGGGGCTGAAGGATGCGAGGCCGAATCGACGCCTTTGCATCGAGGGAGTTGATCCTGCAGACATATCCCTCGTGAGCGCCATTTGCCGTCTTTCACCTTTCCTGCAGGCCCAAGGGTCTATCCGATCGCTAGCAACTCGGTACAGCATTTCTGAAAGAATTCCTGTCGCTGACATGGCGAAGGCCATGTCCATGCATATCCTGCTGATGCCGATTTTAGGCGGGTGCATTGACACAGGGACGATTCCGGTTCACGGAGCCCTTCTGGAACGGTTTGGCAGCGGGATTGTTCTCATCGGTCGAAGCGGTGCGGGAAAAACAACCTGCTGCAGGCGGTTGCCGAAAGGCTGGACCGTGCTCGGAGACGATCTGGCGGTATTGAGGCCGAGTGGTCAAAACGAATACTGCGCGCAACCCCTGCCCACCTGGAGCGCCGTGGCGTCCGGCACGGCGCAATGGCCGTGTCATGTCAACACGACCGTGTCTCTAAAAGCGCTGTTCCTTCTCGATCAGTCGGATTGCGATGAATCCACGCTTATGGGAACCCTGCAGGCGGCGGCCGCGATCCACAATTCCGCCCAGCAGGCTCTCCTCGCGCATGGTCCGCGTTCCTACTGGAGGAGAAGGAAGAGATTGGAAAGGGTCCTTGACACGGCTATCCGCATCGCCCGGTCTGTCCCCGTCTATACTTTGCGAGTAAGCCTGCACGGCCGTTTCTGGGAGAAGATCGAGGAGGTATTGGAAATGGGAGAAGGGGACAGTCCCCTTTTTCAGTGCGAGACGCGAGGACAGAAAACGGCATGAGTGGAACGGGACAAACGGACAACAACGCGGTCTTCTGCCGCGGCGAAAGCATGCGGCCCTTGTTTAGACCGGGGGACCGGATCCGATTCGTCCCCTGCCGTGCCGAAGAGGTGCGGCCGGGGGATGTGATCATTTTCGTCCCGCCGGGACGGGACGAGCGGGTCGTCCACCGCGTTGTCTCGACGGGGCCTGACGGGATCAGGACCAAGGGAGATGCGAATCCGTACGGGGACGTCTGGGAGCTTCAGCAGGTGGACATCATCGGCCGCGCCGAGGCCTTGGAGCGAGATGGAAGAGTCACCCCCGTTGCGGGCGGTATCGCGGGGCGCCTGCTCGTCGCTTGCATTCGAGCATTCCGCAGATCCGATCACCTGGCCTCTCACGTTCTCCATCCGTGCTATAGGGGTCTTGCCCGAAGCGGGCTTTTCCGCGTGCTTCTGCCCCCCGCCTTGCGCCCGAAGGTCATTACGTTCGAGCGCTACGGTCAAAGGGAGTTGCAGCTTGTCCTGGGCAGGCGGATCATCGGACGGCGTCCCGCAGGCGCCGACGCGTGGACCATCCGCCGGCCATTCAGGATCTTTGTGGATGAGCATTCCCTCCCGTAAAAAAGGGGACAGTCCCCTTTATTCAATTCCACATCGCGGCTCAAAATGGAAATGACGATTCCATTTTTTGCAATAGTCCTGTCGTCATATCAGGAAGATGAGGCCTGTCCTCATTTAACCTAACCGGGCATGATTCTGGCATCTTTTGGGGAATTGGGAAAAAGGGGACAGTCCCCTTTTTGACAGCTATGAAAACCTGGATTGCATATCTGAAAAGCGGGCTTGCGCGGAAGGCGCCGGAGGACCGGATCGCCGGGGGGAAGACCTATGCCGCAATCGGCGAGAACCTGCGCCGGCACCTGCCCTTTTTCCGGCGGCACTGGAAGAAGGGGGCCCTGGGGGCGGGGTTCATCCTCGTCAACGCCGCGATGGCTTTTCCCATGCCTCTTGTCTCCCGCTTCGTCATCGACGACGTCATATTGGGGAAACAGCTTTCGCTTCTTCCCTGGGTGCTTCTCATCATGGCGGCCCTCGCCCTCTTCTCGCGCGCCATGGGCCTGTTCCAGGGCTGGTTCTTCCTGCGCTACAGCCAGGAGGTCACCCTCGACATCCAGAAACAGGTGCTGGACCACTCTTTCAGCCTGCCCAAGTCCTTCTTCGATAAAAACCAGGCGGGCTATCTCATGGCGCGCATGACGGGCGACATCGGCGGCGTGACCTGGTTTCTCTCGGGAAGCCTCGTTGGCATCGTGACGAATATCCTGTATTTCATCGGCGGCATCGCCCTTCTTTTCTGGCTGGAGTGGAGGCTTGCATTGGCGGCCCTTGCTGCCGTGCCCGTCTTCCTTCTTGCCCTGCGGCGTTTCTCCGACCGGATGCACGCCCTGAACCACGCGGGCAACGAGGCGAACGCCCGGTACATGAGCGGCTTCCAGGAGACGCTCAGCTCCATCCCGCTCGTCAAGGCGTTTGCCGCCGAGGAGAAGGCCGTCGGGAAGATCCTGGCCGGCCTGCGGCAGGTCTTGCGGGTCTCGGCCGAGCGCTCCGTGGTGAGTTCAGTCACGGGGCTTGCCCTCTCCTCGACGCCGAGCCTCGTCAATTTCTGCGTCTTCGCGATCGGCGCCTGGTGGGTCATCACGGGCCACTGGAGCCTGGGGTCGCTCTTCGCCTTCCAGGCCTACCTGGGCCGCGTCTTCGGCCCGGCCCAGTCGCTCACCTCGACGGGCCTGCAGATGCAGAACATCCGGGCATCGCTGGAGCGCCTCACGGCCCTGCTCGATGTCGCGCCCGAGGTGCACGGGGGGGAGTGCCCGCGTGTCGCGCTCAAGGGCGATGTCGAGTTCCGCAATGTCTCTTTCGCCTACGACCCCGCAGACCCCGTCCTGGACGGCGTGTCTTTCCGTGTCCGCGCGGGCGAGCGCATCGGCATCGTGGGGCCCAGCGGCGCGGGCAAGACGACGCTCCTGAGCCTCCTGCTTCGTTTCTACAGCCCGACGGGGGGCGAGATCCTCTACGACGGCAGGTCCGCGGCGGATTACGACGTCCGCTCGCTTCGGCAGCGGATCGGCTATGTCTCCCAGGCCCCGCTCCTGCTCTCCGGCACGATTCTGGAGAACCTCCGCTACGGAAACCCCGATGCCGCGGAGCCGGAGGTCATCCGTGCCGCCCGCGTGGCGGGGATCCACGAGTTCATCACGGGCCTGCCCGGCGGGTATGCAAGCGAGGTGGGCGAGAGGGGCGTGAACCTCTCCGAGGGGCAGAGGCAGCGGCTCGCCATCGCCAGGGCGCTGGTGAAGGACCCCGACATCCTGGTGCTCGACGAGCCCACGGCGGCCCTCGACGGCCTGACGGAAAGGTCGATCTTCGAGGCGCTCCCCCGGGAGACCCGCGGCAAGACCCTATTCGTCGTTGCCCACCGTCTCGCGACGGTCGCCGGCTGCGACCGCATTTTGCTTCTCAACGAAAACCGCCTCGTGGCCGAGGGAACACACGCCGATCTGCTGGCAACCAGCGACTATTACCGGCAACTGGCGGCGTGCCAGTTGATTCCCGAAGGCGGCAAGGAAGCCGGAAAGGTGATCCCCTTTGACAGTCTCCGTCGTCATTCCCGTTCATAACGGGGAGAGATACCTGGCGCAGGCCATCGAAAGCGTCCTGGCGCAGACGTGTCGGGACTTCGAGCTCCTCATCGTCGACGACGGCTCGACGGACGGCAGCCGCGGGGTCATGGATCGCTACGCCCGGCACGATGCCCGCATCCGCATCCTGTCCCAGGCCAATCGGGGGGTTTCCGCCGCAGGGAACCTCGGCTTCGAGGAAGCCCGGGGCGAATGGGTCGCCCGTCTCGATGCAGACGACATTTTCCTGCCGGATAAACTCCAGAGACAGATCGCATTCACCCGGCAGCATCCCGAAGTGCGGATCGTGGGCACCCTGGGGTATTTCATCGACCGGACGGGCCGGGTCATCGGGCTCGTGAGCACCGACGGGCCTTTCACAAGAGCGGAGTTCGAGAACATGGCAGGGCGGGGCGAGCCCGTCTTCTTCGTGCATTCCTCGACCCTGATGCACCGCGAGACCGTCCTTGCCGTGGGGGGCTACCGGGAACAATTCGTCCAGGCCGAGGACGTGGATCTCTGGCTGCGGATGGCCGAAAAGGGGCACTTGCTGCTGAAGATGCCAGATGCCCTTCTTCTCTACCGGCTCCACGGGGAATCCCTCACGATGAAACGAAACGCCGAACAGAAACGCTGCCACCGCTGGGTCATGGCCTGCGCCGAGGCGAGGGGGAAGGGAAGGGAAGAGCCCTCGCTGGCGGAGTTTCTTCAATCCGAGAAGCGCAGGCCGTGGCCCTCCCGGTTTCATGCCGGAAGGCTTGAACTCGGCGAGCGACTCTACCAGCGGGCGGCCCTGCATTTCGCCTGCGGGAATTATGCGGCGCTTGCGGCCTGCCTCGGCCTTGCCGCGTGCCTGAACCCCCGGCACGTGATCCCGAGGCTCTATGACCGAAAGATCGCCCCCGCGCTGGAGAAGGGCCTGACGGGGACGTGCCCCGTCCCGATGCCGCTCCCCGGGGGGAAGGAGGCATGCCGGCATGCGCCCGGAACATGACCTCCTGTTGACCTGTGTCAGGACCGCATCGCTGAAAGACAGGACGGGCCCGCCGCCGGCCTTGCCCGGGACGGTCGACTGGAACCGGTTTGTCAGTCTCTGCGAGTGGCACAATGTCGTTCCCCTCGCGTACAGGTCCCTTCCCGCCGCCTGTCCGGGTGCAGTGCCTCCCGCGGCCATGAACCGCCTGCGAAGCCTCTGTCACAACAACACGGCCCGGTCGCTCTTTCTGGCCTCGGAGCTTGCCCGGATTCTCAATGCCTTCGAGTCTTCCGGCATCCCGGCGTACCCCTTCAAGGGGCCGGCCCTTGCCGTGATGCTTTACGGAGACCCGGCGCGCAGGCAGTCGAAGGATCTCGACATCCTGGTGCCGGAGGGAAAACTCCACAGGGCCATGAAGGTCCTCGGTGCGCAGGGATACGAGGCACAGAAGGCGTTGGACGGGGCGCGTCTTGCGGCCCACCGGCAAACCGAATACGAGACAGCCCTTTTGCGCCGCGACGGTAAGCTCCAGGTCGAACTCCAATGGGCCGTCGTCCCGGGCTATTTCGGGTTCGACTCCGGGCGGCTCGGCATCTGGTCCAGGCTGGAGAGGCGGGTGTGGAACGGGCATGCCTTTCCCGTCCTGCCGCCGGAGGAGACGCTTCTCATGCTCTGCGTCCACGGGGCCAAGCACCTCTGGTGCAAGCTGGGATGGGTCTGCGACGTGGCGGGCCTGCTCGCTGCGCCGGCGCCTCCGGACCTGGCACGCACCTTCGAGCTTGCCGGGCGCTGCGGCATGACGAGGCTTCTTTGCGTGGGGCTTCTCCTGGCGAAGCGCCTGGCGGGGGCGAGCCTGCCGGAACATGTTTCGGCCCGGATCGGGGCCGACCTCATGGCGGGAAGCCTGGCCCGACAGGCCCTGGCCGTCATCGCCTCGACGCCCGTGAACCCGGACGTGGACCCGAACCGGTACCTCTTCTACCTCAAGGCGAAGGACCGGAGGCGGGATCAGCTTCTTTTCGCGGGCAGGCTCCTGGCGACGCTGGCCGCAGGCGAGTGGAACCCGTCGGCCCTGCCCGACCTGTTCACTCCGCTGTACTATCTTTTCCGGCCCCTGCACATGGCCGGCCGCCACGGCGAGCCGATCCTCAGGGCCCTGGCCCGCCGATGAGGAACGATCAGGCGATTCCTTGCCCGGGACCCCATATTCTGCTAGGATCTTCACGTCGGCAGTGTCCCTGCGACGGGGCGCTGCCCGCCCGTTTGCGTCTTTTCAGGAATCGCACGGAAACCGAGATGCCCGCCAAGGCCAGCACCCGCAACGAATCCATTCCCGCACGGTTGAGACCGTTCTTCTGGGACGTTCCATTCCGCCGTCTGAGGCTCGACAGGGATCGTGATCTCATCATCCGCAGGCTGCTCGACCGGGGTGACTGGGAAGCGGTGCAATGGCTTCGGACGAGATTCCCCGATCGGGATCTCGAAAACTGGCTCGTGGACCGCCGCGGCGCCGGGCTGAGTCCCCAGAAGCTCAGGTTCTGGGAGCTTGTCTTAGGGCTGCCCAGGCGGGATGTCAACGATTGGCTACAGGATGAAAATCGACGGATATGGGATCAAAGGTTTGTTCGCTGAAACCCATGCTGACCTGGAAGGACTACAACTGCCTGCTCGTATCGCTTGCGGATCTAGCCTGCATGAAATTGGCCGCCATCGCCCAGCGGGGGGCGAAAAAAGATTTTGTCGACATTTACGCACTCGGGGCGAAAACGTTTACGCTGACGGACATGCTGGCCTTCTATCGAAGAAAGTACGATGTCCGGGACATGGGCCATGTCCTTTACGGGCTTTCCTATTTTGATCAGGCCGACAAGGAGCGGATGCCCCGTATGCTCTGGAACGTCGATTGGAGGGAAATCCGGAAGACCATCCAGTCGTGGGTGAAACACTGTGCCGGGTGACGGGCGATACGCCCGTCCCACGGCGAGACGCCCATCCCACCGCGAGACGCCCGCCCCACCGCTACAATAAAATCCCCCGGTAGGACAGGCGTCCCGCCTGTCCAGCGCCACAATAAAATCCCCTGGTAGGACAGGCGTCCCGCCTGTCCAACGCCACAATGAAATCCCTCGGTAGGACAGGCGTCCCGCCTGTCCTGCAGCCCGGAGTCTCAGGCGGTCTGAAGCCTCTCCTGGTCGAGATCGCAAATCGAGGCGATGACCTCGAAATCTCTGTCTGCATGGAGCAGCCGGGCTTTCTTGTGGGCGCAGGATGCAATGATGAGATCCGTCGTCGGGACCCGCTTTCCTTTCCTGTCGAGCAGGAAACCCCAGCGGGAGGCCCTTTCGATCACGTCCCTGTTCAGGGGCAGGACGGGCAGGGACAGCAGGGAATCGCGAAGGATCCGGTAATCTTTTTCCGTCCGGGCTCCTCGCAGGATTTCGACGACAACGATCCCGCAGGTGACGGCCTCTTCGCTTTCGAGGATTTTCCGGACCCGGGCCTTGATCTTCGCAGAACCGGACGGGCGAAGATAGTCGATCCAGGCCGAGCTATCGATGAGGAACATCCCGTTTCCTTCTTTCGAGGAACGCATCGACGGTATAGGCAAGGTCCACCTTCCCCTCCAGGTCGATCAGCCTGCGCGCTTTTCTCCGCCTGACGAACTCTTCCAGCGCCTTTTCCACCGCCGCTTTTTTCGACTTGGCCCCGGAAAGGGTCTTGACCTCGTTGAGCAGATCCTCGTTGAGCACGATGGTGGTCCGCATGATGCCTCCGGCATGCACATTGATTATGCATACTACAATATGCCATCAGGACCGTCAAGGCAAAAGGCCGCGGGGTGACGGGCGAGACGCCCGTCCCACCGCGGGACGCCCGTCCCACCGCTACAATAAAATCCCCTGGTGGGACAGGCGTCCCGCCTGTCCAACGCCACAATAAAATTCCCTGGTGGGACAGGCGTCCCGCCTGTCCCTGAGGGATTCCATTTCCACAGGGCAAAAAGAAAGAGCGCCGATCGATACGACCGGCGCTCTTGATTGCGCGGGTGACGGGCGAGACGCCCGTCCCACCGCTACAATAAAATCCCCTGGTAGGGCAGGCGTCCCGCCTGTCCTACCGCATGCCTGTCCTACGCCTTTTTGACCGGCTTCATGAGGGCCATGGCGATCAGGATGCCTAGCACGGCCAGTCCCGCCGTGGGGTAGAAGGCAACGGTGAAGGAGCCGAAGGTGTCCTTCGCCTGACCGGCGATGATGCCGCCCAGGATGGCTCCGATGCCGTAGGCGAAGTAGATGAGACCATAGTTCTTGGCGTAATTCTTCACGCCGAAGAAGATCGTCGTCGCCGTGGGCGCAATCGCCAGCCAGCCGCCGAGCACGAGCCAGAAGCCGATGAAGCAGAGCGTGTAGAGCATCACACTCCCCGGCCCCGCCGCCAGCATGCCCAGCGAGCACACGAGAATGAGGACGAAGGAAATGACAGCCGCGATCCTGGGAGAGAGCTTGTCCGTCAGAACGCCGAAAATCGGCCGCCCGACGCCGTTGAAGATGGCGAAGACGCCGACGAGCGTCGCCGCCGTGGCCGGGTCGATCCTGATGATCTCCTGGGCGACGGAGGCGGAGATCCCGATGGCCATGAGGCCCGCGAGGCAGCCGATGATATAGCAGAGGAAAAGTCCCAGAAACGTGGATGTCTTGATCATCTCACCGGTATTGAGATCGACGGTGCTGCTGGCAGCCGTTGCGGCAGGCTTCCAGCCGGCGGGGAGCCAGCCGTCCTTGGGAAAACGGAAGGGGGCGAAGCAGACAACGACGATAGCCAGAAAAGCTACGCCCATGTAGAAAAAGGTCTGCATGGGACCCACGGCCTTGATGAGGGCCGCCGCCACGTTGGCCGACACGAAGGGGGAACCGCCGAAGCCGGCCAGGGTCAATCCAAGGGCGAGGCCGCGCTTGTCGGGGAACCAGCGCCCCGCGACGGCCAGGGGCACGCCGTAGGCCAGGCCAACGCCTGCGCCGCCGATGACGCCGTAGGTGATCGTCAGCATCGTGCCGCTCGTGGAGAAGCTGGCCAGAATCCAGCCTATGCCTACGATGGCGCCGCCGATCCATCCCAGCATCTTGGGGCCGAGTTTGAGCATCACCTGGCCGCCGAAGAACATCATGGTCGCAAATAGGGCAAGGAAGACCATGAAGGGCAATCCAGCCTCTGTGGCATTCAAGTTCAGGAGTTTCGCGACTGGCCCCCTGAAGACACTGTAGGCGTAGACGCTGCCCAGGCAGATGTTGATGATGAACCCCAGGACGACGAACATCCACCGGCCCTTCTCGGCCGGCATCCCGAAAAGTTTCTCCTCGCTCATTGGAACCCTCCCTCCTCAGATCTTGAACCCGACAAGAATGAAGTGAATGAAAAACGCCGTTTGCGCATTCCTTCCGGATAAACGCAAAATCGCGCCACGATTATCGGAATTCGGGAAAATTGTCAATTGGAAAAAAGGAAAAGAGATGCCGCGGGAACCCTTGAAAACCCCGGGCCGGGTCAGGTCCGGATCCCCCGGTTCAGATCCTCCGGGCGGTTGAGGTTGGCGAAAAGCCTTCCTTCGGGGTCGAAGCGGCGGATCTCGTCGGCGGGGATCTCGCGGGTCCTGAACTTCCGGAACAGACGGGAAACCTTGAGATCGCCCCTCTCGATCTGCGACTCGATGACGGGCAGGCACGCGCGGGAGTAGATCGCGTGGAGCGACTCGAAGCCGTCGGCCGTGACGGGGACCACCAGGTCGTACCCCTCAGCCAGCGCCATCATGTGGCCGATGAAGGCCTCGTTCAAATAAGGCATGTCGCAAGCCGAGACGAAGGCCCGCTCGCCGGTCGCGTGGAGGAGCCCCGCGTGGATGCCTCCCAGGGGGCCCTTCCCCCGGTGGATGTCCGTGACGATCCGGGCATCGAACGCCAGGAACTCCAGCGGGGCGTTGGTGGAGATGATGATCTCCCGGAAGAGGGACCGGTAGATGCGCATCGTCCGGTCGATGAGGCGCTCGCCGTCGATCTCGATGAAGGCCTTGTTGATGCCGCCCATGCGGCCGGCCCGGCCGCCGGCTAAAATAATCCCCGTCATATGCCGTAGGACAGGCGTCTCGCCTGTCATCCTCCAGAAGCGTCTCGCCTGTCATCCTCCTCCATCGATCCATCCCTTCACATACAGCCATGGATAATCTGAATGTGTCGACAGCGGTTTGGACTTGATCGGATTGTTTGCGATGTAGAGCATTTTCTCTCTATATTCTTTATCGTTTCTGATGATACGGTCATAGTACTCATCCTGCCACACCCTTCCTGACAGCCCGGCGGCCTTGTTCATCTCATGAGCGGTGAAACTCTTGATGCTGTGCATGATTTTCGCCAGGGGCTCTGACGGTTTGATGACAAGATGAACGTGATCGTCCATCACAACGGCAGCTTGAAGATCGTATTTCTTGTCTTTCAGATAGTGCAAGGCCTTGAAGATGCATTCTTTTTCGGATTCGCTCAACGGTCTCCTCTTGTGCGTCGCAAAGGTGATGAAGTAATAGCCTCCGGATTCCTCATAATGCGGGAGATGTCTTTTCCTCGGTGCATTGGACAGGCGGGACGCCTGTCCTACGTGGATGTTTCTGTCGGTGTTTCCCTTCTTGAGCATTCGTTATGTCCCGGCGGACAGGCGGGACGCCTGTCCTACCGTGGGGGTGTGTGAAACGGGTGTCGCGGCGGACAGGCGGGACGCCTGTCCTACCCGGAGGTCTTTGTTGATATTCTCCTTCTTAGGCATCCGTCATGCCCTATCGGACAGGCGAGACGCCTGTCCTACCGTGGGGGTGTGAAACGGGTATCGCGACGGACAGGCGAGACGCCTGTCCTACCGTGGGGGTGTGAAGCGGGCGTCCCGCGGTGGGGACGGGCGTCCCGCCCGTCCTCTATTTGCAGTGCTGCAGCACCTCGACGATGACCTCTCTCGTGTAGTCCTTCAGCTTCCAGGTCTTAGCGAGTTCGACGGCGTTGTCGGCGATCTTCCCGATGTCACCCTCGGGGATGCCCGCTTCCTTCAGGGATACGGGACTCCCGATGGAACGGAACCAGTCCCTGAGTTTCGCGATGCCCGCCGCTGCGGCCTTCGCGTCGTCCGCCTCGGCCGCCCCGAAGAATTCCCTCGCCAGGCGGGCGAAGCGCGCCGGCCTCTTCGCCGCCGACCAGGTCATCCAGCCGGGCAGGACGATGGAGAGGCCCGCGCCGTGGGCGATGTCGTAGAGGGCCGACAGCGAGTGCTCGATCATGTGCACGGGGAACCCCACGATCCCCATGCCCGCCGTCGTCAGGCCGTTGAAGGCGAGCGTCCCCGACCACATGAAGTTCGCCCGCGCATCGTAGTTGCGGGGGTCGGCGAGGGACTTCTCCGTGGCCTCCATGATCGTCTTCATGAAGGCGTAGACCATCCGGTCCTGCAGGGGGCTCTCGCCGGGTTCCGTGTTCGTGAAGTAGCCCTCGAGCATGTGCGTGACGATGTCGACGGCGCTGTAGGCCGTGTAGGCCGGTGTGACCGTGTAGAGGACCTCCGGGTCGAGGATGGACGTCCTCGGCTGGATCAGGGGCGAGCGGACGCTGAACTTCTGGCGCGTCTCGTCGTTCGTGATGACGGCCGCGGCGTTCATCTCCGAGGCGCTGGCTGACATGGTCAGGACGACGAGGACGGGCAGGGCGTCCTTCACGAGTTTCGTGTAGACGAAGAACTCCCAGGGGTCGTGATCGGCCTTGACCCCTGCGGCAATCGTCTTGGCCGTGTCGATGACGCTGCCGCCGCCCACGGCGAGGACCGCGTCGACCTGCCTCGCCCGCGCCAGCGCGATGCCTTCCTTCGCCCTGGAGAGCAGGGGGTTGGACTTCACGCCGGACAGCTCGACGACGTCGACGCCCGCCTCCTTGAGGGAGTTCAGGACCTGCTCGTAGACGCCGCTTGCCCGCACGCTCCCCATCCCGTAGACCATGAGCACCCGGCCGCCGAAGCGCTTGACCTCGGGCCCGATCTTGGCGATGGAGCCTTTCCCGAAGATGATCTTCGTGGGGTTCTCGAAAACGAAATTCTGCATGGTATGCCTCC
>Ga0116187_1003660_pt1 | contig 14076 bp, 10 predicted proteins | sample AD_JPNNA6_MetaG_FD_89755 | JGI IMG/M metagenome (GOLD analysis project Ga0116187, IMG submission 89755) | Active sludge microbial communities of municipal wastewater-treating anaerobic digesters from Japan - AD_JPNNA6_MetaG | ecosystem: Engineered > Bioreactor > Anaerobic > Digestate | place... | reverse complement strand
TGGAAGCCACGAAGTGCATGGAGCAGATGACCACTGCGTCTGTCTCGAAGGGGTTGGGGTGCCCCGCCTTGAGCTGGTCCTTGTAGGTCTTCGCGTCCAGGATCAGGCTGGGGAGATTGAACTTCTCCTCCAGCTCTACCGCCCACTGCTTGCGCAGCGAAGCCGGGCACACGACGAGGACCTTGCGCTTTTTCTCTGCCCAGTACTGGCACAGGACCAAGCCCGCTTCGATGGTCTTGCCCAGACCGACTTCGTCGGCCAAGAGAACACCCTTGGACAGCGGGGAGCGAAGCGCAAAGAGCGCCGCTTCGATCTGGTGGGGGTTGAGGTCCACGCAAGCGTCGAAGAGGGCACGTCCCAGGCGCTCGATGCCGGCACCGCCCACGCGCGCGAGTTCATGGGCGTAGTACTTCGAGTGGTAGGGAGTCATGGCTGGCCCACACGGAACCCTTGAGGTGTCCTTCCACGGCTTTGAAGACGGGGCGAGCGGATCAAGGAGTACCCTAGCTGATGATGGTGGGCTGATTTATTCGTATAAGTACCGATAAAATCATAATCCATATTTAATTTGTCAATTCAATCGCAGGCGGCGATTTATCACGACAAGCCAAAGATTGCAAGCAAACCAAAATCCGTTTCCCCCGATTCAAGACTATTGCTTGACGCCAACACGAGCATCTCGATTTGGCACGATTATACGATTTATGAACTAGATTCAATGGCAGCATCGTCAAGCTGCAACTTTCGAGTAAAAAACTTGATCATGGGACTGCGAGAACGATCAAATTGGCATTCAACACAAGTCATCATGTTTATTTGGATCATGCGAAGGGCATCGAAGCGGCTTCGTTTCTCCTTGCATACATTTCCCAAAAGATTAATCATGGGATTATCAGAAACACCGATCTGTTGGCCGAAAATTCATCGATTTCAATTATCCTGCTACGTTCGGGAATGCCTCCCAAAAGTGGAATGGCACATCTTCCATTCTAAGCTTGGCACGATCGCGAAAAACGCAGTTCGCACTACGAGCGCGACGCCGCCGATCCGCGCATCCAGCAGGAACTGACGCTTGCGGTCGACGAATTCGCCACGCCCCTTCGCACCGCCGCGATCGGGTATCCACGTCGGAATCCCGTCGGATCCGCTCGAACCGAACAATCCACCCACCACATCACGGTGACCACCAACCGGGTGGCGCACCAGACCACCCCCACGGGGCCGCATCGGATCGCCGTGCCCATCGAGACCCGCACTTGGGAACTGAGCGGCTTGGCGCTTCCGATTGATCGCCCATTCAACTCGTCGGAAATCGACACCGCATTCGCCGCTGCGACAGAAATCACCTACGAGGCCTCGGCGACCGCCAACGTCCAGGAAAAGCGCTGCCTGGAGACCAAACGCGTCCTCTACTTCGACGACTCCCTATCGGCCACCGCCTTGCCACTGGGCCAGCCGGGATCACTGGCCTTGCCGCATACCACCTGGGTGGCCGCCTGCACGAGCGGATTCCTGGCCGCCAACTACGGCACGCGCCTTGCCGACCCCGACATGACCGCTGCCGGATACGCCAAGTTCCCCGGCGACACCGACGGCACCTGGTGGGCGCACTCCAGCCGGATCGTGCACGACAAGAACCGGTTCCTGGTGCCCACGGGCAGCATCGACCCTTGGGGCAACACCACGCTCCAGACCTGGGACAAGTACGCCCTGCTGGTGGAATCGAGCACCGACGCGCTGGGCAACACGATCACGGTGAAGAACCACTACCGCACCCTGGCGCCCTGGTGGATCACCGACCCCAACGACAACCACACCGCCGCAAGGTTCGACGCATTGGGCCGCGTCACGGCAACCTTTGTCCTGGGCAAATCCACCGCGACCGGCTATGAAGCGGATTTTGTCGATGCGGCCTCGACGGAATCCAGCACCACCGACGACCCGACCACCACCATCGCCTACGACCTGGCCACGCTCCCGGTGCGCGTGCAAACCCGCGCCCGCGAACAACACAGGTCGGCCGCCGGAGGCGCCACCACCCGGTGGCAGGAGAGCTGGCTGTACACCGACGGCCTGGGCCGCGAGATCCTGACCAAAGTCCAAGCCGAACCCGGAGACGCCTTCGCCCACGACAGCAACGGCGACCTGCTGCGCAACCCCGACGGCACCCCCCGAACCCTGCCGACCACCACCCGATGGGTGGGCACCGGCCGCAAGGTGTACGACAACAAGGGCAACGTGGTCAAACGCTACGAGCCCTATTTCACCGACACCCCCGCCTTCGACAGCGAACCCGAGCTCGTCGAAACGGGCGTGAGCGCCACCCTGCACTACGACCCGATCAACCGCCCCATCCGCACCGACCTCCCCGACGGCACCTTCACCAAGGTGGAATTCACCCCGTGGGTCCAGTCCACATGGGACGCCAACGACACGGTCCTGCAAAGCGCGTGGTACACCCGATCCATCGCAAGCAACGATCCCGCCGTCCGACGAGCCGCCCAACTGGCCGCAACCCACGCCGATACCCCTTCGGTTGCCCACCTGGACACCCTGGGCCGCGTTGTGCTCACCATCACACAAAGCGATGCAACCACAACACACACCACCCGCAACACCCTAGATTTGGAGGGTAACCTCCTGCGCCAGGATGCGTCGCGAGACGCCTCCACCACACTCACCGTGTTGACGCAGACCTTTGACATCCTTGGGCGCGTCTGCATGGCGCGCCATCCCGACTCCGGAGCCAAGCTGATCTGGCGCGATGTCGCCAGCGCGACGCTCCGGAGTTGGGACCAACCAAACACCACGGACGAACGGTCGCAAGGTTTCGAATACGACGAACTGCGCCGCCCCCTCCGCCGCTGGGTTCGACTCCGCTCACCCAACGGCGACATCTCCAGCCTCGCCGAAGAAACCACCTACGGCGAGAGCCTGCCCGATGCGAAGGCCCGCAACGCGCGAGGCCAAGCCTACAGCCACAAGGACGGCGCCGGAATCGCCACCGACGAGCAGCGCGACTTCCAAGGCAAGGTGACACGTTCCGTCCGACAGCTGACGACCAACACCACGAAGGATGTCCCCGACTGGTCCAAATCCGTCGCCGTCGACGAAACATTCACCACCCTGACCGCCTACGACGCCCTGGGCCGCGTGACCCAGATCGACACCCCGCACAACAACAACGTCCCGGCCAGCCAGGTCTACCCCGTCTACAACGAAGCCAATCTGCTGGACCGCGTGGAAGCGAGTCTTCGCGGCTCCTCAGCACGCACCACCTTCGTCCAGAACATCGACTACGACGCCAAGGGCCAACGCCAGCGCATTCAATACGGCAACGGCGCCACCACCCGATACCAGTACGACCCCAACACCTGGCGCCTGACCAACCTGCTGACCACCCGCAACCGCGGCACCGAGACCCTCCAGGATCTGTCGTACATCTACGACGCCACCGGCAACGTGGTCCAGATCTCCGACGCCGCACAGCAGACGGTCTTCTTCAACAACCAAGTCGTGGAAGCCACCGCCCTCTACGAATACGATGCAACCTACCGCCTGACCAAGGCAACTGGCCGCGAGCGCATCACTACCGGTGCGTCCACCGAGCCAGAGAACGAAGGCTTCAATGCCGCCGATCCACTGGAGACGGATCAAACAGCGCTGCGCAACTACAACCGGGAGTGGTCGTATGATCACGTCGGCAACATTTTGTCGATGATCCACAAAGCCAATGGCGGAACGTGGAACCGATCCTACGCCTATGCGGCGGACAGCAACCGGCTGGCTTCCACCACGGTAGACGCGACCACCCAAACCTACAGTCACAACGCCCACGGCTCGTTCACCACCATACCGCACCTGGACGCGATGGACTGGACCGCCGACGAGCGCTTGCACCACGTGAAGCGCGGCACCAGCCAAACCTGGTACACCTACGACAGCGCAGGCCAGCGAGTTCGCAAAGTTACCGAGAAGCAAGGAAGCTTGACCGAAGAGCGAATCTACCTGGGTGGATTCGAGATCTACCGAAAACGCCAAGGCACCACGGTGACCCTGGAACGCGAAACCCTCCACCTGATGGACGGAAATCGTCGCATTGCGATGGTGGAAACCAAAACGATCGGCACAACCACCACGCCGCTTCCCGCCACGGTCACCCGCTACCAACTGGACAACCATCTCCAAAGCGCAAGCCTGGAGCTGGACGAGACAGCAAGCGTCATCAGCTACGAGGAGTACTACCCCTACGGCGACACCAGCTACCGCTCGGCCCGCAGTGGCGTAGAGGTCAGCGAAAAGCGCTACCGGTACACCGGCAAGGAGAAGGACGAGGAGACTGGGCTGTACTACCACGGCGCGCGGTACTACGCGGCATGGCTGGGGCGCTGGACGGCGGCGGACCCGGCGGGGATGGTGGATGGGGCGTGCCTTTACGCGTACGTGCGCAATCACCCGACAGGGTTGGTGGATCCGGATGGGAGGGCTTCTGATTCGACGGATCAAACCCGGTATATGCGAGATCGAATGAATGATCCATTTGAATCACAGCAAAAACCACGAAAAGAACATCGCGGCTCGGCGCAACCGAAACCACATCCAAATTCGGCCCCCAAAAAACCGGCGACTTCAAAATCCACTGAACCCCAACCAGAAAGAATAGTGGTAAACGATAAGCGAAGTCTATTGTTTGCACTGAGTCGTCATGATGGCGAGTCCGATACCGTTACGGTTCGTCAACTCTATCAAGAGAAAATCCAATGGTTTGAGCCGCACGCCGACAATTACAGAAGGTTAATCCGCATTTCGGACAACCTACAAAGCTCCCCCTCCGCTATTCATTTCACATGGCAGCAAGTAGCTGAATTTGCCGAAAAAGATCGCTGGATGATTTCTTATCGATCAGGAGGGTCTGGAGACTGGAAGCAAGCAAACGATGGCGGCCGAGGCTATCTGCTTTCTACCATATCAGGAGTGCCATATTGGACTGATGGAGTGGGTCAAATCCCCTTTGCAGTAAATGCATACAATAATTTCTATAAACGCTCCGGCAATTCCGACTACGCTGCGTATTCGACAATATCTGCCGGGAAAGATCATGGAGGCGGACAGGTTTTTGGTGGCGAATCTGATACATCGAATACTTACGACAACCTTATGGTAATTCGAGCGGTGTACTGGGCAACAAAGCGCTCACAATTAGACGAAAACGGCAAATTGGAGCGCACAGACTTTTCGCCGGAGAAGCTTGGCGAAAACGCTCCGATTGAATATTTAAGAAAATGGGGCATCAAATGAGTCGTTTAGTGCGAAGAGTATCGGGAGCGGCTCTGTGCTCGTTACTTTTTGTGTGCCCACATTTCATCATCGCTCGATATCATCCGCAAACAACAGACGTTGCCGCCTGGGGAATCACACTCCAATATTTCTCCTTTTATGCCATACTTTGTCTTGCAGTTCTATGGCTTCCACTCGCAACAAAATTGCGCATATTTATATTCATAGTGCAGCTCGTAATAGCCTGGCATATTTTTTACTCAAGTTACCACCCGCTTAGATCAACAGAACTACTCGTTCGCTTTTCAGCGATCTCCATTCTCACCATTTGGTTGAATTCTCGAATGCTCGGTGTGTCCCGTTCGGAGTCCGACAAGTGATTTTGCTCCAATACCACCACCGCCAACCTGTCCCGTCCGGCGTCCGACGAGTGATTTTGCCCTACTTTCACCCACCGCCAATCGTTGAAATCAGCTCGCCGACGCTGACCAACAACGCGTTTTCCTGAAGTTGCGCATGACCTGACATCTCCCCAACGCATTGGAAGAGCATCATCGTCGGACATTTTCCGTCGCTTGCCTCGCTAACACCTCCTTCCGTGTGTGAGTACCGTTCCCGTCAGCACCCCATCCCACGCCTGGAAAGGAAGACTCCGTCGGACAGGTAGCGCGTACGGATCGACTTTCCTCCAAGCTTCCCCCGGAGTGCGACCACCTAAGCTCTGATGCGGCCGCACCTGGTTGTACCAGAACCTGAATGACTCCATCGCCTGCGCAATCGAAGCTCGATTCTCGAACTTCACCTGCTTTACGATCCGCTTGAGGGTCCCGAAAAACCGCTCGACGCGCCCATTCTGCCAAGGTGAGTGGACCTGAGTTCTCTGATGCCGAATCCCCATCAGAAACAGCGAGAACCGAAACACCCAAGAGCAGAACACCGCCTCGTTGTCGGTGCGCACCGCCTTCGGCTTACCGAACCGATCGACCGAATCCAGCAATGCCCGCACAAGAACCGTCGACGCTTTGGTCTCTACCACGCGAAAGCCGACAGCCAAACGACTGCCGTGATCGAGGATGCCCAGAACCGTACTGGTCTCCTTCTCCGCATCGGTGATGCCTGTAAGGTCCATCCCCCAGATCGCGTTTCGCGGGAGCGCCTTGGGTTTGCGCCTCTTCCACTGCCGCCGCAACGAAGCAATCTCCAACTTCCGCGCACGCAAGAGATCGGCGACGAAGGTTTTCCCGACCCGCATCCCCCGCTCGGCAAAGCGCCGATTGAACAGGTTCGCGATCGACCTACAGCCAAGTTTGGGGTGATGCGCCTTGAGTCGAATCAACTCCCGTACCACCCACCGTGGTTTGGGAACACAAAGTGTGCGGGACGATGGACGGAAGCTGTCGTCATCCAACCGCCGCCGGAACCATCCACCGCGATGGAAACGGCTCACTGTGATCCACACCCCAACCACGGCGATCGCAAACACCGCTATCCACAATTCGTCCATGCCCACAAGATGAATCCACCCACCCGGCGCCCAACGGGCGCCGATGCTGACTCGCGGCGTGAGCCGCCGAAAATTGGCGGGGGTCCAGGGGAGGCGAGCATATTCGCAGGACCGCCCACCGGCCAACGCCACGGCAGTGGCGTTGGATGAAAACACCAGCGGGCGGCCCGAGAGGGCGAGTCCCCCTGGTGCCTGGATCCAAGGACCCGGCATGAGGGTCCTTGGCCCGCCGGGGTTCACGGGGGCGTCGGGTTACGCCCCCGTGGAAAGCTCGCCACCCGCAGGGTGGCAACACTCCCGCGAGAGCGAAAACCACCCCGTCCGGCAAAGCCGTCCACCCCTCCGAGGGAGGGGAATGAGCAGCAAAGCCGACCGCAGGTCAACCGTGGGAAACATCCTCTCCCTGATCCACACCGCCACCAACGGCAACTGGACCCGCAACTACACCTACGCGAATGACAGCAATCGTCTAGCCACCACGACGGTGGGCACCACCACCCAGACCTACACCCACAACGCCCACGGCTCGTTCACCTCCATGCCCCATCTGGACAACATGGACTGGACCCCCGACGAGCGCCTCCTCCACGTGAAACGCGGCACCAGCCAAACCTGGTACACCTACGACAGCACCGGCCAGCGCGTGCGCAAGGTCACCGAAAAAGGCAGCATCACCGAAGAACGCCTGTACCTGGGCGGCTTCGAGATCTACCGCAAACGCCAAGGCACCACGGTGACCCTGGAACGCGAAACCCTCCACCTGATGGACGGCGCACGACGCATCGCGATGGTGGAAACCAAGACGGTCAATTCTTCCCCGACTGCGGCACTTCCCACCACGGTCACGCGCTACCAACTGGACAACCACCTCCAAAGCGCAAGCCTGGAGCTGGACGAGACAGCAAACGTCATCAGCTACGAGGAGTACTACCCCTACGGCGACACCAGCTACCGCTCGGCCCGCAGTGGCGTAGAGGTCAGCGAAAAGCGCTACCGGTACACCGGCAAGGAGAAGGACGAGGAGACGGGCCTGTACTACCACGGCGCGCGGTACTACGCGGCGTGGTTGGGAAGGTGGACGGCGGCGGACCCGGCAGGGATGGTGGATGGGGCGTGTTTGTATGGGTATGTGCGGGGAAATCCGATTTTACATCTTGATCCTTCTGGAAAGTGGAAGATGCTTTTTTCGTTTTCTAGTCCCACCCTTAACACTGACCCCGCAACGATGGGAGCAAAAAAAATTGAACCTGGGTTTGGCGTTCAATTTGAAAAAGAATCAGCACCAGGAAATATGGCCAGAGCCAAAGACGAACTAGTTAAAATTGGCGTCGACAAAGCTCTAGGCTTTGGCCCAAGAATTCCAATCAAGATTGCAAAAAAAATAATTAATTATGTTATACCTAAAGGGGTCGATGTTTTTACTGATGATTTTCTAGACAAGGCAAAAAACACCGAGATTGACATGGGGAGCGGGGCCAAAATCCCACTCATTGGAATTATCGATTTAAAAGCTAACGCCCGGTTTGGCGGGGAACAGACTCGCTGGGAAAATTACCCGGAGCAATTTGACTTGCTACGCAAGGAGCTATCGAGCATAAAGCCAATTCAAGATGCCGTGAAAAAATTAGGGTTTGACTTGTTTTCAGGGAATACAGATTCATTGGCCCCTGTTTTCAAGGATCTAGCCACTTTCAAGAATGAAGGGCTGCAAAAGAGCGATGCAATAACAAGAGAGCTAACTGGTAACGGAATGACAAAAGAAAAGGCTGAAACAGAAATAAAGGACAAAGCAATAGAAACTGGCAAGGACAAGATCCGAGAAACAATTGAAGATAAGGCCAGCGATGCTTTTACGCCAAAAAATCCGCTCGAGAGAGCTTTGTTCGCCATTACCAAAGCGGCTGTATCTTTGCTACTAACCCGGTATCCTTGTGCTTCGGTCATGCTGCATACCTAGCTGGAGTGTAAGTGAAGAAGCTTTTGACTAAATCACAATCTTTGCTGAGCAGCGACATGTACCCTTCGACTCGTTCATCCAGAACATCCGACTTATTGGTCATTGGCAGTGAACCAAGGCGTGATTTCATATCTCGGTTCAAGTATTCATCTGGGTTCAGATCTGGAGAATACGAGGGGAGAAAACGAAGTTCAATTTTGGCCTTGTTCAATTCCAGCCATGGCCTGAGATCTTTCGCGTGATGAACGCTCAGATTATCAACAATCAAGATGATTTTGCGTCCAGATGCATCTCGGATCATCGATTCCAAGAATGTACGGAATCGCTCAACATTGATCGCTTCTTTGAACATCCGAAAGCGTACCAAGCCTTGATTATTGACAGCCGAAACCATCGTGAGATGAATTCGCTTTCCAAACGATTTGAGGATAGGCGTTTTCCCTCGGGGCGAAAATCCTCGCAGCTGATGCGGAGTATTCTGTACGGCCGTCTCATCGCCCCACCAGATCTCAGCGTCTTCAGCCTTGGCCTGGGCTCTGATCGCTGGGTACTCTTCTTCAAGCCACTGCCGAACCTGTTCCGGCTTCTGCTCCGTGGCAGTCAACTTCGGTCGCTGACATGTGAATCCCCAGCGGCGCAAATAATTACCAACGCAGGTGATCAAAAGCTCGAGCCCAAACTCTCGAAAGATCAACTGTTGAACGGCAGCACGGGTCCAAAGGGCAAATGGCATCTTCAATTGATCGGGAGTGCGATCGAGAATAATGTCTTGAATCTTCTTCTCGTTCTCTTGATCCAACAAAGAGTCATCACCCAAAGATTTGCCGCCATGGGATGGGGTCAATGCATCCCAGCCACCATCCCTGTATTTTTTCATACGTATTTCAAGCATACGTACAGTAACATCAAATTCTACAGCAACCTCGGTGTAAATACTCTTCATCGTGCGGCGAGGATCTATTTCCATTCGCTTCAAAATCGCCTTTACCGATCGATAGGCATTTTCTTTTATAGCGGCCAACTTGGCATCAGTTGTGGGTAGATTCATGTATGAAATTTAATCAAATTATACCGAAATGGCAAGATATCTGGTTAGTAAAGACGATAACTCGCTAGACACCATTCTCGAGGAATGATAGATGAAATTTGAATACCCCATCTTTGCTTTACTTCTAATGTCCGCCCTTCCTTCAACATCAAATTCGTCATATTGCTCCAGTCTGGAATCTTCCACATATTTTTTCACAACACAGCGCACGACCGCTGCGATGCTCAAACGCGTTGGTAGTAGGCGTACGTTTCAAATTCACGTAACTAATAACACCCTCGTCGGTTGGCCTACTCAGAACGGCGATTACGTCAAATCAGGGCTCGTCTCAGTTGATGGGTGCAGGGCCATTTTTTCACCAAACGATACCTGTACACTTGCGCTTTGGGACGGGGAATCACGGTGTTTTCTATCTGGAATTGGGCTTTCCGGGCATCCATCCGTAATTATCTCCGATTTCGGAAACCGCAATGATGTTGGATTTGTATTCATCGAAGAAAACGATGGAAAAGCAATCATCCAGATCGATGTTTATCGCGCCAATGTTGGCGTTATCTACTCCAGAACGCTTCCGAACTCTGGTGTTTTTCGCTTAACAAAGAACGAATCCATCTTAGATTCGATTGAGACGCACACGAAAATTCGGATCATTAGCCAGGATGTTATTCGATCCGCTCAATCTTCTGTTGAACAAATCAAAGGATGGCTAAAAAAACTAAAGAGGACCAAAAGCGGATCGGCCGCCACTCGAATCAAGTGGAGTGATATAAAAACAAGCAACTAGAATCATTGCCTGTCCCGTCCGACGTCCGGCGAGTGATTCCACCGCGCATTTCGCTGTCCCGTTGTCCCGTCCGGCGTCCGACAGGTGATTTTGCCCCAATTCCACCACCGCCAACCGTCGAAATCCGCGCATCCGAGCTGACCTACGGCGCGATCTCCTGAATTTGCGCATGACCTGACATCTCTCCAACGCATTGGAAGAGCATCATCGTCGGACATTTTCCGTCGTTTGCCTCGCTAACATCTCCTTCCGTGCGTGATGACAACTCCCGTCAACACCCCATCCCACGCCTGGAAAGGGCGACTCCGCCGGACGGGTTGCGTGAACGGATCAACCTTGTTCCACGCCTCCACTGGCGTTGTCCCGTCCGGCGTCCGACAGGTGATTTTGCCCCGCATTTCGCCACCGCCAACCATCGAAATCAGCGCATCCGAGCTGACCTACAGCGCGATTTCCTGTATTTGCGCATGACCTGACATCTCTCCAACGCATTGGAAGAGCATCATCGTCGGACATTTTCCGTCGTTTGCCTCGCTAACACCTCCTTCCGTGCGTGATGACTTGACCTGTCAGCACCCCATCCCACGCCTGGAAAGCACGACTCCGCCGGACGGGTTGCGTGAACGGATCAACCTTGTTCCACGCCTCCACTGGCGTGCGACCACCGAGGTTCTGATGCGGCCTCACCTGGTTGTACCAGAACCGAAACGATTCCATTGCCTGTCCAACCGAAGTGCGATTCTCGAACTTCACCCGCTTTGCCACCTGCTTGAGCGTCCCGAAGAACCTCTCCACCCGACCATTCTGCCACGGGCTATGCACCTGGGTTCGTTGATGTCGAATTCCCAGGATGAACAACGACAACCGAAACACCCACGAGCAGAACACCGCCTCGTTGTCGGTGCGCACCGCCTTCGGCTTTCCGAACCGATCGACCAAATCCAGCAACGCCCGCACAAGAACCGTCGACGCTTTGGTCTCTACCACGCGAAGGCTCACCGCCAACCGGCTGCCGTGATCAAGGATGCCCAGAACCGTGCTGGTCTCCTTCTCCGCATCGGTGATGCCTGTAAGGTCCATAGCCCAGATCGCGTTTCGCGGGAGCGTCTTGGGTTTACGCCTCTTCCACTGCCGCCTCAGCGAAGCGATCTCCAACTTCCGCGCACGCAAGAGATCGGCGACGAAGGTTTTCCCGGCCCGCATCCCCCGCTCGGCAAAGCGCCGATTGAACAGATTCGCGATCGATCTACAGCCATGTTTGGGGTGATGCGCCTTGAGTCGAATCAACTCCCGCACCACCCACCGTGGCTTGGGAACACAAAGCGTGCGCGAAGATGAACGGAAGCTGTCGTCATCCAACTGCCGCCGAACCCATCCACCGCGATGGAGTCGGCTCACTATGATCCACACCCCAACCACGACGATCAAAAACGCCGCTATCCACAATTCGTCCATGTCCCCAAGATGAATCCGCCCACCCGGCGCCCAACGGGCGCCGATGCTGACCCGCGGCGTGAGCCGCCAAAAACTGTCGGGGATTCCAAAGGGGGCGCGTTCATGGAGGTCGGCCCAACGAGCCATCGGCCTAGGCAGGCCGATGGAGGAGCATTCATGTGGGGCCGACCGGAAGCAGCGCCCCCTTTGGTGCCTGGATCCAAGGACCCGGCAGGAGGGTCCTTGGCCCGCCGGGGTTCACGGGGGCGTCGGGTTACGCCCCCGTGGAAAGCCCGCCACCCGCACCGGGTGGCAACACTCCCGCGAGAGCGAAAACCACCCCGTCCGGCAAAGCCGTCCACCACTCCACAGGAGGGGAGTGAACTGAGAAAGCCGGTGAGCGACCCTCGATCAATCGACCGCCTTCAACTCCGCTTCCGTCACACCCGTGATGTCCAAAATCACGTCCAGAGCGATCCCGTGCTCCCGCATCTTGCGTGCATCCGCCAGACGTGCGGCCTTTGCACCCTGCTCGACTCCCTTTTCATGGCCTTCTTCGAACAACCAGTCCATGATGATCGGTCGATCCATTTCCTTCATCCTCCGGTTGAGTTCGTTTTGATCTTCCACCCTCAATCTACCCTCCACAACCCAAAAGGCAAAGAAGGTCTTGAAGCCAGCCTCGTCCTGTTGGCGGTAGAACTCCTGCGCCACGCGAAGAACCTGATCGACAGCGTTTCCAGCGCCGCGCATGTTCGGCGAAAAAGAAAGCGCCACACGGTTGCGACTGTGGCGATACCGGCTCAGCTCCAAAGCAGGCACCTGGACAATGCGAGTCCGAAACGACAGGAACACCTCACCTGATGCGCCGCGCTGAAAATGATCGACCAACTCCCGAGGCCGTTCGTCATCGACAAGCGCGATGGGCAAAATCTCATCTGAGGGAAACCGGCGACACAGGTCGAGGTAGTACCTCGCGGTGCGCATCAAATCAAGCTTGTCGGCAGATGACCAATGTTCGACCAGTACGAATAGCACGCCGCGATCATCCGCGAACGTGTACCGAATCGCAAGATCCATCGCTTGGCCGGGACCAGGCTCTGCGGTATCGTCCTTCGATACGCTCGAGTCCAGAAACTCGACCCCACTCGGAACACCGTGCGCGGCAATCACATCTTCAGCCAAGAATTCGAGCGCCTCTACCGGGTACCGCTTGATCAGATTCTTGACAGCCTGGTCGTGGGAGAACTGCTGGGGGCTCATTCTTCCAATCTACAAATAACTGCTCATATGTATACGCCCAAGAGCTTCCAGGCAGCACATTACGTTTGGAAGGAAACCTCCTGCGCCAGGATGTGTCTCGGGACGCATCCACCACACTCACCGTGTTGACGCAGACCTTTGACATCCTTGGGCGCGTCTGCATGGCGCGCAACCCCGACTCCGGAGCGAAGCTGATCTGGCGCGATGTCGCCAGCGCAACGCTCCGGAGTTGGGACACACCAAACACCGCCGACGAACGGTCGCAAGGTTTCGAATACGACGAACTGCGCCGCCCCCTCCGCCGCTGGGTGAGTTCGCCCAAGCGGAGTCGAAGGGACCCAAGCTTGGGATGATGCGCCTTGAGTCGAATCAACTCCCGCGTCACCCACCGAGGCTTGGGAACACAAAGCGTGCGCGACGATAGACGGAAACTGTCATCATCCAACTTCCGCCGAAACCATCCACCGCGATGGAACCGGCTCACTGTGATCGACACCCCAACCACGGCGATCGCAAACACCGCTATCCACAATTCGTCCATACCCACAAGATGACCACCCACCCTGGTATCTCGCGGCGCGAGCCGCCGAAAACTGTCGGGGGTCCACGGGGAGGCGAGCATATTCGCAGGGCCTGCCCCGGTCCATCGCCGTAGACACGGCGATGGGTGAACATTTGACGGCAGGCCCGAGAGGGCGAGCCCCCCTGGTGCCTGGATCCAAGGACCCGGCAGGAGGGTCCTTGGCCCGCCGGGGTTCACGGGGGCGTCGGGTTACGCCCCCGTGGAAAGCCCGCCACCCGCACCGGGT
>Ga0116187_1003652_pt1 | contig 14098 bp, 12 predicted proteins | sample AD_JPNNA6_MetaG_FD_89755 | JGI IMG/M metagenome (GOLD analysis project Ga0116187, IMG submission 89755) | Active sludge microbial communities of municipal wastewater-treating anaerobic digesters from Japan - AD_JPNNA6_MetaG | ecosystem: Engineered > Bioreactor > Anaerobic > Digestate | place... | reverse complement strand
TGATAAACTGGTGCTCAAAATTGCGTTAAACAAGAAAAGGAGAGCGTGGTTCTTAGGATTGTGGAATCACTCTAAAACATTTGATTTTCCTTGTGTTTTCTCTAATGCGTAATCTGGGTTGAACCTGCCTCAAAAACTCATCTCAAATAATCGAACGATAAATTTTAAACAGCTTCTAAGTCATATTATAAATTTCCTCTACGGTAAAGTATTGTAGTAGTCACCGCGCTGACAGCCATTCCGACCAATATCATAGTTCCCTGATTGAAAGCAGCACCCATTCCAGCGACATTTCCGATTACACAAAGCAAGATACAAAGGACGAAAGGAACGGCTGCAATCTTCAGATAACGGCTTGCCAAGACACAGGTCAAACCTCCAAAGATGGCAGGTACCACATACGGTGAAATCGGCAACAATGCATTGACAATCTTATCTTGAAAGATAGCCAACGGTATCAGTCCCAACACAATGACGATAGTCGTAACTATGGAACAAACCGCAATAGATATGGTTGTCACAATCTCTTTCTCTTCCGTTCCATCCTTCACCTGCGCGATGGATTGAGAATTGAGGGCACACGGAAGTTTCAGATTGGATATATTTCCTGTAATAAAGGTTAGATATTGACCTCCAGTACCCAACAAAGGTGCATAGCTCAATGCTTCAACCAGACCAATGGCCAGATATCCCAAAATGAACATCAGACATTCCGGCAACTTACTCCACAAAGGCATAACGCCGGCCGTCAGGCAGTAACAGAGAGGCACCATCAGAATTAATCCCAGCGCAATCCACGTGAACAAACGTCCCCAATGGTGCATATCATCGTTATATGTTCTATTTACACTTTCCATCTTATCCTTTTTCTCTATATTTTTTCTTACTATTCAACATACATAACAGCCACGTATGCGGCCAAAAGAGACCCTACAATCGTAATAGGCAGAGCGTAACTCTCCATCCATTTCCAGGAAAACCGTTTCATGCACAAACCGCAAGCAACCATGATCAAGCAACTGACAAAAAATGTGATTAACGTCACCTCCCCATAAAAGGCCACACCCGTATCCTTAGCAACAACAGGCGTACCGATGGTGAAAATCCCGGCAACGAGCATGGCCGAGAGGATTCCGGAAAAAAGTCCACCCAACAGAGCACCCGTCAAAGTATTCATCAGATGCTCATTTTTCTGCTGCAATTCAGCCAAACGATGCTGATATCGTTTATAGAAGATGGCGTTGAAAACGGGTCCGGAAAGGATACTCAGCGTCATGATGACCAATGCCGTGGCAACGGTCACATAAGTGATGACTTGGCCCGGCGTTACAACCTGATTCATCGCTATGATTTCGTACTGAAGGGCGCCTATCACCTCGAGTCTGATCCACGAAATGCCCAAGCCCAAATACTGCATCATGATGCCGATACCGATCACAATCGGAATGCTCGGCACAATGGAAAAGATGGCGCTATTGCGGACAGTCTCCTTGATGACAGACATATCCATTCCAATCTCCTTAGCCCGGCGGACTGATTTAAAGATGAAAAAAAGGCTCATTGCCACGATCAATGCGGCAATAATTCCACCCATCACATAAATAATCGTAAAAGTTTCTGACATAGATATTTTTAAACTTACGTTAAAAGTGCAAAATTACAAAAAACATTGGGTTTAAGAGAAAAGGTTGATGGTTTCTAAAACCAATTCATTGGTTCGATTGGTAAAAAATGGAATAATAGGCCTAATTAGATCCTTTTTTGAAATCAAAAAAGGCCGTTCAATCGACAAATTGAACGGCCTTTGAAATGTATATCAGTGTGATATTATTCTTCCATGATCTTCTTGAAGAGGTTCTTCATGTTAACCTGATCACCTACGATCTTATGCAAATCGCTGACATTTACTCTCTCCTGTTTCATTGTATCACGATAACGAAGAGTAACAGTATTATCTTGTATTGTCTGGTGGTCTACAGTTACGCAGAATGGAGTACCAATAGCATCCATACGACGGTAACGCTTACCGATAGTATCCTTCTCCTCATAAACGCACTTGAAGTCGTACTTCAACTCGTTCATGATCTCAGTTGCCTTCTCAGGAAGTCCGTCTTTCTTCAACAAAGGCAAAATAGCAACCTTAACCGGAGCCAAAACTGGAGGCAATGCCAAAAGCACACGAGTCTCGCCACCTTCCAACTCCTCTTCCTTGTATGATGCTGCCATGATACTCAAGAACATACGGTCAACACCGATAGATGTCTCGATAACGTATGGAGTGTATGATTGGTTTGTCTCTGGGTCGAAGTATTTGATGTTCTTACCAGAAAATTTCTCGTGACTGCTCAAGTCGAAGTCTGTACGAGAGTGAATACCCTCAACCTCCTTGAATCCGAATGGCATCAAGAACTCGATATCTGTAGCAGCGTTAGCGTAGTGAGCCAACTTCTCGTGGTCATGGTAACGATACATCTGATCACCCAAACCAAGAGCCTTGTGCCACTTCAAACGGAATGCCTTCCAATGTGAAAACCACTTCATCTCATCACCTGGACGAACGAAGAACTGCATCTCCATCTGTTCGAACTCACGCATACGGAAGATGAACTGACGAGCAACGATCTCATTACGGAAAGCCTTACCGATCTGAGCGATACCAAACGGAATCTTCATACGACCGGTCTTCTGTACGTTAAGGTAGTTTACGAAAATACCTTGTGCAGTCTCCGGACGAAGATAAATCTTCATTGCACCGTCTGAAGTAGAACCCATCTCTGTAGAGAACATCAAGTTGAATTGACGAACATCTGTCCAGTTCTTAGTTCCGCTGATTGGACAAACAACGTCGTAATCCAAAATGATCTGCTTCAACCCATCAAGGTCATTGTCGTTCATTGCCTTCTTGAAACGCTCGTGAATCTCTTCACGTTTTTCCTGATGCTCAAGCACACTTGCATTGGTCTTCTTGAAAAGCTCAGCGTCAAAAGAGTCGCCAAATTTCTTAGCAGCTTTCTCAACCTCTTTGTTTATTTTATCATCGTATTTTGCAATCAATTCCTCGATAAGCACATCGGCACGGTAACGCTTCTTTGAATCCTTGTTATCGATCAATGGGTCGTTGAATGCATCAACGTGACCAGAAGCCTTCCATACTGTTGGATGCATGAAGATAGCGGCATCAATACCGACGATGTTGCCGTGCAACAAAGTCATACTGTCCCACCAATATTTCTTGATGTTGTTCTTTAATTCCACACCGTTTTGACCATAGTCATAAACAGCACCCAAACCGTCATAGATTTCACTTGACGGAAATACGAAACCATACTCCTTACAATGAGCTACCAGTTTCTTAAACACATCTTCCTGTGAAGCCATAATAAATTAAAATGTATATTTATAATATTTTCTGAATTTCCGACCTATTCGTCACTAATTTGCAAATTTAGTCATTATAAATTTAAATTGGCCACTTGTCATGGACAATTTTAAAAATTGGACACGAGTGGCGGTAATGAGAATGCATATTCTAGACTTCCATTAGCTAATTGACAAGAATCAGTTTTATTGCTCCAAACAGAATATTATTCCGTTTTAACAACCATTTCCCATATAAAATCAGAGTGTTTTGCTGAATGTTCAAGAAAATGATACAAAGAACAGTACAGCGCCTATTTTTGTGAAAAAACAGCCGTCTTCGCATTACAAGAAACTGATTTTAGAAAAAAACATGGCAAAAGTTATTACAAATGAAGAGGTTCAGGAATCACGTCTTTCCAAAAATAATGGAACTTTCGATTTCTCAGAAGACGAATTGAATAGATATAGCCGTCATATTCTTCTAAAAGATATAGGTGTAGAAGGTCAGAAATGCATCCGTAACGGTCGTGTGTTGGTAGTTGGAGCCGGCGGTCTTGGTTCTCCTGTCGCTCTATATCTGGCTGCTGCAGGTGTTGGAACAATAGGCATTGCAGATAGTGATGTTGTAGATCTGAGTAACCTTCAACGCCAAATAATCCATTTCACAAAAGACGTAGGCGTTGACAAGGTGGACTCTGCAAAGGAGAAGATTCTTGCCCTCAATCCGAATGTTAAAGTGAACACCTATAAAATATTTCTGAAGGTAGACAACATACTAGACATCATCAAGGATTATGATTTCATCGTAGATGGCTCCGATAATTTTCCTACAAAGTTTCTTATCAACGATGCTTGCGTAATGGCAGAAAAACCGTTCTCGCATGGCGGAATTCTCCGTTTCGAAGGTCAGACATTCACTCATTTGTCAGGAACGGCCTGTTACAGATGTTTGTTTACGACGCCACCCTCTGCCGGAAATGTACCAACATGTTCGCAGGCAGGTGTGTTGGGCGCAATTGCCGGTATGCTAGGCACAATACAAGCGGCAGAGACACTTAAATACCTGACAGGTGTCGGTGAATTACTGACAAACAAACTATTGATATTCAACTCTAAAACCATGGATTTTCAAAAAGTCTCAGTTTTGAAAAACCTCGATTGTAATATTTGTGGTTCACACCCTACAATTACAGAGTTAATTGATCATGAACAAACTGTTTGTAAACTCAAATCTCATTAATATTATATCATCAAAAATAAAAAATATGGCTGAAAACAAAAAACTATCCATCATCGCCTTTTCTGGTGATTTTGACAAACTGACAGCAGTATTTACTCTAGCAACAGGAGCAGCCGCACTTGGATATGAAGTGAATATTTTCTTCACCTTTTGGGGATTGGATGCCGTAAAAAAGAATGCCGGACGCAGCCTTACAGGAAAAGGATTTTGGGGCAAAGTGTTTGGTTTTATGATGGGCGGTATCAGAAACACTCCCACTACCCGCTTCAATTTCTTCGGCTTTGGTCCGTTCATGTTCCGCAAGATGATGCGAAAAGCAAACGTAGCAACTCTCGAAGAATTGGTGGAAGCAGCAAAAGCCTTAGGCATCAACATGTATCTTTGCGAAATGGCAATACAAGTACTTGGACTGAAACAAGACGATTTTATCCATGAAGTAAAAGAGACGTTAGGTATAGCTACTTTCTTGAATATCAGCGAAGGAGGCAGATCATTATTTATTTAAATAAGCATCAAAAAAATGGCAACGTACACATTAGACATAACGAAAGAACATTGTCCTATGACTTTTGTTCGCACCATACTTAAACTTTCGCAGATTGCTAAGGATGATATTCTCGAAGTTTTTCTTTCTGAAGGGGAGCCTCTTGAAAATGTACCACGTTCAGCAGAAGAGCAAGGATTCAAAATACTTAAACTGGAACACGTAGAAGGATCTATCCATAAAGTAACCATACAAAAATGAAGCCTATCTAAAACGTTTTTCTTTCCGAACTACTTCTTAACTATCTAATCAGAATATTTTTCTTCAAAAAACACTATAAAAACAGATATTTTCCGATTTTTTAGATAATTTTTTACAGAAATACAAAAACAAATACATTTGCAATCAGTACGTATAATTAATTCAAATACAGATTATTGCAAGAATATGACACTAGATGAGAAAGATGTAAGTATCCTCCAACTTTTGCAACAAAACGATCGTATTACGGTAAAGGATTTGTCCGAACAAGTTCACTTGTCTTCATCTCCAACTTTTGGTCGTCAGAAAAAGATGGAACGTGAAGGTATAATCAAACGTTATGCAGCCATTTTAGATTACAAAAAGGCTGGCAATGGCTTTATTGTGTTGTGTCAGATACAATTGAAAGAACAAACGAAAGAATGTGCCAATCTCTTTTATGATGCCATCTCTCGTCTGCCAGAAGTAACCGAATGCTATAATGTATCCGGCGAATTCGATTATGTAATAAAAATTTATCTGAGAGACATGTCTCATTACGAAGTTTTTGTGTACAATCATCTTAGTGTCATAACCTCAATAAGTAAGTATAAAAGTACCTTTGTCATTGCAGAGATAAAAAACACCAACATTTTACCTGTTTACCCCTCGGACAAAGAGGAGTATAATAAATGAAATTCTACCAACTGTATTTCATTACTAATAAAATTCAACAATTATTTGTAATGCCCCCTAATAAGCGCAAACATGCTTAATCAAAAGATGAGTCAGCATATTTGTAGTAAAAGATTGAGTGTTTGAATACCGACCCATAATGAGTCTGTGATGCGTGAATCATGTTCTTTCACATACATTGAACAACTCATGATCCTGCGGAGGAGAATCTCTCAAATTTTGGTTCGTATATTCACAGATATTTATGGTTTAAAAACTCTATCCTAGATTGTTTGAATAACATCTTATGTCTTTTTGATCAAGATTTTGACCCTTGATAATATATTATTTCTCTCTCCACATACAGTCCACTTGTGTTCCAACAAAAATAAGCACTAAACAATGGATATTTGTTTTTTTCTGTCTTACAAGACAAAAACAGGCTGTATTAGCAATAGATTTCTGTTTATTTTATTGTATTTAGGTTTTTTTTCTGACTTTTTAAGAATATTTGGAATTTGATTCTTTTCACCCCCATCTTTGCAATGTCAAAAGCAAACAAGATGGCAATCAAATAAAACAAAATAATATAAAAAATACAGTTATGAGCACAAAGAAATTACATTTTGAGACACTCCAACTGCATGTTGGACAAGAGAAGGGAACTAACTTAGCAGAAGACGCACGTGCAGTTCCTATTTACCAAACAGCATCTTACGTATTCCATAACGCGCAACACGCAGCAGACCGTTTCGGTCTCCGTGACGCAGGTAATATCTACGGTCGTCTGACCAACTCTACTGAAGGAGTTTTTGAATCCCGTGTAGCTGCCCTTGAAGGCGGTGTCGCTGGACTTGCGGTAGCCTCCGGTGCTGCAGCCATCACCTACACATTGCAGAACATTGTTCGTGCTGGTGACCATATCGTAGCTGCAGACAATCTTTACGGTGGTTCATACAATCTGATTACCCACACATTGGATAACCAAGGTATCACAAACACCATCGTAAACGTGAACAACCGCGCAGAACTTGAAGCTGCCATCCGTCCAAACACAAAGGTGATCTTTGCTGAAACACTCGGCAATCCTAACTCAGACCCTCTTGATTTTGAGCTGGTCTCATCGGTTGCCAAGAAAAACAACATCGTCTTTATCGTTGACAACACATTTGGCACTCCGTTCCTTATTCGCCCGATCGAGTACGGAGCGAATATTGTAGTCCACTCGGCTACCAAATTCATCGGCGGACACGGAAGCTCCTTGGGTGGTGTCATCGTAGATGGCGGAAACTTCGACTGGAAGGCTAACGCCGACAAATACCCTACTTTAGGCTTGCCAGATCCAAGCTACCACGGCGCAGTCTTCGCAGACGTTGCCGGAGCTGCTGCCTTCGTAACCAGAATCCGTGCGGTCATCCTTCGTGATACAGGTGCAACTATCAGCCCGTTCAACGCATTCATTTTGTTGCAGGGATTGGAGACTTTGTCACTCCGCGTTGAACGTCACGTTGAGAACGCTTTGAAGGTAGTTGACTTCTTGAAAAACCATCCGAAGGTTAAGCAAGTAAATCACCCATCATTGCCTTCGCACTCTGGTAATGGGCTTTATCAGAAATATTTCCCTAATGGTGGTGGATCTATCTTCACCTTCGAAATAAAGGGTGTGCAAGATGATGCTTGGAAGTTTATCGATAACTTACAGATCTTTTCACTCTTGGCAAATGTAGCCGATGTGAAGTCTTTGGTTATCCACCCTTACACAACGACACACTCACAGTTGTCGCCTAAAGAATTGGCACAACAGCACATCACTCCTACTACTATCCGTCTTTCTATTGGAACAGAGCACATCGAAGACATCATTGACGATTTGTCACATGCCTTCGATCAGATATAAGAATACATAAAACAATTATAAATAAAACATCATGGCAAGAATTTTAAAATCAGCACTAGATTTAATCGGCAATACGCCTCTAGTTGCATTGAACGTATTGACAAAGAAATCAAATGTTAAAGCCAACGTATTGGCAAAATTGGAGTATTTCAACCCTGCTGGTAGCGTCAAGGACCGTATTGCTTTGGCAATGGTCGAAGACGCCGAGAAAAAGGGTCTCCTAAAAGAGGGAGCTACCATCATCGAACCAACCAGTGGTAACACAGGTGTAGGATTGGCTTTTGTAGCCGCCATAAGAGGATACAAACTTATCCTTACAATGCCCGACACGATGAGTATCGAACGTCGTAATCTACTTAAAGCGAGAGGCGCTGAACTGGTTCTTACACCAGGTGCCAACGGCATGAAGGGTGCTATCGCTAAGGCAGAAGAACTTCATCGCAAGAATCCGAACAGCATCATCCTCGGACAGTTCACCAACCCAGCCAACCCCGCTATCCACGAGATTACTACAGGCAAAGAAATCTGGGTTGATACAGACGGTAAAGTAGACATTCTAGTTGCCGGAGTAGGAACAGGAGGAACAATCACAGGTATTGCACGAACTCTTAAAAAGCACAACAAAAATGTAAAAATCGTGGCCGTAGAACCTTCTACAAGCGCTGTCTTGAGCGGAGAACCATCAGGTCCACATAAGATACAGGGAATCGGTGCCGGATTCGTGCCCGATAATTTTGACCGCTCAGTAGTGGACGAGATCCTGCCTGTATCCAATGAAGATGCTTTGGAAACTGGCCGTAGATTGGCCCGTGAAGAAGGTCTTCTAGTTGGAATCTCTTCAGGTGCTGCTGCATTTGCTGCCATACAGATTGCACAACGTCCAGAGAACACAGGCAAAAATATTGTCGCACTTTTACTAGATACTGGCGAGCGTTATCTCTCTACAGTGCTTTTTAGCGATTAGAAGCCTTTTGATGTTTTTAGCGGCCTGAGAGAGCAGTCTTGCAGGCCTTTTTTTTTACACAGACTTCATTTTGTTTCCCACTAACATATCTAAAAGTTTCATTACTGTTAGCAATTTCGCGCTGCAGTAAAAGGAACAAAAATCAAACTTAAACACATACAGATTGGGAGGTGATAAAATCATCTCACAAGAGTGTCTTATGTGGAAACGCAAACAATACAATTCATTTCTTAATAAAAACTGAAGCATAAATGGCAAAGATAAATTTAAACATAACCACCGTCGAGAATCGAGAAATGCGACTCGGAACCATCATTGGATGGGAGGGTAATGCCACGGAACTAATCAGGCAGTCGGCATACGATATCCGAAGCCTCAAGAAACATGGCGAGTGTGCAGCTGCTGGAGGAGGCTGTAAACTGTGTGAACTTCCATCCCCTCTCAACCAAGAAACGATGTGTTCTAATGCAATCGTACAATGTCAAGTGGGAAACCTTACCGACTGCGTACTTATAGACCATTCTCCAATTGGTTGTAGTAGTGAGAATGCCAAATTCAACCTCAGTATGCACGTAGGATTGTCTCGTAGAGGTAAACCTCTTCAGAACACAATGAACATCAGTACAAACTTAAAGGAGCGCGACATGGTTTTCGGTGCTTCAGACAAACTTAGAAACACCATCCGCGAAGCAAAAGAACGATTCGATCCGAAAGCCATTTTCATAGGCATGGCGTGTGCAACAGCCATCATCGGAGAAGACATCGACAGCATTGCCGAAGAGATGGAACCAGAAGTAGGCGTCCCTGTAATTCCGCTACACTGCGAAGGTTTCCGAAGCAAACACTGGTCAACTGGTTTCGATATCGCTTTCCACGGAGTTTTACGTCAGATTGTCGACAGACATCCAAAGAAGAAGCAGAAAGATTTGATCAACATAGTTGCCTTATGGGGTACGGATTATTTCACAGACATGTTGAAACCTCTCGGTCTCCGCGTAAATTACCTTCTCGACTGTGCTTCGTTCGACGAAATCAAACAGGCATCGGAAGCTGTTGCAACTGCCACGTTCTGTAACACTTTGGGCGGATACATGGCCACAGCATTGGAAGAGAATTTCAGTGTTCTTCAAATCGATGCTCCTCAGCCATACGGAATCAAAGGTACCGACGAATGGTTACGTGCTATTGCAAAGGTTGTAGGTAAAGAGAAAGAGGTTGAAGAGTTCATCGAAAGTGAGCATAAACGCATTGAACCAAAGTTGAAAGAATTCCGCGAGTATTTCAAAGGAAAATATGGAATTGTGATGACAGGTTCGGCCTACGCACACGGATTGATAACAGTCTTGGCAGAATTGGGCATCGGCCGTGAGGCTGCCTTGGTTTTCCACCACGACCCAATTTATGACGGCGCAGGTAAAAAGCAGGACACACTTAAAGAATTGGTTGAGACTTACGGCGAAATTCCTTACTATACAGTAAGTAAGACCCGTGCTTTCCAGTTGCCACAGTTGCTCAAACGCGCAAAGGCAGACTTCCTTATCATTCGCCATCCAGGTTTGGCTTCTGTTTCAGGACACCTCGGCTTCCCTACTTTAGCAATGGGCGACGAGCACATTCCTGTAGGTTACGATGGAATTTTAAGAGTCGGAGAAATTCTAAAAGGTGTTTTGGCTCGAACTAAGTTCAACCAATTACTGAAGAGACACGTCAAGTTGCCATACAACGATTGGTGGATAAAACAAGACGATCCTTTCCTACTCTCTAACCATCCTGAAGTTCTGGATGATATTGCCCAGAAAGTGAAAGCGAACTACTGAACAAATATTAAAAGAAGTAGACAATGACTGAAAATACCGAAACGAAAAAAAAGAAGAAAAGCAACTCTATATCAGACCCCCGATATGCTTGTGCCGTAGGTGCAACAAACTCGGTAGTAGCTATCAGAAGAGCCGTACCGATTGCCAATTGTAGTCCTGGCTGCCAATTGAAAACAACAGCCATGCTGACGTTCGAAAACGGTTTCCAAGGCGTAACATTCGCAGGAGGCGGTAACATGCCAAGTGCTAACTCAACCGAAAATGATGTCGTTTTCGGAGGTTTGAAAACGTTGGAAGCACTGATCAATTCAACCCTGAAAATTTACGACGGAGATCTATTCGTAGTTCTTACCGGATGTGTAGGCGAGCTTATCGGAGATAATGTTCCGGACCTTGTAGGTCGCTACCGTAAAGCAGGATATCCGATTGTTTATGCAAACGCTGCCGGCTTCAAGGGAAACAACATCTACGGTCACGAAGTAGTTGTCGATGCGATTATAGATCAGTTCGTAGGCGATTACAAAGGCGAAAAGAAAAAAGGCCTGATTAACCTCTGGTTTGAAGTGCCTTATTACAATCAGAACTGGCGAGGTGACTATCAGGAAATCGCAAGAATACTACGCGGTGCAGGTTTCGAAGTGAATGTACTCTTCGGCCCAGAAAACAATGGTGTAGAAGATTGGAAACGCATTCCGCAGGCTCAGTTCAACCTCTTGGTTTCTCCTTGGGTAGGATTGAAAAATGTAGAACATCTCAAAGAGAAGTACGACCAACCATTCCTTCATATTTCAGAAATTCCGATTGGCGAAGAGGCAACTTCTGCATTCATCAGAAAGGTAGTTGATTTCGCTGGAATCGATAAAACTCAAAGTGAAGAGTTCATCAAGAAGGAATCGCAGATTTACTACTACTATTTGGAGCACTTCGCTGAATTCTTCGCCGAATACTGGTACGGAATGCCAAGTGAGTTTGCCATCGCGGCAGACAGCAGCTATACATTGGCTTACACAAAATTCTTGGCAGATCAGATCGGACTTATTCCACGTAAAGTCATCATTACAGACAACACTCCGGAAAAACATCGTCCGGAAATAGAAAAATTGTTCCATAACCTGAGCGAAGGCGTTGATGTACAGGTTGAATTTGAGGAAGACGGTTATCTCATAGAGAAAGCCATTGACAATACGAATTTCACTTCCACAAAACCTATCATCTTAGGAACCTCCTGGGAAATAACGCTAGCCCAAAAGAAAGGCGCTCTCTTCTTCGAAGTCAGCACACCATCTTCTGAGACGTTGATCATCAACCGTTCTTTCATCGGTTACAAAGGAGCATTACAATTCCTCGAGAAAATCTACAGTACATCTGTAGGAGGAAGATAAAAACAACTTTGGTGGGTTCTATTAAATAGCTTTGTTTGAAACAAAACATAGCCCACATATTTTTATGTACAATAACGGTAGTAAATAATAGAACCCACCCTAAATGCTAGATTATCATGTCAAATTTCAAGAACATAGAAACAACTCTCATTCACGGCGGTGTTGCCATTGACGAATACACCGGAGCCGTAAATGTTCCGATTCAGTTGTCGTCTACTTTCAAGCAGGACGGACTCGGAAATCTCAGACGAGGTTATGAATATGCCAGAACAGGAAACCCTACCCGTGAAGCTTTGGAGAAACTCATCGCTGAACTTGACGGCGGTTTCGCAGGTTTTGCCTTTGCCTCTGGACTGGCAGCTATTTCGGCTGTTTTGAGCCTCGGACAGAAAGGTGACAATATCATCATTTCGTCAAACGTCTACGGCGGAACTTACCGCTTGCTGGATAAGATTTTCAACAAGTTCGGCTACACCTATACGATAGCCGACACTCAGAATCTAGATGCTTTTGAAAAAGTGATTAATCCGGCAACAAAAGCTGTTTTACTGGAAAGTCCGGCCAATCCGCTAATGAGCATAACAGACATTCGTGCTTTATCTCAAATAGCTCACAAGCATGGGCTTACAGTTATTGTTGACAACACTTTCATGACTCCGTATTTGCAACGGCCAATCGACCTCGGAGCTGATATCACGGTCTATTCCGCAACAAAATATATCGGTGGACACAGCGATGTCATTGCAGGTCTGGTAGTTGTTACAACCGAAGATTTGAAAGAAAGAATAACGTTTATTCAAAATGCCGTCGGAGGGATTCTTTCACCTTTCGATTCCTACCTTCTCATTAGAGGTTTGAAGACGTTAGGTGTTCGTCTCGACCGGCATGTAGAGAACGCGGTCGCTATAGCTAATCAACTGGCAAAACATAAAGCCGTAAAAAGGCTTTACTATCCAGGTTTACCTACCGATGCTGGTTACGAAATCAATAAGAAACAGGCTAAAAACGGTGGTGTAATGATGAGTTTTGAATTAGATGAAGCTTACGATTACAGAACTTTCTTCAAGAGTCTGAAGTTGATCATGCCAGCCGAAAGTTTGGGCGGAGTTGAAAGTCTTGTCTGCCATCCGGCATCAATGACACACGCCTCCATTCCGAAAGAGATTCGCGAGAATGTGGGAATTACCGACGGTTTGATTCGTCTCAGTCCAGGAATAGAACACTATTCCGACTTGATTGAGGACATTGATCAGGCAATAGAGGCTTCAAAAAAACAGGGAAAAACATTCTGAAAAAACAGGACAGGAAATAAGAGATAATAGAAACTAAATAATTATGGGCGAATTAAGACAAATAGCAATTTATGGGAAAGGTGGCATCGGGAAAAGTACCACGACACAGAATTTGACAGCAGGACTATGTGAGCACGGAAAGAAAGTGATGGTTGTAGGTTGTGATCCGAAGGCCGACTCTACCCGACTCCTTCTCGGAGGATTAGCTCAGAAGACTGTTCTGGATACAATTCGTGAAGAGGGCGAAGACATCTCGCTAGACAGAATCTTGAAGACCGGTTACGGAGGCACAAAATGCGTCGAATCAGGAGGTCCAGAACCAGGTGTAGGTTGTGCCGGACGTGGAATCATCACCTCCATCAACATGTTGGAGACTCTGGGTGCTTACACAGAAGACTTGGATTATGTTTTCTACGATGTATTGGGTGATGTGGTCTGCGGTGGTTTCGCTATGCCAATCCGCGAAGGTAAAGCCCGCGAAATCTACATCGTTGCCAGTGGTGAGATGATGGCCCTTTACGCTGCCAACAACATCGCAAAAGGTATCAGACGCTACGCAAACACAGGCGGTGTACGCTTGGGCGGAATCATCTGCAACAGCCGTAAGGTGGACAGAGAGCACGATCTTCTCAGCGCCTTCGCAATGGAATTGGGCACAAAGCTACTCTACTTCGTACCGCGCGACAACATCGTTCAACACGCAGAGATCCACAAGAAGACCGTGATCGAATACGCTCCAGAGAGTGA
>Ga0116187_1003643_pt1 | contig 14133 bp, 17 predicted proteins | sample AD_JPNNA6_MetaG_FD_89755 | JGI IMG/M metagenome (GOLD analysis project Ga0116187, IMG submission 89755) | Active sludge microbial communities of municipal wastewater-treating anaerobic digesters from Japan - AD_JPNNA6_MetaG | ecosystem: Engineered > Bioreactor > Anaerobic > Digestate | place... | reverse complement strand
GTCACGCGGCACCTTGCTCCTCACGAAGTTGGTCGTCCAGGACGTAGCCACGCAGCACCCAGAGACTCACCGCGACCAGCACGGCCGGGATCATCGACACACCCAGCGCAATGGCGAGCAGTGCCGAATCAGGCTGGCCGAGGCCCTCCCCCGCGGAGGAGATATAGCCTCCGGCCGCGAGCACCGCGGCAAAGAGCGCCGGGCCGAGCGCGAAGCCGAGCAACTCGGTGCCAGCCCAGACCCCGGTGTACAACCCGATTCTGTTCTCGCCACTGCGTTTTGCGTCTTCGGCGGCCACGTCGGGAAGCATCGCCAACGGGAAGAGTTGGCACCCGGCATACCCAATGCCTGTGATGGCACACGCAAGGAGAGCCGTCCAGAGCACGCCGGACCGGGAGGCGAAGAGGACGAGCATCCCGACGCCCAGGAAGAGCGAGGAGGCGAAGAAGCCGGCCTTCTTGCCGCGCTTGAGACCGAAGCGCTCCCAGAGGGGTGAGACGAGCAACGCCGGCGCGATAGTGGCGACGAAGAGGAAGGTCGCGGTGCCGGAGCCGCCGATGAGTTGGTTGGCGGCGTAGACGACGCCGGCGAGGACCATGCTCGTCGCGATGGCCTGGAGGAAGAAGGTGCCGATGAGGTGACGGGCCTGTCGGTCGGCGGCGACGATGCGGAGTTGTTCGCGTAGGCCGGGGGCGGAAAGTTCGGGGCGGGCCAGTGGCGCGTTGCGGGTCCCCCACCAGCAGATGGCGGCGCCAAGCGCGATGAGGATCGCCATCGCCAGGCCCATGAGGCGATAGCCGGTGGGGCCGGGGACGAGGTCGACGATCAGGGGCGCGGTGCCGCCGGCGAGCAGGATGGTGAGGCTGATGATGACAACCCGCCACATCATCAGCCGGGTGCGCTCGGCATAGGTCGTCGTCATCTCGGCGGCCATCGCGATGAAGGGGACCTGGAAGAAGGAGTAGGCCGTGGCGCCCGCGATGAAGGTGACGAGCACCCACGCGACGGCCAAGCCCTTGGGCGTCTCCGGCCCGGAGAAGATCGCGACGAAGGCGACGGCGAGCGCGATCCCGCCCCAGAGGACGAAGGGCCGGCGACGCCCCTTGGGCGAGGTCGAGCGATCGGAGATGCGGCCAGCGATGGGGTTCATGAAGAAGTCCCAGGCCTTGGGCACGAAGACGATCAGGCCCGCGAGTCCGGCGGCGACACCGATGCGGTCGGTGAGATAGGGCAGGAGGAGCAGGCCGGGAACGGTGCCGAAGGTGCCCGATGAGAGCCCGCCCATGGCGTAGGTCCGGCGGATGGCCGGGGTCAACTCGCCGGTGGTGGCGCCGCTGGTCGCATCGGGGCTGGCCTCGCTCATGTCCGGACTCTATTGGGCCTGTCGAGTGCCGGTGCGGACTTGAGCTGACGCGTTAGATTTCCGCTGTGTTCCGACGTGAATTGCTCGTCATGGCCTGTGAGGTGGCGACGTGACCTGGCGCCGACCGGGCACCCGCGGCGCGATCCTCTATGCCATGCTCGCCGCCGCGGGCAGTGTGGCCGTGGCCAGCGTTGCCCGGACAGAATCCAAGCGTCGAGAGATTCGACGTGGACTGGATGGGCCATTGCCGGCCGGACCCCTGATCGTCATCTCCAACCACACAAGTTATGTCGACGGCGTTCTGCTCGCCCTTGCCTGTCGCGAACGGGGGCGCGACGTCCGGCTCCTGGCCACCGGCGGCGTCTTCCGGACGCCGTTGTTGGGTTCAGTCGTGCGCACCCTCGGCTTCATCCCTGTCGCCCGTGGCACGGCGTCCGCGGCGGCCTCTCTCGATGCGGCCGCCGAGGCGTTGGCCGCGGGCGAGGCAGTGGCGCTCTTTCCCGAGGGGCGCATCACGCGTGATGCCGGCAAGTGGCCCGAGCGTGCGAAGACCGGTGCGGTGCGGCTCGCGCTGCGCAGTGGAGCCCCGATCGTTCCGGTCGCGATGGACGGCGCTCACGAGGTCATCGGAGATCGGGCCCACCTCCTGCGCACGCTGCGGAATCTGGTCCTCCCACCGGAGGTCAAGACTCTGGTGGGCTCATCGATCTCGGTGGCGGAGCTGGTCGGCGCCCGTGGCGGCGTCGAGGACGAGGCGACCATCCGTGCTGTCGCCGACGACGTCATGACGCAGCTGATCGATCTCGTCGAAGAGTTGAGGGGACAAGTCGCCGAGCACCAGGCTGGCGTCCCTCGCGAGTGAGCGCGTCCACGGGGCGGGCCACACGGCATACCCCATTTTTTGGGTATGCCGTGTGGTCGGGTACTCTTCTCGGGCGCCCTTGGGTGCACGGCCAGGTAGCTCAGTTGGTACGAGCGTCCGACTGAAAATCGGAAGGTCGACGGTTCGACCCCGTCCCTGGCCACCACCACACTCGACCCAGGAATCCGGGTTCTGACCAGCGGAGATCCCCTCAAGACCCTTGGATCCAGGGGCACTTTTCAGTTGTTGTGCGTGATCGGCTACCCACCCGACTCGACCAGCTGGCATACAAGCACGGGGTATGTCGACCTGTGACCGAGCGCGTAGCCCGCCAGTCCGCCCTCAACGCGGGTGTCGAGCCGCCTCGACCTTGGCACCCAGCAGATTTCGTGTCACGATATTCCAGTGCAGGTTGACCTTCACCCTTCAGCCTTCAAGCACGGTTTGTCGGCGGCGGACATCCGGCAAGCATGGAAGGCGGGTGAGCACCGTCAAGTGTGGCTAGAGGACGACCAGCCTGCACGACTCCTCCGGGTCGGGACCGACATGGCCGGTCGACCCATTGAGCTCGTGGCACTCGTCTTCGACCAGGAGCGCATCCTGATCATCCACGCCATGAAGGCACGCAAGAAGTCGATCGATGCAACGAAGGGAGGATGACATGACCGGAACTAGGAAGGCGGCCAAGGCCCCCGCCGGTGGTGTCTGGGGCACCGTCAACGGGGTCCCAGTGACCGAGGACGACGTCCAGCGCCTTGTCGCCGATGCAGAGGCCGGATTCCCCGACGCCGTCCTCCGGCCCGTAGGACGTCCCCGCAGTGTCGGCGACGTTCCCGCGCGGACAATCACCGTGCGCCTGGACCCCGACCGGCTTCAAGCCGTCCGCGAGCGGGCCGCTCACGAGCACACATCAACGTCCGAGATCCTGCGCCGGGCACTGGACGACTACCTCGCGAGCTGACCTCCAGGCAGTCCTTCGGCCAGCCGCGGATCCCGTTGGGCGTCTGCCAACAGAGATGGCCCCGCCCAAGGGAGACGCCTCAATTCCTGCGATCGAGGGGCACGTCGAGGGACACCTTCGAGGCGTTCATGACCACCAGAGTTTTGAACCGTTTGACGTTGCCGCTGCCGAAGAAGAGCGAGCGGGTGAGCTCGCGGTATTGCTCCATGTCCCGCACCACGATCGTGAGCACGAAGTCCCACTCCCCCGTGACGTAGTAGCACTGCTGCACCTGTCGACAGGCGACGAAAGCCTGCTCGAGGGCATCGAGCCGCTCCGTTTCCTCGCTCATGACCTCGACCTGCGCGATGACCGTCAAAGGGTGACCGAGGCGCTCGGCCGACAAACGGGCGCGGATCGAGGTGATGAAGCCGTCGTCAGTCAGGCGACGAAGGCGCCGGTTGACCGCGGCGGCCGAGAGCCCGACCCTCGCGCCCAGACTCGCCTGAGGGATCCGGGCATCGGCCTGCAGAGCGGCGAGCAACTCGACATCCACCGAGTCCAGGGCGCCCTCGTGGTCGTCAGACATGACGCCAACTCTCGCGCGCGACCACCGCCGACGCAATGACACTGCGTCCACAGGCCCGCACACAATGAGTTCATCCATCGAGGTGGCAAGAGCCATGCGTCACGCGAGAGTCTCACCCCATGAGCACCAACCACGACGCGGACCTCGACACCATCCTGCGCACCTGGCGGCACGACCTGCACCGCCATCCGGAGACCGCCTTCACCGAGCACGCCACCGCAGAGCGGATCGCCGGCATCCTCACCGATCTCGGGTTCGATGTCACCACGGGCATCGGCGGGACCGGCCTCGTCGGCTCCCTCACTCGTGGCCGGGGCCAAAAGACCATCGGGCTGCGCGCCGACATGGACGGGCTCCCCCTGACCGAGCGGGAGGACCGCGACCACCGCTCGCGCAACGACGGCGCCATGCATGCCTGTGGCCACGACGGCCACATGGCCATGGTGCTGGGTGCCGCCAAGGTCCTCGCGGACTCCGGAGGGTTCGACGGCACCGTCCGGGTCGTCTTCCAACCCGCCGAGGAGCCCGGCAAGGGCGCCTTGGCAATGCTGGCCGACGGACTCGCCGCACGGTTCCCGATGGACGCCATCTTCGGATTGCACAACATCCCCGGCCTGCCCACGGGCCAGATCCACGTCCGACCCGGCGCGATCATGGCCAGCGAGGACAACTTCACGATCACCATCACGGGCCGCGGCGGCCACGCCTCAGCCCCACACCTGGTCATCGACCCGCTGGTCGTTGCGGCCGAGATCATCCTCGCCCTCCAATCCATCGTTGCCCGCAACGTCGACCCTCAACACGCAGCAGTGTTGTCCTGCACCACAATTGAGACCGACGGATCCCGCAACGCCATCCCCGGCCAAGTCGTCATCAAGGGCGACACCCGCACCTTCGACACGGCCGTCAGCGCGCTGCTCGAAGAGCGGATGCGCGCCATCGTTGACGGGATCTGCACGGCACACGGGGCCAAGGGCACGGTCACCTACACCCACGAGTTCGAGCCGACGATCAATGACCCTCAGTGCACCGCCGACGCGCTGGCAGCCGCCCGCGCGGCCCTCGGGCCCGAAGCCGTCATTGACGATTGCGCGCCGATCATGGCCAGCGAGGACTTCGCCGCCTTCGCGCGAGCCATCCCCGCATGCTTCGCCTTCATCGGCAACGGCACCGAACTCGGCCGCGGCGGCACACCCCTCCACAGCCGCGACTACGACTTCAACGACGACATCCTCCGCGCAGGCGTCGACTACTACGTCACCTTGGTCCGCCAAGCCCTCCCCGAAGGAATGGCGCGATGACCACGGGAGGCGAGCAGACGGCATACGGCTGGGTTGCCGGGCGGCGACAACGCGACTTTCGCTGTGCCGCACCGCCATCGGGCGCCTTGGCCTTCCATCGCCAACTGCCGGGGTATGCCGTGACTCCCCTGACGCCCCTCCCTCGCCTGGCCGAGGAGCTGGGTCTCGGAGCGGTCTACGCCAAGGATGAGTCGTCCCGGCTGGGCCTGCCCGCCTTCAAGGGACTCGGTGCCTCGTGGGCCGTGCGGCGCGTGGTCGAGGAGTTCGGGAGCACCGGGCCGCTCACCCTCGCGACGGCCACGGACGGCAATCACGGGCGTGCCGTGGCACGGTTCGCCAGACTCGAGGGTCACCGAGCAGCCGTCTTCGTGCCGCGCGGCGTGCATCCGGACGCGATCTCCGCGATCCGCGCTGAAGGTGCCGACGTGACGAGCTTGGACGGCGACTACGACGACGCGGTCTCTGCGGCAAGGCAATTCGCGGACAGCGCGCCGGATCGAGTGCTGGTCCAGGACATGGCTTGGGAGGGCTACGACCGCATCCCGCAGTGGATCGTGGACGGCTACGACACCCTCTTCGCCGAGATCGACGACCAACTCGATGGTCGGCAGCCCGATCTGGTGATCGTGCCGACGGGCGTCGGATCCCTGCTGCAGGCCGCGCTGACGCACTATCGCCACGACACCACGGGACAACGCACGGCGGTGGTAGCGGTGGAGCCGGCCTCGGCGGCGTGTGTCGCGGCCAGCCTGACCGCAGGAAGGGCGATCGCCGTGGCGACCGGGTTGACCACGATGGCCGGACTCAACTGCGGCACACCGTCATCGCTCGCCTGGCCCCTGATCGCCGCGGGTCTCGATGGAGCGATTGCCGTCGACGATGCTGCCTCCGCAGTCGCTGCACGCGACCTCGAGAGCGAGGGGGTCGCCGCCGGGCCCTGCGGGGCGGCGCCGTTGGCAGGCTTGCGTGCTCTGCGGGCCGACCGCGACAGCGCCGGCCCCGGCGACCCACTCGACCTGGGCCCGGGCTCGCTCGTCGTCGTGCTCGTCACCGAAGGCGCAGAAGCCAATCCCCAGACGTGATCCCACAGCCAGCGACGGCGGTATGCCGGGTGGTCGCCGCCACTGGAGGGCGCCGCTCCTCGGCCGGGCCGTTGCCCCAAGGCCGGACTGTAATTTATAGTCGACATGTGATCGCTGTTCTCACGACCGAGGACTTCGACTCATGGCTGCGACGACTCAAGGACCGTCAAGGTCGACTGCGCATTCTTGAGCGGCTCGATCGGCTGGCGCACGGCAACCCCGGCGACGCAAAGCCCGTCGGAGAGGGCGTTTTCGAGCTTCGGCTGATGTTCGGGCCGGGCTACCGCGTCTACTACCTGCTCGACGGGGGTCGCCTGATCCTCCTGCTGTGCGGGGGCGACAAGTCGTCACAAGCCCGCGACATAGAGACAGCGCACCGGCTGGCCGATGAATGGCGAACAGACCAGAAGGAAGAGGGGTCATGACCACCAACAAGTACAAGGCCTTCGATCCGGCCGACTACCTCGAGGGAATGGACGACGTCGCCTGCTACCTCGAGGTCGCCCTCGCTGAGTCAGCCGAGGACCCCAGCGCACTCCCCCGCGCCCTCGGCGTCATCGCCCGCTCCCAGAACATGAGCGAACTCGCCCGTCGAGTGGGCATGAGCCGCGACGGCCTCTACAAGGCGCTGTCAGCGGACGGCAACCCGACCTGGTCCACGGTCCTCAAGGTCACCAACGCCCTCGGGCTGCGCCTGACCCTGCACTCCGTCGCCTGATATTCGGTCCACCGAAATCGCCGGGGTACGACCCAGCTGCGCCACCTGTCGCGATCAACGAATCCACTGCTGCCGCCCGGTTGCGCCGTGTGGCACATCGTCTCCGGTCGCCTATCGCAAGTGGTTCAGGCGGTCCTGCATGGTGTCGGCGATCCGCGCCGCGAAGGCGGCGGCATTCTCATCCGGCTGTGGCCGCATGGGCTCAAGGACTGCGGTCGAGATCTGAACGGGCAGCGGCAGATAGGGCAGGAAGCCGACCGCCCCGATCGACAGGCCCCATGGCACCGAGACCGTGATCGGGAGTGCCTTCAGACGGAACATCTCGTCGAGTCGCAGGGCTCGAGCCAGATGTCGACCATCGGACAGGACGAAGAGCGTGTCACCCGCTCCGGCCGTGACGATGGGCACCACCGGCACGTCGGCCTCGATGGCCAGCCAAGCGAAGCCGGTGTGGCCACTGAAGCTCACTCGATCCCGGTCACGGTGGGCCTTGAAGGCATCCTCGTCACCGCCGGGGAAGACCAGCACGTTTCGACCAGCGGCCAGCGCCTCGCGGGCAGCGTCTCGGCTGGCGGGGACTGCACCGAACCGCTCGATGACCGGCCCGACCTTGAGCGTCCATGCGACCTCGTGCACGAGGATCGTCGTTGGCCGGTGGTTCACCAGATCGGCGCACACCATGGCGGCGGCCGCGTTGAGATCGAAGATGCCACCGAAGCCGTGATTGGCCACGAGCAACGTTGGTTCGGCTGGGAGTTGATGGTGGAGATCGAGCGTCCACCGATGCCATTGCCGGAGCCACAGGGCTGCGGCAGAGCGTATGCCGCGTGCGGCGTCATCACTCATCTCCGGACTCCGATCGCGGGCTTCCGACCCCTCATGCCGGCTGCTGGTTGCGCTTGGCGGCGTAGGTGGTGACCGCCAGTGCGGCAATGAGCCAGGCAAGGATCACGAGGATCCCCCCGGTCAGGTCGACCGATCCTCCGGCTGTGAGGGAGCGGAATCCGCGCACGACATGGGTGAGTGGAAGCCAGTTGTGGACGGCCCCGAAGAAGCTCGGCGACGTCTGCACCGGATAGGTTCCGCCGGCGGCGGCGAGCTGGACCACGATCAGCACGAGCGCGAGGAAGCGTCCGGGCGTGCCGAGCAGGCCGGCCAGCGCTTGGTTGATCGCGACGAAGGTCAGGCTCGCGAGGACGGCAAGAGCGATGAGTCCGGGGACGTTGGCGGCCCGGACGCCGAGCAACCAGCCCAGCGTGCCCACGAGAGCGACGGCCTGGAACACTGCCATCGCGGCGCCGGGTGCGAAGGAGGAGAGCCCGCCCAGCCAGGTGCCCAGACGCTTGCCGCGGAGCGGGTCGGTGAGCAGGTAGAGGGCGATCCCGCCGATCCACAGGGCGAGTGCCATGAAGTACGGGCCCATCGCATAGGCGGAGGTGGGCACCTCGTTCGCCCGGGTCGCATTGTGCTCAACCGGCACGGCCGCGGTGTGGGCCAGGTGGGTGGCCTCGGCATCGGTGTAACTGGGGATCGCGTCTCGGCCGTCGGCGAGTCCGGTGGCAAGTTCGCCCGCGCCGCTCTCGAGCTCCGAGAGTCCGCTCGCCAGCGAGGTGGCGCCTGCGGCGGCCGTGTGGCTCCCGTCAGCCAGGGTGTTGGCGCCGGTCTGCAGTTGGGTCGAGCCGTTGGCAATGGCCTGTGAGCCACCGGCCAAGGTGGCCGACCCTTGGGCCAATCGGTCGACGGCCGTGACATAGGTGGAGACGCCCGAGCTCAGCTGCGCCGAGCCGCTGGCCAGATCGTTCACACCGGTCGTGAAGGTTGTGATGGCGGACCGGACGTTCTGACCGTGCCCTGCCAACTGGGACGCTCCGTGAGCCAGTGCCCGAAGCCCGGCTTCATCGCTGGTGCCGACGAGGCTCGTCGAAGCCGAGACGAGCGTCGCGGTGCCGCGCTCCACGGCGGCGGCGCCGTCGGCGACGGTGGCGGACTGAGCAGTGAGGCCCCGAATGACGGAGCGGCGCTCTGCATCAGACAGGCTGTCCCAGTTGTTCTCGAGTCCTGCGAGGGCACCGTTCATGGTGGCCGCCCCCGACGCGAGTGCAGCGCCATCCACACTCAGTTGGCCCAGGCCATCGCGGAGGGTGCTCGCGTGAGCGAGCGCGGCGTCGGCGCCTCCGGACATCGCGCCCACGGCGTCCGACAAGGTTGAGGCGCGATTGGCGAGTTGGTCGACGCCTGACTGCAGCTGTCCAGCACCGCTGGCAACGCTTGCCGCGCCCTGGGCGAGGGCCGCGCCTCCGGCGTTGAGTTGGTTCAGCCCGCCGTTGAGATCGGCGGCACCCTTGCTCACGCTCTGGGCTCCGGCAGCGAGGGTGGCCGTGCCGTTGGCGAGGTCGGTGGCTCCCGACGCGAGGTCGCCCAGGCCCACAACCAGTTGGTACGAGCGAGGAGTGGCTGACTGCGTTCCGTCGTGCAGACGCGCTGCCCCGTCGGCAGCACGCGCGACGGCATCGTGGGTTGAGGTGAAGCCGACGTAGATCTTCTGGAGGTACTCCTGCGAGATCGACTCGGCGAGAGAGTCGGTGATGGCGTCCCCGATGCTGGAGGCCATGTTTCCCGCGATGGTGTTCACCGCGTCATCGGTCTCGATGGTCAACATTGCCCGGGCCGCCGAGTTGGGGTCGCCCTGCAGGGACGCGACGCCGGACGAGAAGTTCTCCGGCACCCACAGCACGGCGAACACCTGCCCGGCGGCAAGCTGGGTGGTGGCGTCGTCGGCCTCGGCGACCGTCCACGAGAAGTTGTTCTTCCGGGTCGACGAGACCAGTTCCTTGGCCAGGGTGTCACCCAGCGCCACGGTTGTTCCGTCGTCGAGCGTCGCCGGCCGGTCGGCGTTGACAATCAGTGCGGGGACCTGGTTGAGGCGCCCGGTGGTGTCGTCGTTGGCCCACGTGAGCAGACCGGCATAGATGCCCGGCACCAGGGCGACGATGATCAGGGCGACGATGACTTGGACGCGTTGCCGGCGTGCTTTCGCGCGGTCGGAGGTCATGAGAGGGCCTTTCCAAGGGTCTGGGTCTGCCCGGCGTCGAGGAACGCAAGGCCGACGAGGAGAAGTTGGGTGTTGAGGAAGGCGACTTCGGCTGCGGACTCGGTTGCAGGCTCGGCACCGGCCCGCCCGACCCAGTCCAAGAGCAACCAGACCGTGCCGGCAGCCAGGAACCGGCTCACATCAGCCGCGGCGGGCGATCCGGGCGATCCGGGCGATCCGGACGATCCGGACGCCGCGACTGAGGGCGAGCGGGCGATGATCCGGTCGGCCACGATGGCGACCGTGTCGCTGAGCACGTCGAAGGCCGCTGGACCGGCCATCACCGAGGCGAAGAAGTCGCGACGCTGGTCGATGCGCTCGACCACGAGGGTCATCAGGTCCTGAAGCGCCGCCTCCCACCTGGGGCCGGTGAGGTCGATCGGGTCGATCTGGGCGAAGACGAGGTCGAGTTCTTCGTGTGCGGCAGCACGCTGGAGCGCTGCCACGTCACCGAAGTGCTGGTAGAAGGTCGGCCGGCTGGTTCCCGCGAGCGCGACCACATTGGTGATCGACGGCCGGGTGTCACCGCTGTCCAGCAGTTCGCCCACGGCTCGCACCAGCGCGGCCTTGGATCGTCGCGTCCTGAGGTCGCTCGCACCCAGAGCACTATCTGACATGTGTAATAGAATTACACATGTAAATTAGAAGCGCAAGCTACGCCTGAGCGCTGCCTCCTGAGCCCACATCAGTCTGAGCACGGACGACGGCGATCTCGTCATCGGTGACGCCCGCGGCAGTCAGGAGCAGCAGGCTGATCCGATCAACCATGGCCGCCACGGAGTCCGGCCCCGTGAAGTCGGAATCAAGCCAGCGGTTGACGAGCCAGAAGGTCCCCGCGGCCAGGAAGGCGGCTCGGTCCTCGGGGCTACCGACAAGGGTGCGGTTGCGGAGGATCGGCCCCAAGGGCGACACGTCCAGCAGTCGAGCCGCGAGCAGCCCGATCACATCCTCGGAGAGTGCCTGGCTGCCCCCGCTCGTCAGGGCCTTCTTGTAGAAGACGACATTCCGTTGCAGGTGAAGGAGAAGGCCACGGAAGGTTCCCCGGACGAAGGTCGTCCACGACTCGCCGAGCGCGACCTCGGGGATGTCAGCGAACGCGCCCGCCAGTCGGTGCAGGGCAGCGGCGCGCACCAGCAGGCTCATCTCGCCGAAGTGTTGATAGAAGGTCGGCCGACTCACGCCCGCCGCCCGAACGACATCGGTCACGCTCAGCGACTCCAGCGACGCCTCGGAGTCCAGCAACTCGGCCATCGCCTCGATCAGAGCCGAGCGCGAGCGGGTGGAGCGTGGATCCTCCCGAACCATCGACGAGCCTTCCGTGAATTCTGAGGCAAACCTCGCGTTGTGGCGTCCTGCGCCCACGCTCTCCCTATTTTACAACCGATAGGTATGCCGGGTGGCCACCACCCGGCATACACGCACCTTCGCGTGCGCCCACGGTCGTGACAATCTGGTCCGTGGCGCCAGAGCTCGGCGTCAGATCGGGCCCGGGCCCGCATGATGGCATTCCTGCATGAACTCATGCAAAAATGCCCTCATGACGGTCACGATCCAGATCCGAGAGCTCGACGAGTCGGTGCGAGATCGCCTCAAGGCCAGAGCCGCGCAAGACGGTGAATCCTTCAACTCCTACCTCAAGCGCCTGCTGGCTCGAGAGGCCGAGAAGCCGACTCAGCAGGAAGTCTTCGCCCGGGTGCGATCCCGCTCGGAGAGCGCATCAGTTCCCGCCGCGGACCTCATTCGCGCCGAGCGCGACGCCAGGGCCGCGGGAGCCGCACCCCCGAGCCGCCGGTGAGCACTGTGGTGGTGGATGCCTCGGTGCTGGTGGATGCCCTCGTGGGCTCCGACGCGGGCGACGTCCACGGGCACCTCGGAGATCGGCCCCTCATGGCGCCGGCGCATGTCGACGCTGAGGTTCTCAGCGCCCTGCGAGGGCTGATGCTCGGCAAGCATCTGAGTCGGCAGCGGTGTCGCGATGCACTCCTGGACTTCCACGAATTGCCGCTCGATCGGTGGGCGCTGACTCCGATTCTCACCGACCGCGCCTTCGATCTTGCTGACTCCATGACCGCCTACGACGCCCTCTATGTGGCGATGGCCGAGCTGGCGGACGCCCCCCTCGTCACCCGAGATGCTCGACTGGCACGTGCCGCCAAGCGAATGGTCGAGGTCGAACTCATCTGACAGCAGCGCGCGATGCCTCCGTCTGATCCCTGGTTCCCGCTCGTCACTCGGCTTGACCTTGCGGTCCTCGTCAGGGTGGTTCGCGGTGCTCACCTTCGCTGTGGACGTGGGCACACGGCATACAAGGGTCACTACGGTCGGAGAAGGCTTGTCACGCGCCGGAGTTCGTCGAGCATGACGTCTGCGGCGGCGTCCCGCTCGTCACTGACCTTGACCTTGCGGTCCTCGTCGAGGTGGTTCGCGGCGAAGGGGATGTTGATCGACTCGAAAATCGGCACCATCCGAAGGGTCGTCACGACCTGCTTCAGTTGCTGCACGGCCCGCGTGCCCCCGCCGATCCCGCCATAACTGACGAAGGACACGGCCTTGTCGGCCCACTCCTTGCTCAGGTAGTCAATGGCGTTCTTGGTCGCCGCGTTGTAGCCGTAGTTGTATTCCGGCACAACGAAAACGATCGCATCCGCCACAGCCACCGTCGCGCTCCAGTCCTTCGTGTGCTGGTGCGCGTAGTCCCCGAACTTCGGGTGCTTGGCCTCGTTGAACATCGGCAGGTCGATCTCGGCCAGGTCGGCGACCTCGACCTCGAAGCCGCCATGAGCACGAGCCCGGTCGACGAACCAGTTGGCGAAGGCGGGACCCACCCGACCGGGGCGCGTGCTGCCGATGATGACGAGGAGGCGAGGAAGAGACATGGTCAGATCCTTTCAGTCGGTCGGGTGCGAAGTGGTGGCCGCGCCACCCATGAGGTCGTTGAGGGCCTGAGTGGCTCGAATGTCACCGGTGCGTTGTGCGTCGCGACGCTGGCGAGCCACCTCGACATAGGCTTCGGGGTCACCAGCCTCAAGCGCTGCAACGGTTTCGGCGACGAAGTCCTCCAGCGGCATGGCCCGTGGGTCGACCAGGTTGATCGGCTGGAGGGCGGTGCGCGTGAAGGGTGGCGCCACTTCGATCACCTCAATCGTGCTGTCCTGCAACTGATACCGCAGAGACAGGGTGTAGGAGTGCAGCGCAGCCTTGGACGCCGAGTAGAAGGGCGAGCGTGCAAGTGGCGCATAGCCGAGCATCGAGGACACGTTGACGATCGCGGCTTCCGATTGCGCCGACAGGTGCTCGATCAGCCCTGACACCACCCGGATCGGGCCCAGCAGGTTGGTCGTGATCGTTGCCTGCAGGTCCTCCTCCGACACGGGCGCCCGCAGATCGATGTCGGTCATCACGCCGGCGTTGTTGATGAGCACGTCCAGAGCCGGATGCCGACTCAAGACCTCGGCCACAGCCGACTCGATGCTCTCCGGATCAGCGAGATCAAGGACGACAGCGTCCATCCCCGGATTCGCAGTGGTCACCTCCGCCAATGCCGTATGCCGTCTCCCGGCGATGATGACCGTGTTCCCCTTCGCGTGGAGGGCCTCCGCGAGACCGCGGCCGATGCCCGAGCCACCCCCGGTGATGAGGATCGTGCGACCAGCCAGCCTCACGGCATACCTCCTTCAGTGGACGCGAGGTGGGCTGCCCACTCCCGCCGGACGAACTGCTCATAACTCGTCGGCGCGCGACCCAGCAGCCAGGTGAGGACGTTGGGGTTGCCGACGAAGTCATGGGCCGAGTAGCGAGAACTGATCGAGCGCAGGACCGACAACTCATGGGTCGCCTCAGCCGGATCCCGATCCCCCAGCCAGGCTCGCGCGTAGGTGTCGGCATCGATCTGGCGCCCGTCGATGTCGCGACCCATGACGCCGCCAATGATCGCGCCCAGCTCATGGGCCGTGTAGCGGCCCGGCGCGACGAGTTCATAGGTCGCGGCTGCGTGCCGCTCACTGTCGAGGAGCGCCATCACGGCAACGTCGGTCACGTCGTCGAGATCGACGACGGACTGTCGCCGCTCCAGCGACCACGACAGTTCGAAGACACCTCGCTCGAAGGCCGGCCGGAGCTTGAGCGGCAGCATGTAATTCGATGGCTGAAGGATCGTGAACTCGAGATCCGAGGCCAGCAGGGCCTCT
>Ga0116187_1003638_pt1 | contig 14143 bp, 13 predicted proteins | sample AD_JPNNA6_MetaG_FD_89755 | JGI IMG/M metagenome (GOLD analysis project Ga0116187, IMG submission 89755) | Active sludge microbial communities of municipal wastewater-treating anaerobic digesters from Japan - AD_JPNNA6_MetaG | ecosystem: Engineered > Bioreactor > Anaerobic > Digestate | place... | reverse complement strand
CTCGATGCCAAGGGCTTCGTCGTCACGGGACGGGACGTGCCTCAGGAGAAGTGGGCGGACGGCATACCTCCTGCTGACCTGGCCACCACGGTGCCGGGCGTCTTCGCGGTCGGCGACATCCGGTCCGGCTCGATGAAGCGGGTGGCCGCTGCGACCGGCGAGGGAGCGAGTGCGGTCTCCCTCATCCACTCCTATCTGGAGGCGGCCGCTCGGTCCCACGCGTTGTAGCCGCCGATGACGTCAGACACATCGTCAAAACCGTTGGCGCGCAACACACTTGCCGCCACGCTCGACCGCCAACCTCCGGCGCAGTAGACGACCACCGGGCGCGAGCGGTCGATCTCGTCCATGCGGGCACGGAGCTCGGGCAGTGGGATGGTCTGGGCGCCGGGGATGGTGCCGCCCGCGGTCTCACCGGGACCACGCACATCGACCAGGCTGACGTCGCCCGCGGCAAGTGCCGCATCGGCCTCGGACACCGTGAGACGACTGGCGCGCGCCGCGTTCTCGGGGTGGTCGACCAGGTAGGACTCCGGGTCGCTCACATAGCCCACCGCGTGGTCGAAACCGATGCGCGCCAAGCGCATCGCCACTTCCTGCTCATGCCCGTCGGGGGCCACGATGACGATCCGGTCCTGCGGTCGCAACAGCATCCCGACCGTCTCGCTCATCCGGCCGTCGATCGGCACGCTGATCGAACCGCGGAGATGCCCACGGGTGAAGTCAGCGCTCTCGCGTGCATCGTGGACGACCGCACCAGCGGCCAGCGCCGAGGCCACCTGGTCGACGTCAAGTGGCGGGATCGTCTCGTCGAGCTCGCGGATCTCACGGTCCTGCTTGTTGAGCGCCGCGTCGTAGAGGAAGTAGGCCGGTGCGCTGGTTTGTCCCTCGGTCACGACGTCGAGGAACTCGTCCACACTCATCGGCTGGCACGCATAGTTCGTGCGTCGCTGCTCGCCGATCGTGGACTGGCGCTCGGTGGAGAGGTTCTTGCCGCAGGCCGATCCCGCGCCGTGGGCCGGGAAGACACGCACCTCGTCAGGCAGGCCCATGAGCTTGCGCTGCACCGAGTCGTGCAGCATCCGGCCCAACTCATCGGCTGTCACCCCGACCGAGGCGAGGAGATCGGGTCGTCCGACGTCACCGATGAAGAGCGCGTCGCCGGTGAGCACCCCGTAGGGGACGTCGCCGGAGTGCTCACGGACGAGGATGCTGATCGACTCAGGCGTGTGACCAGGGGTCGTCATGATCTCGATCTCGACCTCGCCGAGGCTGATCCGCTCGCCGTCGGTCAGGGAGCGGTGCTCGAACTCCGGCGCGGCGGCCTCCCCATAGCCGATCCACGCCCCCGTCGCGTGCGCCATCTCGAGGTGGCCGGAGAGGAAGTCCGCGTGGAAGTGCGTGTTGAGGACGCCCACGATCGTCATGCCGGCAGCCTCGGCATCGCGCAGGTAGTCGTCGATGTCGCGCCTCGGGTCCACGATGACGGCCTGCCCCGTCGTCTCGTCACCGATGAGGTAGGACGCCTGGGACAGGCAATCGAGGTAGTACTGCGTGAACAACATGTGGTGGCTCCTCGCCTCGCGTCACTCCGACGCTACCGGTCGGCGGGCCAGCAGGGCGATGCGTGAGCGGCGCCGGCCATCACTGCCGTCATGCCACACCTCCTCGCACGAGATGACATCGAGGCCACCCGCACGCTCGCGCATCGACTCGACTGTGGTGCGAAACCTGCCTTGTCGCGGGCCCTTGCCACCCTCACCGTGGGAGACGGCCAGGAGATTCCCTCCCGGGGCGATGAGATCGCGGGCTCGGGCGAGGTCGTACGGCTCCAGTCGGAGGTAGGCCAAAACCACGAGATCGTATGCCGTGGGCCGGCTTTCGCTCGCGGCCTCGGCTTCCAGCCACGTGGAAACATCGGCCACCGTCCAGTTCACGGACGCCTCGGGCTCCGCGGATCGGGCGCGCCGTATGGCGACAGCGGAGAAGTCCACGGCAGTGACCTGCCAGCCACGGCCGGCCAGCCAGATCGCATGGCGACCCTCCCCGCAGCCGAGGTCGAGAGCGCGACCGGGAGCACCCGGCATACCGGAGACCAAGGCGACCACACTGGGATCGGGGTCGACGACCACCTCACGCTCGGAGGCGAGATAACGCGCATCCCAGTGGGCTGCGTCGTGCCAGTCCTCGCCCGGGCCGCCCACGACCGTCAGTCCTCGATGTCGCGGCGGAGCATGGCCGGTTGGAGGATCGCGCCATCGCCGGCTTCGTAGAGCAAGGCGGGTCGCCCGACGCCGCTGCCACCCGTGCCCGAGGTCGGCTGGACGAAGCCCTGGGTGGCGAGGACCTTGCGGCGGAAGTTCGCCAGGTCAGGAGGGTTGCCCCAAACCGCGGCATAGACGGCGCGGAGCTCGCCGAGCGTGAACGGTGCCTTGACGAACTCCGTGGCGAGAGTGGTGTATTCGAGCTTGGACCGGACGCGCTCGATGGCGTCGCGGAGGATCTCGTCGTGATCGAAGGCCAACTCGGGCCCGTCGTCGGCGAGGAGATCATCGACGGCCCACCAGCGGGCATCGGCCGCGTCCGACCCGGCACGGGGCTCGGGCAGATCAGGCGCGAAGGCGAGATGTGCTACCGAGACGACTCGCATCCGAGGGTCGCGATCAGGGGCGCTGTAGGTCTTCAGTTGCTCGAGGTGCCCGGTGAAGTCGGTGCCCGTCTCCTCGGTGAGTTCACGTCGAGCGGCGGTTTCGGCGTCCTCGCGTGGCTCGACGAAACCGCCGGGGAGGGCCCACGACCCGGCATACGGATCCTCGCCTCGGCGGACGAGGAGGACCGAGAGGGCGCCCGCGCGGATGGTGAAGACGGTGAGATCGACGGTGACGGCGAAGGGCGGGTGCTCAGACATCGGCGTGCTCCTGGGTGTGGGATGCGCGATCGGTGAACATGACGGGGGTGTCGATGGCGGCGACGCCGTGGTCGAGCAGATGGGCCAGGGCTGCCTCGCCGCCGTCGGGACTGACCGCTGCCATCATCGGCTGGATCAGGTGCACCTCGAAGCCGGACTCGACCCCGTCGAGCGCGGAGGCCTTGACGCAGTGGTCCGTGGCGATGCCCACGACGTCGAGGCGGTGGACGCCTGCGTCACGGAGGTGTTCGACCAGAGGCCGACCGTCGCCGGCCACCCCCTGGAAGGCGGAGTAGGCCGGCTCGCCCATGCCCTTGTGGACGTGCTCGTCGATGCGATCGAGGATCGGCTCGAGGGCCGGGTGGAAGTCGGCGCCCTCGGTGCCTGCGACGCAGTGGGCTGGCCAGGTCGATGCGTAGTCCGGGTCGGTGCCGGGCTGGGCGAAATGGCCGCCGTTGGTACGCCCCGCATCGTGCCAGTCCTGGCTGGTCACGATGAGGGTGTAGTCCTCTCCGTGGGCGGCCACGTAGTCGGCAATGTCCGCCGCGACCTGGGCTCCGCCGGCGACGGCGAGTGAGCCGCCTTCGCAGAAGTCGTTCTGGACGTCGACGATGAGCAGTGCCTTCGTCATGATCCTTCTCCTTCGGTGGGTTGGTCATCGATCGTGGCCGTGATGCGCGGGGCGCCGTCACTGATGAGCCGGTCGATTGCGTCCAGCGCTTCGAGGCTGGCGGCTGCGCGGGTGCGCGTGATCTCGAGGCTGGGCTGTTCGTGGAGGTCGCCGCCGGTGATGACCGGCTCAGCCACCGCGTGGTGCCCGGCGGGGACGGTGCCGGTGAGGCTGAGGTGCTCGGTGCCGTCGGGGGCCCGGTGGGCCGTCTTCACGCCGCCGACCGAGATCTTGTCGGCCGACTTCTTGGCGACCGGTCGCCCGCCGATCTCGACGAGCTTGTAGACGAAGCCCGCCGTCGGGTGACCGGAGCCAGTGGCCACCCGGGTGCCTGCGCCGTAACCGTCGATGGGTGCGTCGGCGAGCGCGGCCATCACGTATTCGTCGAGGTCGGAGGTCGTGATGATCCGGGTCTTCGTCGCACCCAACTCATCGAGGAGGGAACGCGCCTTGCGTGACTCGATCGCGAGGTCCCCGGAGTCGATGCGGATCGCGCCGAGGTCGGTGCCCGCGACCCGGACGGCCGTCCGAATGCCCTCGGTGATGTCGTAGGTGTCGACGAGAAGGGTCGTCCCGGGGCCGTGGGCGTGGACCTGGGAGGCGAAGGCGTCGGCCTCTGAGGCGTGGGCGAGGGTGAAGGCGTGGGCGGCGGTGCCGAGCGTGGGTATGCCGTAACGCTGGCCGGCTGCGAGGTTGGAGGTGCCCGTGAACCCTGCGATCCAGGCAGCGCGGGCTCCAGCAACCGCGGCCTCTTCGTGCACGCGGCGAGAGCCCATCTCGATGATCGGTCGACCCTCAGCAGCGATGACCATGCGTGCCGCGGCGGAGGCGACGGCGGTGTCGTGGTTGTAGATCGAGAGGGCAAGGGTTTCGAGGAGGAGGCACTCGCCGAGTCGTCCGGTGACCCGCAGGACCGGTGACCCGGGCCAGTAGACCTCTCCCTCGGGGAAGGCCAGCATGTCGCCGCTGAACCTGAAGTCGGTGAGCCAATCCGCTGCCTCGGCCGTGATGGCCCCGGTGTCCTGGAGCCAGCGCAACTCCTCTGCCCCGAAGGTGAAGTGCGGCAGTTGCTCGAGGAGCCGCCCGAGGCCGACGAGCAGGCCGAAGCGACGGCCCTTGGGCAGGCGGCGGGCGAAGAGTTCGAAGGTGCTGGGGGTGTCGGCCAGCCCGTCTCGGACCAGCGAGCTGAGCATGGTGAGCTCGTACTTGTCGGTGAGCAGTGCCGTGTCCATGCACCCTTCCCCTTTATTGGTCGATATGACCAGAATGCGCGAGAAGTGACCGACTGTCAACCCCGAGAGTGCTTCCTGCGTTGAGAGTGCACGACACTCCGAGGAAAACTGGAGAGGACCGGCAAGTCGTGCACCTTCAACGTGAGGGGTCAGTCCTTGCGGCGGGTGCCTGGGAGGTAGCCGATGGAGATGACGGCCTTGACGAAGGGCTTCGCCTGCTCGAGCACCCACTCGGCGTCGGGGACCCCGGCCCAGAAATCGGCCGCGGCCGCGTCGGTCTGCTCCTCCATCCGGTCATAGAGGCCCGCGCCGGCCACAGTCATCGCCCCATCGCCATCGAGAATCCCCTTGTCGCGCAAGGAAGCCGAGGCGGTCTCCCAGTCCTCCTCGGTCCAGCCCCGGGTGATCAGCGTGGCCCTCTTGCCCAGAGTGCGTCGCTTGAGGTCGGCATCGGGGTGGGGCGACTCGTGCAACACGATCGCCTCGACTGGTGCGAGGCCCGCGAGGACAAGGGCCGCAAGGTGCCCGTCACCGCGGTGCTCACGGGCGATCGAGATGGCGTGCCAGAGCTGGAGATGTGGCTCATCCGGCCACGGTGCAGCGGCCCACGCCGCGGCGAGGGGACGCCCGGCATACGAAGCGTCAATGATGCCGGTGCGCAGTGCGCCGACGATCGCCGGGAGGTCGGGGGAGTCGATGAGGTCGCCGAGGGCCTCACGCAGGGCGGTGTCGAGGGCGCGCGTGCGCGCGGCCTCGACGGCGGGCAGGCCGACTGACAGCGCCTCGGACCAGCCGTGATTGACGTAGGCCGGGTTGAAGTTGAAGAAGGTCGCGGTCACGACGGCGGAGGGGCAGCGGCCAAGGGGGCCGCCGCGGGCACCGAAGTAGAGGCCGAGTTCGGAGATGCCGAGGTCATCCATGCCGCGCTTGATGTGCGGATTGAAGTACGCGAGCACGTGGTAGGGCTCGAGGGTTTCGTAGGCCCGTCGGGCCACAGTGCTGCTCATGGTCTCGACCTTATGCCCGGTGCCGGCGCACATCGGTGGGCGCGGCAATGGTCACGCCGTCAACTCTGGGGAGAGAATGCAGGGGCCATGGGAGCCAAGACCATCGACCGCGCGGTCGCGGACTACGCCGAGTTGCACCCGCAACTGGTGAGCGCGAGCGACGCCTTCGTGCGCACCCTGCGCGAACTCATCGATGAGGCGGGCATCAACTATCTGACCATCGAGGGCCGTGCGAAGAGCGTCCCGTCGTTTGCCGGGAAGGCGTTGCGGCTCAAGGCCACTCGCGAGGACGTCGACCCCTTGAGCGAGATCACCGACCAGGTCGGCGTGCGCGTGATCACCTACGTCCAGAGCGACATCGTCGCTGTTGCGGAGTTGCTCGCCGAGCAGTTCACCATCCTCGAGGACCGGGACATGGGCCTCGAGACCGCGCGCGAGGGTCGCTTCGGTTATGCCAGTCGCCATCTCCTCGTGTCTCGTGACGAGGGGGAGGCCACGGCATACGAGCCGCTGCGTTGCGCCTCAGTCCAACTGCGGACGGTGCTGCAGCATGCCTGGGCGGAGTTCGAGCACGACATCCGCTACAAGGGGACCGTGCCGCCCGAGCAGGTGCCCGATCTGGACCGTCGGTTCACCCTCGCCGCGGGGCTGCTCGAGCTCGCGGACCAGCAGTTCACGACGATCCGGGATCGCCTGCAGCAGGGGCTCAGTGGCCGCGTCGTGGCCTCCGATCAAGGCGATCCGCGCGTGAGTGCGCAGGAACTCGCGACCTTCCTCGCCGGCCGCTATGCCAGCGCGGGATGGTCGCGGACGGATCACTACGAGTGGATCGCAGGGCTCCTTCTCGAGTTGGGGATCGGCTCCCTCGATGAGTTGAGCGAGGCCCTGCGCGACATCGACAGCGCGGCGATCACCGAGGCAATGGATTACCGCTATCCCCCCGGCGCTGTGCGCCGGCTCGACGACGACCTGCTCGCGGAGTTCGGCGAGCGCTACCTCGCCCTTCACGGCAATGCCCATCGGGGCGAGGCCCTGCGTGCCCGGCTGGGAAAGTTGGCCGACATGACGACTGATGCCTCGGAGGAGGCCGGACCCACGGGCTGAGTCCGGTGGGGGCGGCCGTCGAGCCACGGCATACGCTCGCTGGCGTGCTGCGGATCGCGACCTTCAACGTCAACGGGATCCGTGCTGCCCACCGTCGCGGGTTCGGTCGCTGGCTCAGGGATCGTGGCTGCGATGTGATCGCTCTGCAGGAGGTGCGTTGCCCGGTGGGGCAACTGCCCGAGGGTGCCTTCGGTGACCGTCACGCGGTCTATGACCCCGGAGTGCTGGCCGGGCGCAATGGGGTGGCCGTGCTGACCCGAGAGCCGCCCGTGACGGTGCGCTCCTGGGGCTCGCCGCCGCTGGTGGTCACCCCCGAGGGAGGGGTCAGTGAGGCATCCATGGGCGAGGCTGATGTGCTCGCGCGTGAGTTGCGGGCCTTCGCGCACGAGGGCCGTTATCTCGAGGTGGATCTGGCAGACGCTCCGGTGACGGTCGCCTCGCTCTACCTTCCCAAGGGTGGCCTCCCTGCTCACCTGCAGATCCCGGGTCGGATGCGCGAGGCACCCGACGGCGGGGCTCGCTACGAGCGAAAGATGGCCTTTCTCAAGGGTTTTGCCCGTCAACTGGACCGCAGTCGACGGGCGGCCAAGGCGCGGGGTCGGGAGTTCCTGCTCATGGGCGACCTCAACATCGCGCATGCCGAACTCGACGTCCACCACTGGCGGCGTCAGGTGCGCAGCGAGGGTTTCCTGCCAGAGGAGCGGGCCTGGCTCGACTCCCAGATCGGGCCGCGACGACTGGTCGACGTCATGCGCCGCGTGCATCCCGGTGTGCAGGGTCCGTACTCGTGGTGGAGCTGGTTGGGTGGCTCCTTCGCCAACGACACCGGCTGGCGAATCGACCTCCATTTGGCCACGCCGGGGTTGGCCCGCACAGCGGTGGCGGCGGTCGTCGATCGCGAGCCGAGCAGGGACGAGCGGCTCAGCGACCACGCTGCTGTCGTCGTCGACTACGACCTCTGACCGCGGTGCCGGTGCCTCTAGAGTCGGAGCCATGCCCGTGAACCCCGATTTCGACACCGAGACCGAGGCTGCCGGCCTGATGGCTTTTGTCGATGCCTCGCCGACGCCCTTCCATGCCTGTGAGCAAGCGGGCGTGCGGCTCGAGGCCGCGGGCTTCGCCAAGGTCGAGGAGCGCGACTCCTTCCCGAAGTCGGGCGCCCACTACCTCGTGCGCGGTGGGTCGCTCGTGGCCTGGGACGACAGTGCCGGAGATCCGGTCGGCGACGGCTTCCGGATCGTCGCTGCCCACACGGACAGCCCGAACCTCCGCATCCGCCCTCGCCCCGACCACCTGCGTGCTGGTTGGCAGGCGCTCGCGGTCGAGCCCTATGGCGGCTTGCTCCGCAACTCATGGCTGGACCGCGACCTCGGCCTCGCCGGTCGGGTCGCGGTCCGAAGGGCGGGTGCCGTCGAGACCGCCCTCTTCCATGACACACGCGGCATCCTGCGCGTGCCCCAACTCGCGATCCACCTCGACCGCTCCCAGAACGACGCGCTCACCCTCAACCCGCAGGTCGACCTCGTGCCGGTGTGGGGTGCGGGCAACCTCCCGGGTGACTTCCCGGCATACCTCGCTGGTCAGGTGGGGGCCGACATCGGTGACCTGCTCGGCTTCGATGTGATGACCTTCCCGGTCGAGCCGTCGGCGCGGCTCGGCCTGCACCGCGAACTCATCGCCGCGCCCCGCCTCGACAACCTCGCGACCTCGTATGCCGGGACGCAGGCACTCGTTGCGGCTCACCAGGGCTCGGGTCCGGTCCCCGTCCTGGTGCTCTTCGACCACGAGGAGATCGGGAGCCAGTCCGAGCGAGGAGCCCAATCCGCGTTGCTGACAACGATTCTCGAGCGGATCGTGCTCGCCCGCGGGGGCAGCCGCGAGGACACGCACCGGGCCCTCTCAGCCACGGTCATCGCCAGCGGCGACATGGCGCACGCGACCCACCCCAACCATCCCGAGCGCCACGAGCCCCTCCACCAGATCCGGATCAACGGGGGTCCGGTGCTCAAGATCAACACCAACCTGCGGTACGCCACCGATGCGGTGGGTGAGGCGGCCTTCCGGCTCGCGTGCGAGCAGGCGGGCGTCCCGGTGCAGACCTTCGTCTCGCGCAGCGACCAGCCGTGTGGATCCACTGTGGGCCCGATGACGGCCGCGCTCACAGGCGCCACGACTGTGGACTTCGGTGCGCCGCTGCTCTCGATGCACAGTGCGCGTGAATTGGGTGGGGCCGAAGACCCGGCCATGTATGCCGCGGCCCTCGCGGCCTTCCTGGCGCCTCAGGGCTGACCGGAGTCTGCGGTCCCGGGTCAGGGGCCCCGGGTCAGCGGTCCCGGGTCAGTGGCCCAGCGCCCACCACGGCAGCATCGGCTGGGTGTCGTGCAGGTGCAGGCAGATGGTCCGCTGCACGCGCAGCAGCCGACGTCGATCGGGATTGGCCGACCCGTCCGCTCGTCTCGTCGGACAGGTGCGTAGGGCGTCCTCGGTCTCCGCGAGCGAGCGGATCAGCGACGTGATCGACTCGGGGTCGGACGTGGAGGCGGTCCGGCGAGTTGGCTCTGGATCCTGCGGCTGATCGGACATGACTGCCATGCAAGCGCTCGGACTCGACAGTCCCCGGTGAGCCACCTGCCAATCCCCTGTGACTGGCCGTGGATCGCGGTGCGAGTTAACCGGTGGTGGGCTCGTACCAGCCGGGCAACGGAAGCGGCCGCAAATCGGACGAGTCACCCGGAGCGCTGAGGCTGAGCACGGCCTGAGCTATCTCGGGCCTGGCGTTGAGCGCGTCCTCGACCGCCTGGAGTTTCGCGGCCACGACGGACTCGGGCTCATCACCCACGACATCGACAGCCGCCACGAGGAAGACGCTGTTGGCCCCCACCCACTCCATGTGCAGCGAGCTCACCCGCTCGATGTCCGGGTGCGACCGGATCGCTTCGAGGGCGACGTTGCGCGCCAGCGGTGTCACGGCCTCCCCGGTCAGGAAGTCCATGTTGCGGCCGATGAGGAGCAGGGCCACCACCCCGAGCAAGACACCGACGCAGATCGAGCCGATCGCGTCCCAGACCGGGTTGCCGGTCAGTTGGTGCAGTCCGATGCCCAGACCGGCGATCACCAGACCGATGAGCGCCGAGAAGTCCTCGGCGAAGACCGACCGCAGCATCGGATCCGAGGTCACGCGCAGGTAGCGCAGCGGTGCCAGTCGTCGCTGTTCGGCCCCGGCACGAGCCTGCCGCAGGGCCTGGAGGAAGGAGGTCCCCTCCAACACGAAGGCGATCGCCAGCACGGCATACGCCCAGCCGAAGGCTGTCTTCTCCTCGGTGGCGCCCAGTGATTGGATGCCGTGCCACACCGACACCGCCGCGCCCACGCTGAAGAGGCCGAAGGCCGCGAACATCGACCAGATGTAGCCCTCGCGTCCGTGCCCGAGCGGATGTTCGGCATCCCGCGGCCTGGCCGATCGGCGCGTGCCCACGAGCAGGAAGATCTCGTTGCCGGTGTCGGCCCACGAGTGCGCCGCCTCGGCGAGCATCGACGCGGAGCCGGTGACGACCGCCGCCACCGTCTTCGCGGCGGCGATGAGCAGGTTGGCCGCGAAGGCCACGATGACCGTGACCAGGCTGTCGCCCGACGTGGCCGATCCGTGGTCGCTCACGCAGCACAGGGTATGCCGTGCGCCTCCCGTCGTAGGGTGGGTCAATCCCAAGGCATGACCCGGGAAGGAGCTTGCCATGACCAACGAGGCAACAGAGCCCGCCGCTGTCAATACGGACGGCGGCCAGGGTCAGGGTGGGGCCGGGCCGGCCACCAGCCGGACGTGGTCGCAGCGTGACTATCACCATCCGGCAGCGGCGTGGGGTGCGGCCGTTTCCGTGGGCAAGGTGGTGGCTCGGTCGGGTGAGTTCATCGACAGCGCCAAGGCCATCCAGAAGATGAACCACGAGAACGACGGGTTCGACTGTCCGGGCTGCGCGTGGCCGGACAGCATCAAGGGACTCAAGATCGACCTCTGCGAGAACGGCATCAAACACGTCACGTGGGAAATGACCCGCAAGCGCGTCGACCGGGAGTTCTTCGCCACCCACACCGTGACCGAACTCGAGTCGTGGACCGAGTTCGCGCTCGAGGACCAGGGCCGACTCACCGAGCCGATGAGCTATGACCCGGCGACGGACAGCTATGTGCCGATCAGCTGGGAGGAGGCCTTCCAACTGATCGGTCGGGCCCTGAGGGCCTTGGACCACCCGGATCAGGCCGCCTTCTACACCTCGGGCCGGTTGGGCAACGAGGCGACCTTCCTCTATCAACTGATGGCGCGTGAGTTCGGCACCAACAACCTGCCCGACTGCTCGAACATGTGCCACGAAGCCTCGGGCCGCGCCATGCAAGCCGCGCTCGGCACCGGCAAGGGGACCGCCGACCTGGCCGACTGGGACGCCGCCGACGCGATCTTCCTGCTGGGCGTCAACGCGGCATCCAATGCACCTCGCATGCTCACCGCCCTGGCCGAGGCCTACAAGCGCGGCGCGGAGATCGTGCACATCAATCCGCTCATCGAGGCCGCGGCCCGCCGCACGATCATCCCGCACGATCTGGTCGACATGGCCCTCAACAAGGCCACCCCGACGAGCACCCTGAACCTTCAGGTCCGACCCGGCGGAGACATGGCCCTCATCCGTGGGATGGCCAAGGTCGTCTTCGAGGAGGCGGCCACGGATACTCATGCGCTCGACCCCGAGTTCCTGGAGCGCCACACCTCGGGAGTCGAGGACTATCGACGGGTCGTCGAGGCGACTTCGTGGGAGGAGATCACGCGTCAGTCCGGACTGTCCGAGGCGGACATCCGCCAGGCCGCCGGGATCTACTCCAGGTCTGACCGCACCCTGATCTGTTGGTGCTTGGGCGTCACCCAGCACGAGCATGGCGTGGACTCCGTGCGAGAGATCGTCAATCTCCTTCTCCTCAGGGGGAATCTGGGCCGCGAAGGCGCCGGTCCCTCACCGGTCCGGGGTCACAGCAATGTGCAGGGCAACCGCACGTGCGGTATCGATCATCGGCCCGAGCCGGACTTCCTCGACCGCCTCGGCGAGGTCTGCCACATCGACCCGCCACGCAAGCACGGACTCGACACAGTCCACTCGATCAAGGCCATGCACGACGGTGACCTCAAGGTCTTCGTCGGCATGGGGGGCAACTTCGTCCTCGCTGCGCCGGACACGGCATACACCGCAGCCGGCCTGCGCCAATGTGACCTCACCGTCCACGTGAGCACCAAGCTCAATCGGAGCCACCTCGTCCACGGCAAGCAGGCGTTGATCCTGCCGTGCCTGGCCCGCACGGAGCGCGACGAGCAGGTGGGCGGACTTCAGGAGACCTCGGTGGAGGACTCGATGAGCATGGTCCACCTGTCCCGCGGCATGAAGCGTCCCGGCTCGCCGCACCTGCGTTCGGAGCCGGCCATCATCGCCGGGATGGCGCGCGCGACGCTGCCGGAGAGCACAACCCCGTGGGACTGGTATGTCGAGGACTACGACCGGATCCGCGACACCATGGCCAAGGTGCTGCTCGGCTTCGAGGACTTCAACCGACGCGTCCGTCTCCCGCTCGGCTTTCGGATCAAGCAGCCGGCGCGCGAATTGGTCTTCGACACCCCGAGCGGGCGTGCAGAGTTCTCGAGCGTTGCGCTGCCCGACGTCATCCCCGGCGAGGACGACGTCCTGGTCCTGCAGACGATGCGTTCGCATGACCAGTGGAACACCACGATCTACAGCGATGACGACCGCTATCGGGGCGTGAAGAACCTCCGCACCTTGATCTTCATGCACACCGAGGACATGTCGGCTCGGGGCATCGGTGAGGGCGAACTCGTCGACATCATCGCCACCTCGAAGGACGGATCCCTCCGACGGCTGGACCGTTACACGGCGTTGGCCTACGACCTGCCGCGGGGGAGTGCCGCCGGCTACATGCCCGAGATGAACGTGCTCATCGGGGCAGCCGACTACAGCACCCAGAGTGCTCAGCCGTTGATGAAGAACCTCAGGGTGCGGGTCACTCCGTCACGACGATGACGTGTCAGTCTCGCCCTCGTAGAGGCCGACGTGGTTGCCGTCCGGGTCCTCGAAGATGGCCCACCAGCTCGTCTCGCTGATCGGCGACTTGTCCATGAGGACCTTGCCGCCGTTGGCCTTGACGAGTTCGAGCGTCTGCTCGATGGAGTCGGTCTCGACATAGGAGCGCGGCTGCGTGAAGCCCTCCCCGCGAGGCGCGAGGCCACCACCGCTGATCTGGTTCGGGGCCCGCCACATCGGGTAGCCCTCGAAGCCGGGCGGCTCGGCGATCTCCCAGCCGAAGAGGGTCGAATAGAAGCCCTGCGCCCGCGCCATGTCGCTGACCGGGATGTCGATGTGGGTGATGTCTCCGTGCGGCATGGCAGTTCCCCTCAGGCAGTGGTTGGCTGACGCTTCTCAGGCTAGCCCCGCCAAGGCGCTGTATGCCGGGTGGCTGGGTTCGCGATTGAGGCTCAGCGACCGAGGCTCAGCGACCGAGGCGGATGAGGGCGTCGTCGAGGCGTTGCACGGTGCCTGCAACGTCGCCGAGTTTGTCCAGCCCGAAGAGGCCGAGCCGGAAGGTGGACCAGTTCTCCGGCTCACCACACATGAGGGGCACGCCTGCTGCGACCTGGAGTCCCACCGTCTTGAAGGCGGCGCCGGACTTCAGGGCTGGGTCGTCGGTGTGGACGACGACCACCGAGGGCGCTGCGAATTCCGCATCGGCGACCGAGGGCAGCCCGCGGCCGTCGAGGAGTTTGCGGACCGAGGTGCCGAGTTCGATCTGGGCATCACGCAGTGCGGTGAGCCCGCGATCGCGAGTCTCGAGAGCAATCGCCGCATTGGCCGCGATGGAGTCGGTCGGGAGGGTGGCGTGATAGGGCGTCTGGCCCGCGAGGTACGCCTCGCAGATCGAGAGCCACTTCTTCAGGTCGAGGGTGAAGCTGGACGAGGTGCTCGCCTCGACCGCCGCCCGTGCCTGCTCGCCCAACATGACGTAGCCGGTGCACGGTGTGCCACTCCAGCCCTTCTGGGGTGCGGAGATGAGGACGTCGACACCCAGGTCGCGCATGTCGACCCAGAGGGCGCCGGAGGCGATGCAGTCGAGGACGAAGAGTCCGCCGACCGCGTGCGTCGCCTCGGCCACGCGACGGACATACGCATCGGGCAGG
>Ga0116187_1003628_pt1 | contig 14153 bp, 5 predicted proteins | sample AD_JPNNA6_MetaG_FD_89755 | JGI IMG/M metagenome (GOLD analysis project Ga0116187, IMG submission 89755) | Active sludge microbial communities of municipal wastewater-treating anaerobic digesters from Japan - AD_JPNNA6_MetaG | ecosystem: Engineered > Bioreactor > Anaerobic > Digestate | place... | reverse complement strand
GACCGCATCTTTGGCATGGAGATTTCCTATGCCGGCAAGACCTTCATTAAGCCCTCCATGCTCGGCAAATTCCAATACGGATCGCCCCAGGTGAACATCTATTCCGACAGCACCGACCCTCGCGGCATGGGCTTCCATCCCGTGGATGACGAGGGTGTGCCCGGCCGCCGCGTTGACATCATCAGGGACGGCATCCTGGTCAATCAGCAAACCTCCCGCCACATTGCCCACATGCTTGGACTGGAACCATCTTCCAACATGAAGGCCTCCTTCGCGGACGACTTTCCTCTGGTGCGGATGACCAATTTCTGCCTGGCTCCCGGTTCCGGCTCACTGGAGCAGTTGATCCAGGACACCGAACACGGCTATCTGCTCGATTTCACCAAGACCTGGAGCATCGATGACAACCGCAACAACTTCCAGTTTACCACCGAGATCGGCTATAAGATCGAGAACGGCCGCATCACCGGCATAGTGAAAGAACCCACCTATTTTGGCATCACCCAGGATTTCTGGAATGCCTGCGACCGCGTCTGCGGCGAGGAAGAGTGGGGCTTCCACGGCACCTTTAGCTGTGGCAAGGGCGAACCCGGCCAACCCATGCTGCTCAGCCACGGCGTTGCCCCGGCACGCTTCAAAAACATCAACGTAAGCGTTAAAATATAGCAAGCCGCTACATTAAAAAGGTTGAAAACTAAGCCCGAAACAGACGGGCTCAAGTTAATATTGCGTCATCACGGGCTGTCGGGGTCCCCGCCAAAGCGCGTAGCGGTTTGGTGGGGTGACTTGACCCGTGATCCAGTCTTTTAGAAATGACCGTGGAAAGGTGGAAAGGTGAAATGGTGGAAAGGTTACCCCGAAACAAGAACCATCAGGCTATAACCGTGTCATCACGGGCAAGCTATGCTTGACCCGTGATCCAGTCTTTTGGAAACAACCACCAAACCCCGAAACAAACCACCCCCAGACTCCACACCGTGTCATCACGGGCTTGACCCGTGATCCAGTCTTTTGTGCACAACCAGTCAGCCCTAAAACGAACCACCCCCAGACTACACACTGTGTCATCACGGCCTGCGAGCCGTGATCCAGTCTTTTAGAAATGACCACTCAAACCAAAAACAAACCAGACCAGACCAACAAGCGCGTCATCCCGGCCTGCGAGCCGTGATCCAGTCTTTTGGAAGCAACCACTCAAACCAAAAACAAACCAGACCAGACCAACAAGCGTGTCATCACGGCCTGCGAGCCGTGATCCAGTCTTTTGAAACAACCGCCCAGACCTGAAACAGACCCTATAACACCAATCCGTGGCAATCTACGCCTTTTATCCGCGTATATCTGCGTGAACCGCTTGACCCATGTTCCAGTCTTTTGGAAACAACCATCCGACCCCAAAACAAAGCACCCCCAGACCACAAAACCGTGTCATCCCGGCCTGCGAGCCGTGATCCAGTCTTTTAGAAACGGCAACCAAGCTCCAAAACAAACCGGAACAGAACAACAAGCGTGTCATCACGGGCTGTCGGGGTCCCCGCCAAAGCGCGTAGCGGTTTGGTGGGGTGACTTGACCCGTGATCCAGTCTTTTAGAAACGACCACCTAACCCCGAAACAAACCACCCCCAGACTACAAACCGTGTCATCCCGGCCTGCGAGCCGGGATCCAGTCTTTTAGAAATGACCACTCAAACCAAAAACAAACCAGACCAGACCAACAAGCGTGTCATCACGGCCTGCGAGCCGGGATCCAGTCTTTTTGAAACATCCGCGTGAGATTAAAAAAAAGCGGACACCTTTCCACCTTTCCACCAATTCCAAAATTCTCCCCCCACTTATATAGGTGCTACGACCCCTTTATCCCAGACAGGAAGAGGATTCCAGGGCAAGTATATAAATATACTTGCCCGCTATTTCGCAGCCATAGACCGGCTGCCTTCCCCTTCCCTCGCGCGGGTGGCCCTCATTTGCATAACCCTCTCCGACGTGGGTCTTCCTGGGGTCAACCTTATAATTTATAAGGATGACCTAAGGATGAATAGCTAATCTGTTGATGGTGCGAATGATAGCAATATGGGAGAGAGAAAAGTGTATCCTGGAATTTGCCCGTTCGTTTCCGGGTTGGCTGGTCGTTTCTAAAAGACTGGATCACGGGTCAAGCCCGTGATGACACGGCTTTATGGCTTGGGGTGCTTTGTTTCTGGATTGGGTGATTGTCTCTAAAAGACTGGATCACGGCTCGCAGGCCGTGATGACGCGGCTTTATGGCTTGGGGTGCTTTGTTTCTGGATTGGGTGGTTGTTTCAAAAGACTGGATCACGGGTCAAGCCCGTGATGACGCGGCTTTATGGCTTGGGGTGCTTTGTTTCTGGATTGGGTGGTTGTTTCAAAAGACTGGATCACGGCTCAACCACCCCACCGGATCGTTGCCGATCCGGCGAGGACCCCGGCAGGCCGTGATGACACGGTATGTAGCTTGGTTGGCGTTGTTTCGGGGTTGGGTGGTCGCTTACCACACTTTCACTAATGGTCTGTTTCAATCTATATCCTGCAGATCCAGTCGATCCTGTTATCCGCGTTCTATAATGCTTTCCACCTTCAAAGATCCTGTTAGCCGCGTTCCATAATCTTTTTTCAGTCACGGGCAAATCTGCCGTCCCCATCCGTCTGCCAGAGCAAAATCATTGACACAATAGGCCGGAGCATGAAAGTTGCATCTCATTCAAAGATAAGAAACTCCGTTCTCCCCGCGGATGAACGGCAGTGGAAAAAGGACAGATAAGATGCTGGAAAAGATACTCCGCAAGCTGTTTGGCGATAAAAACACCAAGGAAGTAAACCTGTACCTGCCCGTGGTCAAGGAGATCAACGAAATCTGCGCGGGCTTGCAGCAATATGACGACGATCAACTGCGGGAGCGGGTGCAGCAAATCCGGGGGGAACTGGCGGATAAGCTGCAACCCCTGCGTGATAAGCTGGAGAACCTGGAGCGTGAGTATCGCGAGGAAGCCGACGAGGGTGAACGAGCGCGGCTGGACAACCACATCAATGAACTGCGCAAAGAGCTGAAAAAGACCACCAAATCCGCTCTGGACGACTATCTGCCCGAGGTCTTCGCCCTGGTGAAGGACACCTGCCGCCGCCTGCTGGGGCAAAGCTTTGTGGTGCGCGAGCATGAGACCGTGTGGAACATGGTGCCCTTCGACGTTCAACTGATCGGCGGCATGGCGCTGCATGACGGCAAGATCGCCGAGATGGCCACCGGCGAGGGCAAGACCCTGGTTGCCACCCTGCCCCTCTTTCTCAACGCCTTGGTAGGACGCGGCGCGCATCTGGTGACTGTGAACGACTATCTGGCCTCGCGCGACGCCGAGTGGATGAGCCCCGTCTTCAACTTCCACGGCCTCACCGTGGGCTGCATCACCACCGGCATGAGCTTTGAAGAACGCCGTGAGGCATACCTCTGCGATGTGACCTATGGCATGAACAGCGAGTTCGGCTTCGACTATCTGCGCGACAACATGGCCGTCTCTCCCAGCCAACTGGTGCAGCGCGACTTTTACTACGCCATCGTGGACGAGGTGGACAGCATTCTCATCGATGAGGCGCGCACCCCGCTCATCATCAGCGGCCCCATCGCCCAGGACAAGAATTTTTACCTGGAGATCAAGCCCCAGGTGCATCAGTTGGTGCAATCGCAAAATGCGCTGGTGCAAAGGTTTTTGAGCGAGATCAACCAGGAACTCCGGGAAGACAATCCCGAGCCGGACAACAGCCGCCTGGGCACCCTGCTGCTGCAGGTGCAGCGCGCCGCTCCCCGCAACAAAGCCTTTTACAAGCTGATGCAGGACAGCAGCCTCAAAAAACTGCTGCTGGACATGGAAGGCGTCTATCTGCGCGACAAAAGAATGCACGAGCTGGACGATAACCTCTTCTACGTGGTGGAAGAGCGCCAGAACAGCGTTGACCTCTGCGAAAAAGGACGCGAACTGCTCTCCCGCAACGACCGCAACCTCTTTGTGGTGGAAAGCCTGGATGAGCTGTTGCGCCGCGTGGACGAAGATGAGAGCCTGGACGATCAGGAAAAGGCCAAACGCAAGACCATCGAAACCAACCTCTTTATGGATAAAAGCGAGAAGCTGCACAACATCAACCAGCTTTTGCGTGCCTACACCCTCTTCGAGAACGACAAAGAATATGTGGTGATCGACAACCGCGTGGTGATCGTGGACGAATTCACAGGGCGCCAGATGCCGGGGCGCCGCTTTTCGGATGGGCTGCACCAGGCCCTGGAAGCCAAGGAAAACGTCGCCATCGAAGCGGGCACCCAGACCTTTGCCACCATCACCCTGCAAAACTACTTCCGCATGTTTGAAAAACTGTCGGGCATGACCGGTACCGCCGCCACCGAGGAAGCGGAATTCATCGAGATTTACAAACTGCCGGTGATGGTGATACCAACCAACGTCCCCATCACCCGCATCGACCACGAGGACGTGATCTACCTCACCAAAAACGAGAAATATCAAGCCCTGATGGATGAGATCATCTATTGGCACGAGCAGAAAAAGCCCGTGCTGGTGGGCACGGTGAGCGTGGAAGTTTCCGAAACCATCAGCCGCCTGCTGCGCCGCCGCAACATCGCCCACAACGTTCTCAACGCCCGCCAGCACCAACGCGAAGCTGAGATCATCACACTGGCGGGACAGCCGGGAGCGGTGACCATCGCCACCAATATGGCCGGACGCGGCACGGACATCAAGCTGGGCGCCGGCGTGGTGACCCAAAGCACGGAAAACTACCGCGGCCTGCCTTCCTCCACCAATGCGGAGTTTCCCTATGGCCTGCCTGTGGACGGCTTGCACGTGATTGGCAGCGAACGCCACGAAAGCCGCCGCATCGACCGTCAGTTGCGTGGCCGCGCTGGACGCCAGGGGGATCCCGGCACCAGCCGCTTCTACCTTTCTCTGGAAGACGACCTGATGCGCCTCTTCGGTTCCGACCGCATCGCCCCCATGATGATGAAGATGGGGCTGCAACCCGGCGACGCCATCCGCCATCCCTGGATGACCAAGGCGGTGGAACGCGCGCAGAAGCGGGTGGAGGAACACAACTTTGAAATCCGCAAAAACCTGATCAAATATGACGAAGTGATGAACCAGCAGCGCGAGGTCATCTACTCCTACCGGCGCAGCATCCTGAAAGGCTATTCGCTCAAGCACGAGGTGCAGGAAATGATCATCGAGACGGTGCGCCGCGTGATCGGCGAGCAGATTCCCCCCGGCAGCTATCCCGAGGATTGGAACCTGCCCCGCCTCTGCCAATGGTTCAAAAGATCGCTCAACGTGGTCATCTTGCCCTCCGAACTGGAAAGCGACCACCAGAACGAGGACTTGCTGCGCAACACCCTGGAAGCGCTGGTGATGCAGGCATACGAAAAGAAGGAAATGCAGGTGGGAACCGAGGCCCTGCGCGACATCGAACGCCGCAGCATGCTGGAGGTGGTGGACGATGAATGGCGCGACCATCTGCACGAAATGGACTTGCTCAAGGAAGGCGTGCACCTGCGCGCCTATGCCAATAAAGACCCCCTCATCGAATACAAGCGTGAGAGCTTCGACCTCTTCCAGGCGCTCATCGCCCGCATCCAGGAAGGCGTGACCCGCAAGGTGTTCACCACCTATCTGCTGTCTCAGGAAGACATGGAATCCATGCTGAAGGGCGCCCAAACCCAACATGAGGATATCAACGCCTTCTTGCACGCCAAAGAGATACAGGCCTCCCAGACCGACATGAGCGTGCCCCCGCAATTCAGCGGGCCTTACACGGACAACGTCCCCAAACAGAGGCCCGTGCAGGTGGCGCCCAAGGTCGGCCGCAACGACCCCTGCCCCTGTGGCAGCGGCAAGAAATATAAGAAATGCTGCGGCATCAACGAACCGGGCGAATAATGACAGCTTCCGCTTCCCACAAACTGCTGCTGAAGGAGATATAGCATGGCCAAAGGGCTGATCATAGTGGAATCACCGGCAAAAGCCAACACCATTTCCAAGTTTTTGGACAATAAATACAAGGTCAGGGCCTCGATGGGCCATGTGCGCGACCTGCCCGCCAAATCGATGGGCGTGGACGTGGAGCACAAGTTCACCCCGGTCTATGAACTGGACTCCAAAAAGAGCAAGGTGATCGCAGAACTGCGCGATGCGGTCAAAGACGTGGACACCGTGTTTCTGGCCAGTGACCATGACCGCGAGGGGGAGGCCATCGCCTGGCACCTGACTGAAGTGCTGAAAAAGGAGCTGGGCGACAAGAATGTTTACCGCATCGTGTTCAACGAGATCACCGCTCCGGCCATCAAAGCCTCCATCTCACAGCCCGGGCAGGTGGACATGGCCAAGGTGGATGCCCAGCAGGCGCGCCGCGTGCTCGACCGCGTGGTGGGCTACACCGTTTCGCCCCTGCTCTGGAGGGGGATTGCCAAAGACCTCAGCGCGGGCCGCGTGCGGTCTGTGCCGCTGCGCCTGATCTGCGAGCGGGAAGCCGAAATCCTCGCCTTTGTGCCGCGCGAGTTTTGGAAGCTGGAAGCCAATTTCTGGCGCGAAGGCTTGCCTCCCTTCAAGGCCAGCCTGGAAAAATGGGAGGGCAAAAAGCTGGAGATTCCCGATGAAGCCAAAGCTGTGGAGATCATTGGCAGGATAGAGTCCGCCCAGGCTGTCTTGAGCGCGATCAAGCGCGCCCCCCGCAAGCTGGAACCTCCCGCCCCCTTCATCACCAGCACCCTGCAGCAGGAAGCCTCCAAGATATTGGGCTTTTCCTCCGACAAAACCATGCGGATCGCCCAGGAACTCTACGAAGGAATCAGCCTCAAGGGCGAAAGCACCGGCTTGATCACCTATATGCGCACCGACAGCACGCGCATTGCCGAACAAGCCCAACAGAACTGCCGGGCACTGATCAAAGACCGCTTTGGCGAAAAAGCCGTTCATGCCCAGGTTCGCGCCTACAAAAACAAATCCAGCGCCCAGGACGCCCACGAGGCGATCCGCCCCACCGACACCTTCCACACCCCGGAAAGCGTGGAGGCCAGCCTCAGCAAAGACCAATACAAGCTTTACACCCTCATCTGGCAACGCTTTGTGGCCACCCAGATGATCCCCGCCAGGCTGGAAACCACCACCGCCTCCATCGAACTGGGCGAAGCCGTCTTTGCCGCCTCGGGCAGCAAGGTGCTGGAAGAGGGTTTCCTGAAAGCCTATCCCCACGTGACGATTGTCAGCGGTGAGCAGATTGATTCCGGCTACAAAAGCAAGGACGGACTGGAGCATGACGAGCTTAAAAAGTCCCAGCACTTCACCTCGCCTCCCTCGCGCTTCACCGAAGCCTCGCTGATCAAGGAGCTGGAAGCCCAGGGCATCGGCAGGCCCTCCACCTATGCCGCCATCATCAGCACCCTCCGCAAGCGCAAATATGTGGGCATGGAAAAGAAGAGCTTTGTCCCCACCCCCCTTGGCACCGATGTAAACAGCTTTTTGGTGAGTAAGTTCGACCCCATCTTCAACGTGAAGTTCACCGCGAACATGGAAAGCGAACTGGACGGCGTGGAAGAGGGAAGGACTGTGTGGCACACGCTGGTAAGCGGCTACTACGACGAGCTGATGAAGCTGGTGAAGAGTGTTGACCTCAAAAAGGAAAAGGCGTCCTTCACCGAAGCCACGGACATTGTCTGCGACAAGTGCCAGCAAGGCAAACTGGTGGTGAGGCGTTCCAAAGGCGGCGAGTTCCTCTCCTGCAACCGCTTTCCCACCTGCAAAAACATCAAAAACTTCAGCCGCGACAAAGACGGCAACATCCAGCTCGAAGAAGCCAGGGAACCCCGGACGCTGGACGAAAAGTGCCCCCAGTGCGGTTCGCCCCTGCAGGAAAAGAGAGGCCGCTTCGGCGCTTTCATCGCTTGCAGCAACTATCCCAAATGCAAATACACCCGCCCCATCACAACCGGCGTCAAGTGCCCCGATTGCGGCCAGGGAGAGCTGACCCAGCGGCGCAACAAAAAGGGGGGAACCTTCTTCTCCTGCACCCGCTATCCCGATTGCAAGTTCATTACCAACGATAAACCGCTGCCCATCGCCTGCCCCGATTGCGGCAATCCCTTCGTTTACGAAAAATACTCCAAAGCCCTGGGCGAATACAAGCAATGCCCCAAATGCAAAAAGACCATGGCCTGAGGCGGAGGGTTCCCGCCTGGGACGCCCTGCAAAGCGCGTTGCAGAGCATCCTCAGCCACAAGCTGCGCTCCCTGCTCACCCTCACGGGCATTGTGATCGGAGTGCTGGCGGTGGTGAGCATGTTCTCCAGCGTTTACGCCCTCAAACGGCTCATCAACCAGAATATGGAAGGCATGGGCTGGAACTATTCCGTGGTAGTCACCGCTGATCAGCTGCAGATGGATTCCGGGCGGCGGGGAACGCGCCGGGCCTTGCGCAGGGCAAGCCAGAGCGTGCATAGCCTCAACTATGATGACTATCTGGCGCTCAGGCGGCAACTGCCCCTAAAAAGCAGCTATGCCATGATCGAAAGCAGCTCGATCCTGCGCCTGGGCAACAAAGACATCCAGGTGCGCCTGCGCGCCACCGATCAGGAGTTTTTTGCCAACAAAAGTTACGGCTTGCTGCAGGGGCGCTACTACAACCGCTATGAAGACGACAACCTGCTCCCGGTACTTGTGCTGGGCTACCATTTTGCCAAAGAGCAGTTTGGCTCCGCCAACCCGGTGGGCAAGCCACTGCAACTGGGTGACCGCCGCTTTCAGATCGTGGGCGTGCTGGCAGACGACCAGATCAACAAAGGCAACGACATGAACTTTAACAGCTGGGAACGCAGGCAGGACCTCAGCGCGGTGTATGTTCCCCTCAAATATGGAGTTTACAATCTAGGCACCAACAAGGGCATCCACATGATCTACCTGCAGGCGCGCTCGGAGCAGGAATTCTCCGCCATGAAGAACCAGGCTCGCCAACTGCTGCTCTCCCGCCACCGGATGTATCCCAATTTTGGCTTCCTGGATATCGGCCAGATGATGCTTACCATTACCGATGAGATCAGCGGCTTTATGGAAAAATGGAACATCACCCTCATCGCCATCGCCTCCATCTCGCTGATCGTGGGCGGTATCGGGCTTTTCAGCACCCTGCTGATCTCCATCCAGGAACGCATGACCGAGATCGGGGTGCGCAAAAGCATCGGCGCCACCGACCGGGATATCTTTGTCTATTTCATCCTGGAAGCCATCCTGCTTGCCACCCTGGGAGCCTTGCTGGGCATTGCCCTGGCATGGCTGATCCTGGCGCTCATCGGCAAAGCCATCAGTTTTCCCCTTTACCTGCCCCTCCAGGGTGTGGCGCTGGGACTCTTTTTCTCCATCCTCACAGGCTTTCTCTCCGGGCTTTACCCCGCCATCAAAGCCGCCAGCATCGATCCCATCCAGGCGATCTACTACTTTGAATAGCTGTTTTGGTGGAAAGGTGGAAAGGTTCCCTTGAGGCGGTTCAGCGACCGCCTCTACTGTAGCGGCGCTTGCCAAAGCGCCGTATGGTAAGCAACCAAGCCCCGAAACGAGGCACACCAAGCTATATATCGTGTCATCCCGGGCAAGCGTATGCTTGACCCGGGATCCAGTTTTTTGAAACAAGCACCCAGCCACGAAACAAACCACCCCCAGACTATATACTGCGTCATCACGGCCTGCGAGCCGTGATCCAGTCTTTTGAAGCCACATAACAACACACAGACCTGAAACAACGCTAACCAAGCCAAATACCCTGTCATCACGGGCTTGACCCGTGATCCAGTCTTTTGAAGCCACATCACAACACACAGACCTGAAACAACGCCAACCAAGCCACATACCGCGTCATCACGGGCTTGACCCGTGATCCAGTCTTTTGAAGCCACATAACAACAAACAGACCTGAAACAACGCTAACCAAGCCACATACCGTGTCATCCCGGGCAGCGACCCGTGATCCAGTCTTTTTGAAACAACCACCCGACCATGAAACAAATCAAACCAGACTATACACTGTGTCATCACGGCCTGCGAGCCGTGATCCAGTCTTTTAGAAACAACCGGTCAGCCCCAAAACAAACCACCCCCTGACTATACACTGTGTCATCACGGCTTGCAGGGGTCCTCGCCGGATCGGCAACGATCCGGTGGGGTGGTTGAGCCGTGATCCAGTCTTTTAGAAGCAACCGGTCAGCCCCGAAACAAACCACCCCCTGACTATACACTGCGTCATCACGGCCTGCGAGCCGTGATCCAGTCTTTTAGAAACAACCATTCAGCCCCGAAACAAACCACCCCCAGACTATATACTGCGTCATCACGGCCTGCCGGGGTCCTCGCCGGATCGGCAACGATCCGGTGGGGTGGTTGAGCCGTGATCCAGTCTTTTAGAAGCAACCGGTCAGCCCCGAAATAAACCACCTCCAGACTATATACTGCGTCATCACGGCCTGCGAGCCGTGATCCAGTCTTTTAGAAGCAACCACCCGACCTCGAAACAAATCAAACCAGACTATATACCGCATCATCACGGGCTGCCGGGGTCCTCACCGGATCGGCAACGATCCGGTGGGGTGGTTGAGCCGTGATCCAGTCTTTTAGAAACAACCATTCAGCCCCGAAACAAACCACCTCCAGACTATATACTGCGTCATCACGGGCCTTGACCCGGGATCCAGTCTTTTAAAAAAACACTTGACTTCCCCAATACCACTCACAAAGCTTACAATATGTGTCGCTATTATGTCTATATCCTCGCCAGCAAACGCAATGGAACCCTATATACGGGAGTAACCAACAACCTGCTCCGCCGAATGGAGCAACACAAAAAGCACGAGTTTGATGGCTTTACCGCAGAGTATGAGGTAACGATGCTTGTATGGTATCAGGACTTTCCTGATATCTCAAGTGCTATTGCCATGGAAAAACGTATCAAGCGATGGCGGAGGAAGTGGAAGCTGCAAATGATAGATTCTTTCAATCCCGATTGGCGGGATTTATCAGCGCCGCCTGCTGATGAGGGTTAATACTGCGGAAAGTGATAATTACATGGATAGGGTGATTTCTTTGTCTGGCTGATCGGTTGTTTGGGATTTCTAAAAGACTGGGTCCTGGCTCAAACCACCCCACCAAACCGCTACGCGCTTTGACGAGGACCCCCGGCAGGCCGGGATGACGCGGTATATAGCTTGGTTGGTGTTGTTTCAGGTCTGTGTGTTGTGATGTGGCTTCAAAAGACTGTATCACGGGTCAAGCCCTTGATGACGCGGTATATAGTCTAAAAGACTGGATCACGGCTCGCAGGTCGTGATGACACGGTTTTACTGCTTCACTTTTTTGTTATGGGGTTGTGTGGTCGTTTCTAAAAGACTGGATCACGGCTCGCAGGCCGTGATGACGCGGTATATAGCTTGGTTGGTGTTGTTTCAGGTCTGTGTGTTGTGATGTGGCTTCAAAAGACTGGATCACGGTTCGCAGGCCGTGATGACACAGTGTATAGTCGGTTTGATTTGTTTCGGGGTCGGGTGGTCGTTTCTAAAAGACTGGATCACGGCTCAACCACCCCACCGGATCGTTGCCGATCCGGCGAGGACCCCGGCAGGCCGTGATGACGCGGTATATAGCTTGGTTGGCGTTGTTTCAGGTCTGTGTGTTGTGATGTGGCTTCAAAAGACTGGATCACGGCTCGCAGGCCGTGATGACGCGGTATATAGCTTGGTTGGCGTTGTTTCAGGTCTGTGTGTTGTGATGTGGCTTCAAAAGACTGGATCACGGGTCAAGCCCGTGATGACACGGTTTTACTGCTTCACTTTTTTGTTATGGGGTTGTGTGGTCGTTTCTAAAAGACTGGATCACGGCTCGCAGGCCGTGATGACACAGTGTATAGTCTGGTTTGATTTGTTTCGGGGTCGGGTGGTCGTTTCTAAAAGACTGGGTCCCGGCTCGCAGGCCGGGATGACACGTCTTTAGGGCTTGGTGGAGGATTGATTTGGAACTGGGTGGTCGTTTCTAAAAGACTGGATCACGGGTCAACCACCCCACCGGATCGTTGCCGATCCGGCGAGGACCCCGGCAGCCGGGATGACACGGTATGTAGCCTGATGGACTTGTTTCGGGACAGGAAGGAACGCTTTCTTGTTTTACCATAGTAATCCGTAAATCAGTCTAATCCGTCAATCCGTATAAGATTTGCATGCCAGGAATTATATGGATGAAACGGATTACACGGATTAACGGATAAATCATTTTGCTTTGTGTTTCTCTCACTATTTCAGCTTTCTACCTTCAAATATCCGCGCCAATCTGCGTGAACACCTCAGACTTGTTTCGGGGGAACCTTTCCACCTTTCCACCTTTTCACCTTTCCACCACGACAATACCCCTCATGCCGCCATCATTCAATGCCACAGGCAGTTACGCCATCATCCCTAGGTTATCCTTATAAATTATAAGGTTGACCTAAGGAAGACCCCAGCCTGAGCCAAGCCCTCAAAGGGGGGGCCATGCCTCGGGATTAACGCCAAATATTCAGTCATTGTTGCCTCCTTGAAGGATATATAATAGCCGACTTTGCGGAAAAAGCAAAAAACGCCCCGGCAAAAACCGGGGCGTATATGGTTAGAGACTGTCAGGCCTTATTTGACCACGACGATCTTTTTGCTTTGGTTGGTGGTGGGAGTGCTCAGTTTGAAGAAGTAGATACCGCTTCCGCAAGCATTACCTCTGCTGTCCTTGCCATCCCATTTCACATGCTGGCCAGTTCCGCCGGTCACACTGTAGGTGCGAACGACTTGGCCAATCACGTTGTAGATGGTGACGGTTCCGGTCTCACCGGTCTTCACGTTCAGCTCGATATCATAGGTATCGCCGATCTTGAAGGGGTTGGGACCGCTCTTCACGATCCTGGTGTGGTCAGTCACAGGAGGAGTGACAGATTCCACGAACACCGAGGTGGGTCCGAAGAACTGATGCTGGTTGTAATCGATGGATTCCAGCCAGTAGTAGTAGGTGTTGTTAGCAAGCACGTTGCTGTCGGTGACAGTGTAGGTGGCGGTGCTGCTGGTGTTGGTGGCGGGCACCATGGGGATATCCAGCATCTCGGCGCTGGCAAAGTCAGCGCTGGTGCCACGATAGACCTTGTAGCCTTGCATGTTGGTCTCAGTCTGGCTGACCCAGGTGAGTTTCACATACAGATTGGCGGTAAGGGTGGCGCTGAAGCTGCTAAGTTCCACGGGGGTCACTATTACAGGCTCTGTACCGAGGAAGTCAGCCGCGTAGTCGTTGTTGATGGTTACGAAGGTGAGGCTTTCAGGCAGCCACAGATCGTTGTCGTATGCAGGGTGTGTCACAGTGTACTCACCTGCCACGAAGGGCTCGTTACCGGGGGCGCCGAAGATGTAGGGTGTGTAGATGGGAGGATTGAAGGGGTTGCCGTTAAGCAGAATTTGCGCGTGCACATCGTTGGGATCGTTGAAGGCCGGCACATTAGTGGGGAAGACATAGCCATTGTCGTTATACCAATCCAGATCGAAGGCATTGACTTCGAAGGTGAAGGCCTGAGGCGCATCCTCAACAAGTTGGAACGCGTAGTTGGCTACGTTGTTTTCGAAATCGGCAGCAGCCACTGTGATGTCCGCGGGCTCCCAATGGTAACCGGCGGGAGCGGCGGAGGGAGTCAGGACGGTGCCGATGAGGTCGTTGGTATAGTCGTTGCTATCGGTGAACACGGCAGGGAAATCCACGCCATTCACGGAGTAGCCGGCAGGGCCAGCGACGTTCACGGTGTAGGTGATGGGAGGATTGGGCACCAGCACGAATTCGATGGTGTGGTTGAAGATGCGGTGCGCCTTGGCGCCATTGCTGCGGGAACCGAATGCCGGAGCGTTCTTGCCACCGGGTTGCTCCACAAAGTCTGTGGCAACAACGTTGATGGGGTTGATTTCCCAGTGGTAGTTTTCCGGAGCAGCGGCGATGGTGTAAGCACCAACCAGCGCGGTAACGTCGGCGTTGGTGGCTAAGTAATCTGTTGTTCCTGCCACTGGGCCAGTAACCGCGTATCCATCGGGGCCATTCACATACAGATTGTAGGTG
>Ga0116187_1003617_pt1 | contig 14191 bp, 5 predicted proteins | sample AD_JPNNA6_MetaG_FD_89755 | JGI IMG/M metagenome (GOLD analysis project Ga0116187, IMG submission 89755) | Active sludge microbial communities of municipal wastewater-treating anaerobic digesters from Japan - AD_JPNNA6_MetaG | ecosystem: Engineered > Bioreactor > Anaerobic > Digestate | place... | reverse complement strand
GGTGGAAGAGGCGCTGGAGCGAGTCGAGACCCTGTTCGCGACGGTTGTTCCAGTACTGGGTGAACTGCGACTGGGTGAGGACCCCGACCGGACCCTCGTAGATGCCGCCGTCGCCATGGGTGTCGCAGACGCGGACGGCGAGTACGTTGGTCTCGCGCAGGAGTGCGGCCGGGAAGTTGTAGGCGCGTTGCACGGAGTAGGTGCGGTCGCCGGGGCGTTCGACGGGATCGTCGACCGGCCCGCTGCGGCCGATGGCGACGCCATTGAGGAAGACCTCGTCGTAGTCGTCGATCTTGCCGAGCACGAGGACGAGCGTCGGTTCGGTGAAGGGGCGCGGGAGGCGGAAGGTCTTGCGGTACCACCCGTGGCCGTCGAGGCCGGCGAAGCCGGCGTGTTCCCACACGGCGGGGACCTGGATCGGGCGGAAGGGCGACTCGTCGCAGGCGGGCTCCTTCCACGCGGGGTTGTCGCCGGGGGCGAACAACCACGCGCCGTCGAGCGCGAGCCCGGCCGGGAGCGGGTAGCCGGTGTAGAGCCCGATCCGACCGCGGACGAGGCCGCCGACGCCGCCGCCGTCGTAGACGCGGACGGCGACGACGTTCGCCTTGCCGGGCTGCAGGAGTGCAGAGGGAACCGGATACAGCCGGCGCTCGGCGTAGGCCGACAGGTAGGCGGGCGGGAACTGCCCCAGACCGCCGACGCGCTGTCCGTTGACGAAGACCTCGTCGGCGTCGTCGATGCGGCCGAGCGAGAGGATCAGGTTCTGCGACTCATGGCCTCGCGGCATCTTGAACGTCCTGCGGTACCAGGCGAAGCCGTTGTAGTCGCGGTAACCCTCGGCCTGCCAGGTGGCGGGGACGTCGATCTTGGCCCAGCCGGCATCGTCGAAGTCGACCCCGGCGCGGGCCGGGTCGTCGCCGACGGCGAAGCGCCAGGTGCCGGCGAGGTTGACGACACGTTTGGTGGTCTCGGCGGTGGCGAACGGGCTTTCGGACCGCAGGGGGGCGCCCGCGGAGAGCAGCGCCAGGCCGAGGACGAGGAGGCGGGGATACACGAGGTTCATGGCGGGGGGGAACGAGGGGGCGGCCTATTCGACGCGGAGGGCGACGAGCGGGTCGACGCGGGTGGCGCGGCGGGCGGGGAGCAGGCAGGCGACGCCGGCCACGGCGAGCAGCGGCAGGGCGGCGGCGAGGTAGGCGTAGGTGTCGATTCCCGACATTCCGAAGAGCTGGCTTTGGATCAGTTTGGCGCCGGCGAAGGCGCCGAGGCTGCCGAGCAGGGTGCCGACGGCGACGAGCAGCAGGCCGGAGCCGAGGATCTCGCGCAACACGTCGGCCGGGCGGGCGCCGAGGGCCATGCGGATGCCGATCTCGCGGGTGCGGCGGCCGACGTTGAAGGCGAGCACGCCGTAGATGCCGATGGCGGAAAGCAGCAGGCCGACGGCGCCGAAGAAGGCGAACAGGCCGGTGTTGAAGCGGCGGCCGGCGCTGCGCTCGGCGATACGTTCGCTCATGACCTTGACGTCGTAGACGGTCTCGGTGGGGGCGACGGTCTTGACCACTTGGCGGACGGAAGCGAGCAGGGCGGCGGGGTCCTGCTGCGAGCGCACGACGAGGTGGTAGGCCATCGGCATGGGGAACTGGCGGATGGGGGCGTAGAACTCGGGCGTGACCTCCTCGTCGAGGCCGCGCTGGGCGGTGTTGCCGGCGATGCCCACGATGCGGAAGCGCGGCAGGTTCATCTCCGGCTGGCCCATCTGGAACTGCCGGCCGAGGGCGTCCTCGCCCGGCCAGAGCATCTCGGCCAGCCGCTGGCTGACGACGCACTGGACCTCGAGGTTGCGGTAGATCTCCACCAACGACTTTTCGCTGAGTTCGCCGTTGGGCGGCATGTCCGGCTGCGGCTCGTGGCCGTCGAAGCCGCGGCCGCGCAGCAGCGGGATGCCCATCGCGCGGAAGTAGTCGGCCGTGACGATGTGGGAGTTGCCGGAGGGCATGGCCCCGGGGGCGGGCGCGGGACGGTCGGTGGCGAAGACCGTGCTGCTGGAGGTGTTCCAGGTGAAGGGCAACGAGGAGCCGAAGGCGGCCGCCTCGACCTCGGGCAGGGCCTGCACGGCCGTGACGACCCCCTCGTGGAAGCGGGCGAAGCCGAGCGGGTCGCGCCGGTACTCCTCCATGGTGGGCGGGGAGACACGCAGCGTGAGCACGCGCTCGGGCGACAGGCCGGAGGGCACGCGCGAGAGCAGCCAGAGGCTGCGGATCATCAGGCCGGCGCCGACGAGCAGCATGAGCGCGAGCCCGACCTGGGCGACGACCAGCAGATCCGGGAGATGGAGACGGCCGAAACGCGTGCGCACGAAACGGCGGGTGTTCTTGAGCGCGTCGTTGGGGTCGTGGCGGGCGAGGCGCCAGGCCGGGAGCACGCCGAAGGCCAGGCCGGTGAGCAGCGCGAGGGCGGTGCTGAAGAGCACGACGCGGTGGTCGAGCCCGACGTTGCCGTCGCCGATGGTCTGCAGTTCCCAGGGCATGAGGCGGCGCGCGAGCTCGCAGCCCCAGGCGCCGAGGAGCAGGCCGAGCGAGCCGCCGGCGGCGGCGAGCACCAGGCTCTCGGTGAGGAGCTGGCGGAAGAGGTGGCCGCGGGTGGCGCCGATCGAGGTGCGGATGGCCATCTCGCGTTCCCGCGTGCCGGCGCGGGCCAGCAGCATGTTGGCGATGTTCACACAGGCGATGAGCAGGATCATGCCCACGGCGCCGAAGAGCAGGAGGAGGGTGCTCCGGGAGGACCCGGTATACTGCTCGTGGAGCGGCACCAGCCCGGCGGACAGGCCGGCGTTGTCCTTCGGGTGGTCCTGCACGAGGCGCGCGGCGATCGCGGCGATCTGGGTGCGGGCGGCCTCGGGCGTGACGCCGGGCTTGAGCCGGGCGACGACCTCGGTGCCGTTGTGGTTGCTGCGCGCCGTGAGGAAGGTCTGCACGGCGAAGGGTGCGACGGGCACGACGAGCTCCATCCGCTGGTGGAAACGGAAGGAGGCCGGCAGGACGCCGGCGATCGAGACGGCGGTGCCCTCGAGCCGGAGCGTGCGCCCGACCACGTCGGCGGCGCCGCCGAACGAGCGTTGCCAGAGTTCGTGGCCGAGCCAGGCGGAGGGGGCGGCGCCCTCGGTGTCGTCGGCCGGCGCGAGATCGCGGCCGAGCGCGGCGCGCACCCCGAGGAGCGAGAAGAAGTCGGCGGAGACGTAGCCGACGGTGGCGCGTTCGGCGCCCTGCGGGGTCTCGATCTTGGCGGCCGAGGAACGGTAGATGGCGAGGGCGGAGAAGACGTCCTGCGCCTGCTGCCAATCGAGGAAGTTGGGATACGAGACGGAGATTTTCGGCCATTGGCGGCTGCTCTCGTAGACGCGCACGAGCTGCGCAGGCTCCGGATACGGGAGCGGACGCAGGAAGGTGGCGTTGACGATGCCGAAGATGGCGGTGTTGGCGCCGAGGCCGAGGGCGAGCGTGAGCACCACGACGGCGGTGAAGCCGGGGGCCTTGGCGAACTGCCGGAGGGCGAAACGGAGATTCTGGATCATGGCGGGGGACGGCGTGGCGAAACGGGCGGGAGGCGGCGGACGAGCGAGTGGGTGGAGTGGCGACGGGGAACAACGCAAGGGCTGTGCCATCCGGGGCCACGGTGCGTTAGGCATTGCGATACAGGAGGAAACGGAAGACGGGCGCGCCGGGCGCGGACCGGACTGCCTTGGTGGTGGGAAAGCGGATTCCCGGATCCGGGACGGGAGGATCGCGGCGGGGCGAGCCCTACTCGGCGCGCAGGGCGACCAGGGGGTCGACGCGGGTGGCGCGGCGGGCGGGGAGCCAGCAGGCGAATACGGAGACGGCGCAGGCCAGCCCCAGGGCGGCGAGCAGGGCGGGGAGGTCGATGGCGCCGATGCCGAAGAGCAGCGAGCGGAGCGCGGAGGCGATGGCGAACGCGCCGGCGATGCCGATGGCGGAGCCGAGCAGCGCCCAGCGCAGGCCTTGGGCGACGACGATGGTGCGGATGGTGCGATGGCTGGCGCCGAGGGCGAGGCGGATGCCGATCTCGCGGGTGCGTTCGCGGGTGAGGTAACTGAGCGTGCCGTACAGGCCGATGGCGACGAGCAGGAGGGCGAGCCCCATGAAGACGTTCACATACCAGACGATGGGGCGGAAGCCGGAGGTGGCGTCGTAGATGAGCCGCTTGAGCGTGCGGGCGCGGGCCAGGGGAAGGTCGGGGTCGATGGCTGTCACCGCATTTTGGAGGGACTCGGACAGTTGCTCGGCCGGTTGTTGCGAGCGGACGATCAGGAAGACTTCCCTGTTCCAGGCACGTTCGGTGCCCCAGTAGATCTCGGGTTGCGGATCGCCCGTGGCACCCCATTGGCGCACATCCTCGACGACGCCGACGACGGTGGCCGTCCAGGCCGGGGTCGCCGAGTTTTGGCGGATGAGTTGCCCGAGGGGATCTTTTCCCGGCCAGTATTTCTCGGCGAGGGTGCGGTTGATCACGACGCCGAGGTGCTGGCCGCCGGTATCGCCCGATTGGAGTGTCCGGCCGTGCAGGAGTTTGATCCCGGTGGCGGAGAAGTAGTCGGGGGTGATGCTGGAGATCTCGACGAGGGGGCGCTTCTGGGTCGGGTCGGCGACCTCGTCGTTGGCGAGGATGCTCGTATTGCTGCCGCCTTCCAGGGGGAGTTTGGAGGTGGTGGCTGCGGCAACGACACCGGGGAGCGCGCGTGCGGCCTCGACGAGCTGGTCGCAGAACCGGGCGCGGGCCTTGCCGTCGGCGTAACGGTCGCCCTGGAGGTTGAGGGATGCCGAGAGGACAAATTCGGAGGACAGGGCCTTGTTGACCTCGGCCATGTTGCGGTAGCTGGTGGAGAGCAGCACGGCGACGTTGACGAGCAGGAAGGTGATGACGATCTGGGCGACGACCAAGGCGCGCAGGGACCGGTGGCGCGCTTGCGAGCCGGTGGCGGTGCGGGTGCCGGAGCGGATGAGGTCGGCGATGTTGGTGCGGGTGCTGGCGAGAGCGGTGGGGATGCCTGCGATCAGGGTGGTGAGCAGCGACAGCGCCGCGATGAAAAGGAACTCGGCGGAGCCGAGCGCGATCGCGGCCTTGCGGGCCTCAGAAGCGGGGGCGGTGGCGGCGACCAGCCCGATCGAAAGGTCGGCCACCAGGATGGCGAGCAACGCGGCGCCCGCTGCGAGCAGGAAGCTTTCCCCGAGGATCAGCCGGACGATGTCGCGGCGGGTGGCCCCGATGGCGGTGCGCAGGCCGAGCTCGGCCTGGCGGAGGGCGCCGCGCGCCAGCAGCATGCTGGCGACGTTGGCGCAGCCGATGAGTTGAAGGAGCAATACGGCGCCGAAGATCATCCAGGTGCCCAGTCTCATGGGACCGGCCATCTCCTCGTGCAGCGAGTTCACGAGGAAGTTCTTCCCTGTGTTCGTGTCGGGGTGGGCGGCGGTGAGGCGGTTGCCGATGGCTTTGATCTCGGCATCGGCGGCACCGATGGTGACCCCGGGTTTCAGGCGCGCGAGCGCGCAGAGCCAGTGGCTGCCGCGGTCGCCGTCGCCACGGCGCATCTGAAGCGGTGTCCAGAGTTGGCACGTGACTCCTCGCATCCACGGCGCGGCAAATTCGAAGGAGGCCGGCATGATGCCCACGACGGTGACGGAGCGGCCGTTGAGCCGGATGGTGCGACCGACAAGGTCGGGATCGCTGGCAAAGGTGTTGCGCCAGATCGAGTGCGCGAGGACGGCGACGGGCAACGCGCCGGGGGCTTCGTCGTCGGCTTCGATCAGGCGACCGTGGAGGGGCTGCACGCCCATCGCGTGCAGGACGCCGGACGAGCAGGAGACGGCGGGCACGTTCTGGGGTTTGTCGCCTCCGCCGATGTTGGCGCGCGCAGGCATGTAGATGCCAAAATCGGAGAACGATGAGGTCTGATCGCGGATGTCGAAGTAATCGGGCGTGGAGAGGGGCCAGCGTGGGCCGGACCACACATGGACGAGGCGGTCGGCCTCGTGGTAGGGGAGCGGATCGAGGACGAGGGCGCGCAGCGCGGCGAAGAGCGCGGTGGAGGCTCCGATGCCCAAGGCGAGGGTGAACATCGCGATGAGCGTGAAGCCGGGCGACCGGCGGAGCTGGCGGCAGGCGTAGCGGAGATCCTGGAACATCTTCGATTTGGGGTGGCCGTTCTGCCGCACGGCAGAATGCGACTGGGCGGCGGAGGGGAACCGCGCATGGACGCTAAGGAGCGCTCATGCGGAGAGCGGTAGGGCGGATTCTGTGACTGGAGCGGAACACGCGGGCGGGTGGGTTCGGGAATCGGCAACTGGAAATCCAAAATCGGCAATGCCGTCACTCGGCGCGGAGGGCGACCATGGGGTCGACGCGGGTGGCGCGGCGGGCGGGGATGAAGCAGGCCAACGCGGCGACGAGCAGGAGGGCCACGGCGACGACGAGGAACACGAGCCCGCCTGCGGCGAGGGCGGTGCCGTAGAGCTGGTTGGCGACCCCGATCCGCGCGACGATGCTGCCGAGGGATCCCAGGAGGATGCCGGTGAGGACCAGCCGCAGGCCGCCGCGGAGGATCTCGTGCAGGACGCGGGAGGCGCCGGCGCCGAGCGCGATGCGCACGCCGATCTCGCGGGTGCGTTGCGTGACCGAGTACGCCATCACGCCGTAGAGTCCGACGCAGGCCAGCAGGAGGGCGATGCCGGCCAAGAGGCCGACCAGCGTGAGCATGGTGCGGCGGGTGCGCAGCGAGGCGGAGTTCTCGATCGCCTGGCGGATCGTGCGCAGGTTGGCGATGGGCTGGTCGGTATCCACAGCCCGGACGGCCTGGCGCACGGCCTCGGCGGCGGTGCGCGGCGAGCCGTGGGTGCGGACGGCGAAGGAGAGGCTCCAGGGGAAATGGAGGGTCGGCAGGTAGACCATGGGACGCGGCGGCGCATCGAGCTGGATGTCGCGGATGTCGCCGACGAGGCCGACGACCTCCCAGTCGGCGTCCTTGAAGTGGACGAGGCGGCCGAGCGGGTCGACGTCGGGAAAGAGCTGGCGGGCGAGCGCGTTGTTGACGAGCAGGACGCGGGGGGCGCTCTCGGCGCTGTCGGCGGCGGTGAGGAAGCGGCCGCGCAGCAGCGGGGTGCCGAGGGTCTGGAAGAGGGCGCCGCCGACGCCGTCGAAACCGGTGCCGATATCGGAGCGCGGGTCGGGGTTCTCGGAGCGGCGGATGGTGTCGCCGTAGAAGCGGCGGTTGTTGTAGGGGCCGGAGGAGATCATGCCGGCGGAGATGACGCCGGGCCGGGCCTCGAGCTCGCGCACGAGCGACTCGACAAAGCGGACACGGTGGGCCGGGGTGGGCGCGGCGTTGCTGGAGAGGGTGAGGTCGAAGAGCAGGACGTTGTCGCGCTGGAGGCCGGCATCGGCGGAGAGGGTGGCCATGAAGCTGTGGAGGAGCAGGCCGGCGGTGAAGAGCAGCACGACGGTGAGGGCGGTCTCGGCGACGATGAAGAGGCGCTGGAGGCGGTGGCGGGAGCCGCCGACAGCGCCGCGGGCGCTCTCCTTGAGGTCGTTGTTGAGGTCGGGGCGGGCGACGCGCAGGGCGGGGGCGAGGCCGAAGAGCAGGCCGGTGAGCAGCGAGAGCCCGAGGGTGAAGAGGAGGATGGTGGGGTTGATCGTGATGGGCAGGGGCGGAGCGCCGTTGGCGGCGACGAGGGCGGAGAGCGGGTCGAGGGCGAACCAGGCCAGCAGCAGACCGGCGAAACCGCCGAGCAGGGCGAGCACGACGCTCTCGGCCAGGAGCAGGCGGACGATCCGCGCGGCACTTGCGCCCAGGGCGATGCGCACGGCGATCTCGGTCTGGCGGGTGGCGGCGCGGGCGAGCAGGAGGTTGGCGACGTTGGCGCACGCGATGAGGAGCACGAGCGCGACGGTGGCCATGAGCATGACCAGGTAGGGCCGGGCGCCGGTGGTGACGGAGGAGTGGAGGGACTGGACGGTGACGGTCCAGCCGGCCTTGTTGGGCGGATAGAGCGAGTCGAGGGTCGTGGCGGCGGCGGCGAGCTCGGCCTGGGCCTGGGCCGCGGTGACGCCGGGCTTGAGGCGGCCGAGCACGAAGCAGACGAAGTTGTAGTTGCGTTGTTGTTTCCAGGACTCGGCGCCGAGGGCGGCGGGGATGAGCACCTCGACGTTGGGCTGGTTGAGGGCGCCGGGGGCGAGCACGCCCACGACGGTGTAGGTGCGGTTGTTGAGGCGGAGGGGCTGGCCGACGATGGCGGGGTCGCCGCCGAGGCGGCGCTGCCACAGCTCATGGGTGACGATGGCGACGAAGTTGTCGCCCCCGGCGGAGTCCTCCTCGGCGGTGAAGTCGCGGCCGAGCACCGGGGAGATGCCGAGCACGCGCAGGTACTCGGCGGTGACGTCGAAACCGGAGATCTGGGCGGGTTCGGCGATGCCGGAGAGGTTGAACTCGGAGGTGTGGAGGGCGGCGAAGGCGGAGAACGAGGAGGTGTGTTCCCGCCAATCCAGGAAGGTGCCGCCGTCGGCGGGGTTCTGGGCGCCGGGCACGGGCGAGTGCCAGACCTGCATGATGCGCTCGGAATCCGGGAAGGGCAGCGGCGAGAGCAGGACGGACTGCAGCACGCTGAAGATGGCGGTGTTGGCGCCGATGCCGAGCGCGAGGGTGAGAACGGTGATGGCGGTGAACCCGGGGGCCTTGCGGAGCTGGCGGAGGGCGAAGCGGAGATCCTGGAACATTGCGGAATGCGGATTGCAGAGTGCTGAATGGCGCGGAGCGGCAATGCCGTCAGTCGGCGCGGAGGGCGACGAGGGGATCGGTGCGGGCGGCGCGGTGGGCGGGGAGGAAACTGGCGGCGAGCGTGGCCAGACCGAGGGTGGCGAGGATGGCGGCGCCCAGCCAGAGCCCGGGGAAGGGCATCGCGGGCATGGTGTTGCCGAGGAGGCGCTGCACGGCCACATGGCCGGGCAGGCCGATGGCCATGCCGAGGCCGAAGAGCACGGCGCTCTGGCGGAGGATCATGGAGACGATGGAGCGGTAGTCGGCGCCGAGGGCGATGCGCACGCCGATGTCGCGGGTGCGCTGGGCGGTGAGGTGCGCGATCACGCCGTAGAGGCCGACGATGGCGATGAGCAGGCCCATGCCGGCGAAGATGGCGAGGTTGGCGATGATGAGGTTGATGTTGTCGAGGTTGCGGTCGATCGCCTCGCGCACGGCGCCGCCGCCGGCCACGGGCAGGTCGGGGTCGAGCGCGGCGACCGTGCGGCGGACCGACTCGGATACGGAAGCGGGCGGCACGGAGGTGCGCAGGATGATCGACTGGTAGCGCAGCGGGAACCGGACGAGGGGCCGGTAGACCTGGAGCCGGGTGCCGGGGCTGCCGAGGTTGGCGGCCATCTGGACATCGCCGACGACGGCGACGACTTCGGCGAGTTCGTCGCGCTCCTTCAGGCGCAGACGTTTGCCGACGGCGTCCTGGCCGGGCCAGAAGCGGTGGGCGAGGGCTTCGTTGACGACGACCATGGGGCGGGCATCGGCGCGGAGGTCGGCGGGGAAGACGGTGCCGGCGCGCACGGGGATGCCCATGGCGGCGAAGAAACCGGAGGAGACGGGGACGGAGCTGACGAGCGGTTCCTGGCCGGGCGTGAACGTCTGGCCCTCGGCGGTGGCGTGATCGTTGCCGTAGTAGTTGTAGAGCGGGACGTTGCTGGCGATGGAGGCGTGGGCGACGCCGGGGAGGGCGGCGAGGCGTTCGAGCAGGTCGCGCTGGAAGGTGCGGAGCTTCTCGTCGTCGCCGTAGCGGTTCCAGGGGGTGACGAGGAAGCCGGAGTAGAGATGGTCGGGGTTCCAGCCGAGGTCGCGGGCGACGAAGCCGCGCGCGCCGAGGGCGAAGGCGCCGGCGACGCCGACGAGGACCAGGGTGAAGGCGAGCTCGGCGGCGACGAGGGTGTATTTGAGGCGGTGGTGCGCGCGGCCGGCGGTGGAGCCGCGGGCGCTGTCCTTGAGGCTGTCGGCGGCGGAGGTGCGGGAGGCGAGCCAGGCGGGGGCGAGACCGAAGGCGAGGGCGCTGACGAGGGCGCTGACGGCGGCGAAGGCGAGGACGGCGGCGTCGAGCGGGATGGCGAAGCCGGCCTCGCCGTTGATGTTGAGGTTGCGGCCGAGCAGGGAGGCGCCCCAGGCGGCGATGAGGATGCCGGCGATGCCGGCGGCGACGGCGAGTACGAAGCTCTCGGCCAGGAGCGGGCGCATGAGCTGGGAGCGGCTGGCGCCGAGGGCGGAGCGGATGGCGAACTCGCGGCTGCGGCCCAGGGAGCGGGCGAGCAGGAGGTTGGCGAGGTTGGCGCAGGCGATGACGAGCACCATGGTGGAGAGGACCGGCATCAACCAGAGGATCATGCGGCTGACCGCGTCCATGTTGGAGTCGTGCAGGGAGGCGGCGCGCAGGTTGTCGGCGCCGTTTTCCTTGGGGTGGTCCTGGGCGAGGCGGGCGCCGATGGTGCGCAGCTCGCTGTGTGCCTGTTCGATGGAGACGCCGGGCTTGAGGCGGCCGACGATGTCCATCCAGGCGTTGGTGCGATCGTTGACGAAGGTGCCCTGCTGGGTGAGGGGGCGGACGATGTCGCAGGGCCCCCAGACCAGCGGGGCCTCGAAGGAGGCGGGGAGGATGCCGATGACGGTGGCGTTCTCGCCGTTGATACGCAGGGTGCGGCCGACGACCCGCAGGTCGGCGGCGAAGCGGCGGGTCCACATCCGGTGGGTGAGGACAACGACCGCGCTCTTGCCGGGCTGGTCCTCGTCGGGGGCGAAGAGGCGGCCGTGGGCGGGGGCGACGCCGAGGAGGTTGAGGAAGTTGGCGCTGAAGTTGACGGCATTGACCTGGACGGCGGGCTGGTCGGGCTCGGCCAGGGAGAGGGAGTCGTAGGAGAAGAGGCCGACCTGGGAGAAGGAGGTGAGGGCGGCGCGGACATCGAGGGCGTTGCCGGGGGCGAGGGAGTTGTTCTGCGACTGGGGCGTGGTGCGGAAGACGCGCACGAGGCGCTCGCTCTCCGGATACGGGAGGGACCGGAAGAGCAGGACGTTGGTGAGGCTGAAGGCGGCGGTGCTCAGGCCGATGCCCAACGCGAGGGTGAGGACGGCGATGGCGGTGAACCCGGGCGACTTGGCGAGGGTGCGGAGGGCGAGGCGGAGGTCGGTGAGCATGGAGACGGGCGGAATTCGGGTCGGGTTCTCCCGGGTGGGGGAATCCTCAAGGTTGCGGATTCGGCAGAGCGGCGGCACGACCTGAAACGCACCCGCTGTGCCAGCTTGGAGTGGAGTGCTTAAGTCGATGGAGAAGAACAGAAAAGGGTGTTTGCGTCTCCGCTGGAGCGCGTTGGATCCGCCGGCGGTGGGAAACGGCGGTCCCGCAAGTGGGACGGGTTTCGTGGGCGTCGGACGGAGGGGGGGATGGTCACAGGGAGCTCAAGTATGCGCGCGGTCGCCCGATATGGGGGGCGGTATGAGAAAACTTGGTTTGCGGGTGAAGCTGGTGTCCGGCGCTTTGGCGCTGTCGATTATCCCTCTGCTGATCGTGGCGCTGGTGATCCCGCCGCGGGTGGGACGTTCGTTTCTGCGCTCGGGCGAAGCGCAACTGCGGCAGATGGCGCAGAGCATCGCCAACTCGGTCGACCTGCTGCTGACCCGGCACGTCGAGCTGGGGTGGGGACTGGCGCGCACCGAGCTCTTCGCCTCGGTGGTGGAGGCGCGCAATACCAAGCAGATCGCGCCCGAGGCGCTCGCCGCCGCCAACCGGCAGATCGACGCGATGATCAAGGGCCTGGGCGACCACTACCAGGGCGTCTGGTTGAGCGACGCGGAGGGCATCATCTTCGCCGGATGTTTGAAGAATGGAGACACGGCGGCCTACGCCAACCTGGACATCCGCGACCGGGCGTACCTCAAGAAGGCACGCCAGACGCGCCAGCCGGTGATCGGCGATCCGATGCGCTCGAAGATCGGCGACGTGCCGATCGTGGTGATCTGCACGCCGCTGGTGGACGCGAAGGGGCAGCTGATCGGCTACTTCGGGATGTCGCTGGAGATCGACTACCTCATCCAGACCGTGGCCCGGCAGAAGGTCGGCGAGAACGGCTACGCGTTCGTGGTCGATGGCACGGGCCTGATGGTCGCGCATCCCGACCCGGAGCGGGTGCTCAACCTCAACTTCGCCCAGGTGGCCGGGGCGGAGCACATCGCCAAGCGCATGCTCGCGGGCGAGACCGGCACGGACCACTACGTGAACAGCAAGGGCGTCGCACGCGTGGCGGCCTACGCTCCGGTGCCCATCGCCGGTTGGAGCGCCACGGCGAGTGTGGACGAGGTCGAGTTTCGGGCCGCGAGCCGCGGGGTGCGTTGGTTGGTGCTGGCGCTCACGGCGATGTGCTTGGTCGTGGTCAGCGTGGCGGTCATCTATTTTGCGCACCGGCTGGCGACTCCGCTGAGACGTGCCGCCCTCGTGCTCGAGGAGGCCTCCTCGACGATGACCAGCAACGCCGGCGAGATCGCCCAAGGCGCGCAGGACTTGGCGGACTCAACCTCGCGGCAGGCCGCCGGTATCGAGGAGACGGCGGCGTCGGTCACGGAGCTTTCTGCCTCGACCCAGTCCAACGCCAATGAGGCGCAGGAGGCGGCGCGCGTGGCCCAATCCGCCGGGTCGCGGGTCGTCGCCGCCAGCACGAGAATGCAGGAACTGACCGCGGCCGTGCAGGCCGTGGCCGAGGCGAGCGCGCAGACCGGCAAGGTGATCAAGACCATCGACGAGATCGCCTTCCAGACGAACATCCTCGCGCTCAACGCGGCGGTCGAGGCCGCGCGGGCCGGCGAGTCCGGAGCCGGTTTCGCCGTGGTGGCCGACGAGGTGCGCAACCTCGCCGGGCGGGCCGCGGCGGCCGCGAAGGATTCCACGGAGACGTTGTCGAAGGCCGGTGAACTGGTGGCGCGCAGCCGGGAACTCGCGGTGAGCGCCAATGTGGAGTTCGGCCAGGTGAAGGAGGATGCGCAGAAGATCGAGAAGCTGGTGACTGGCATAGCCGGCGCGTGCCGCGAGCAGGCGACCGCGCTCGATCAGGTCAGCCGCGCACTCTCCGACATCGAGCACGGGGTGCAGTCCGGTGCGGCCACCGCGGAGGAGTCCTCCGGCGCTTCGGTGGAGATGCGCTCGCAGGCCGACCGCGTGCACAGCGAGATGCTGGTCCTGAAGGCGATCGTGCTGGGCGAGCAGGATGCGGGCGTTCCCGCGACGGTGCCCGGTTCCGCGATGATGCGGCCCGCTTCCACGACCAGCAAAGCCACGCCGGCCACGCGTGGTGCGGGCGCTCCGCCGACCGGGAACGTGTGAGCCGGCGCGGCGCGCCGCGCCGCCCGGTCGGGTCGGTGGCTCAGCGCTTCCGGATCGCGATGGCGCCGTTGACCGTCTTGAGACGGATACGGGCGGCGCCGTCGCCGATCGTGCCCTCGAGCGTGCGGCCCACCCAGCCGCGGGTGGCGGCAGTGAGCCCGAAGTCGTTCTCGATGGAGCCGTTGACGGTGCTGGCCTCGACCTGGGCCCCGGCCGCGGCGGGAAGCCGGAGCTCGACGAGGCCGTTGACGCCGTTGAGCACGATGTCCTGTTTGTCGGCGACGGCGTCGAACTCGGCGAGGACCGCGCCGTTGACGGCGGAGAGCTCGACCTCGTGGCGCAGGCCGCGGGCCTCGACGCGGCCGTTGACGGTCTTGGCGGTGACGCGACCGTGGGCGTTGGCGACGGTGATGCCGCCGTTGACCGTCTCGAGTTGGCGGAGCGTGGCGGTGTGGGGGACGGTGAGCGTGTAGCGCACCTCGCCGGTGTTGGTGAATTTCTTCAGCCAGCTGCCGTCCTTGTCGAGGTAGACGGTCTTGACGGAGAAACGGCGTTCGGAAGAGTCGATACGGAGCTCGAGCGCATCGAGGTCGGCCTGGCTGCCGGCGGACTTCACGGCCTCGAGGCGGACCTCGGGCTTGTCCCAGGTTTCGACGGTGATGGGGCCGTTGACGTTCTCGACGACGACCTCGCCGGTGGCGGCGAGCGGCCGGGTCTCGCTCACGGTGGCGGTGACGGCGGCGCGGCCGAAGAGCGGGAGGAACGGGAAGGCG
>Ga0116187_1003609_pt1 | contig 14209 bp, 7 predicted proteins | sample AD_JPNNA6_MetaG_FD_89755 | JGI IMG/M metagenome (GOLD analysis project Ga0116187, IMG submission 89755) | Active sludge microbial communities of municipal wastewater-treating anaerobic digesters from Japan - AD_JPNNA6_MetaG | ecosystem: Engineered > Bioreactor > Anaerobic > Digestate | place... | reverse complement strand
GCCCGTCGCTCCCGCAGTGACAAATCGCAAGAATCGGAAAAAAAGCAACCGTAGATTGTAAACCGACGAGCGATTTGTTCTCTATGAGGGCTGCTTCGAGTGCCAGTCGAAGCAGCCCGTTTTTTGTTGTTAATGAGGCTGCCGCCCACAAGGCGTCGAACCTTTCCAACGTCTGACCTAAAGACATTATAGCATCATATTCCTGAGGACGCAAGTAGCTCAGCGCCACCTGGTACTCCAACTGCTGCTCTTGGACGCGGCTCGCCTCCAGCAAGCCCGCCAGATACAACTCCACGGTGCGCGCCAACCGTTCTTTCGCTTGGGTTACCTGTTGTGCCGCATCAGGCGCTGCTTGGGCCCACCGCGCCTCCAACTGCTCCCGCCAATCCGTCGGTAATGCGCGTTGACACTCCAGCATGAACTCCACTACCTGGGCTTCGATGTCCTCGGCTTTCACCGGCGGCTGCGCGCAATCCCCCGTGTGCTCGATCTGCGTGGCGTCGCGGTAGTAGCGATACCCGCTCGTGGTCGTGGTGGCCCGCAAATGCTTCCCACAACGGGCACAAACCAGCAAGCCAGAAAGGGGATGCGCCGCAATGGGATGCGCCCCTTCCCCATTGCCATGCCGCTGCCGGGCCTGCGCGCGAATGACCTGCACGGCTTCGAAAACTTCCGCGTCCACCAGCGGCGGATGCTGCCCCGGATGCCAGCTCGCGGCGTCCTCACGCCGGCGCTTGCGGCCCGTCGTCTCATCCACTCCATAGTAGGGCACCAGGCCCGTGTAGAAACGACGGACGAGCAGCGTGCGAATCGCATCAGTGGAAAGTACGCCAGGTTGCTGCCCCGGCTTGCCTTTGGTGCGATAGGGCACCCAGGTGCCATCCGGCAACTGGTACGGCGCTTGATTGAGCATGGCGGCGATCTGGGCATCCGAGTAATCCCCCGTGACATACCAGGCGAAGGCCTGCTGCACGACCACCGACTCGATGGGATGCGCTATCAAGCGTTCGCCGTCGCCCCGATCGGGTTGCCCCGCATAGGGACAGTAGCCCGGCCCGTTGGGATCGGTGCAGACGGAGCATGTGCCCCGGCAGTACCCAAAGGGAATCGAGCCGTTCCACTTGCCGCTGCGGGCGCGCGCCGACAGGCCTTTGCGGGTCTCCTGACGCAGATTGTCTATGTAGACTTCGGCCAGAATGCCCAGCAAGGTCAGCGCGATCTTGCCCCACGGGGTGGCAAAATCAAGATTCTCTTTGACCGAGACCAGCGCCACGTTGTGAACCTGTAATTCCTCCAACGTCGTCAGCAACCCGCGCAAGTGGCGATAGAAGCGGTCTATCTTATCCACCACCACGACGTCGAATTGGCGCAGCCGGGCATCTGCCAGTAGCCGTTGAAAAGCGGGCCGTTCAGCATCCGCCTTGGCTGAATAGGCTTCGTCCACATAGTCGGTGACCCAGGTCCAGCCCCGCTGCTGGATAAAACTATGGGTGGCGTGACGCTGAGCGTCAATGCTAAAGCCATCCGCCTGTTCCGGACATGAAAACCGTAGGTAAGTGACAGCGCGCATGGGACTCCCTCCTGCCATGAGATTTTCCCACTGTAGCGCGGAACCCCCAGGAGACAAATACCGATGGACACAAGTGACAAGAGTTATGATCCCCAACCGCTGACGGCCTTGTTGCAGCGCCTGGTGGCCGAACGGGGAGAGAGCCTGCGCAAGGCCTCTCTCAACGCCGGCCTGGACCGCAGCGCCCTGTTCCGCTTCACGGAAGAAGGACGCCGCCCCTCGCGCGAGAGCCTGATTGTGTTGGGCGCTTACTTTGGCGTCAATCCCAATGTGCTGCTGGAACTGGCAGGCTACACCCCGCTGGCGCTCTTCGCCGGTGCGGAGCAGCGGGTGCCGCCAGAAATGCAGGGGGTCGTCTCCCGCCTGCTGACGATCCCCGATGCCGTGACCCGCAGCCGCGTGATCAGCGCGCTCGAAGTGCTGCTCGAGGGCTGGACGATGACGGAAGCGCCGGAACATAAATAGCATCCCCTGGCACTAAGAGGAGGGGGGCGGTTTCGCAGAACCGCCCCCGGTCATCCCTCAAGGGACGGGATACGGCCCCAGATACGACTCATGCGTGTCTGGCAGCGTGAACTGTGGGTGCAACGGCAGAAAAGGCGCATAGACTTCGTACGCCACAATCTGGTCTTGATCCACAAGCAGCTGGAAGAAGATGGCCTGATATAAGCTGTTCTCTTCTTGCGGCTCCAGAGCTGCCAGCAACGCCGGCAAATCAGAGAGGATTTCGCGCGCCTCGTGACTCACCGGTGTTGCGCCAAGATCAAGGGACTGCAAAGCAGAGAGAATCCGGCTACGACGACGCTCAAATTCGGAGCGCGAGATGACCCCGTCGCGCAAGAGGTATTGCTCCGTCTCCAAACGGTAGTGTAGATCCAGACGATCCTGCAGCAGCGCCGCCTCCCCTTCATCGTAGAACAGATACGCCAGGATGCGCTCAATCCACCGCTCCGGGAGGACCAGTTGACCCACCACCGTTCTGACCTGCTCCTCCAGAATCGCGGCCCGCACATGGGGCTGATGGAACTCCCGGTGTTTCAGGCGGCAAATCTGATCCATGTAATACCGGTGACCGCCAGCAGATTGACTGCGGATGGGGCTGTGGCGATGAGCACAAAAGAGCAGCCGGGCCAGGACGAAAGGCTGGATGCGCCGCTGGAGGGTGGCAGGCCGGGCATAGCGCTGCTTGCGGATTTGCTGGACGCGCGCGAAAGTGAGATCATCCACCAGCGGCTGGTGGTGTCCCGGAAAAATATCCCGCACCTGGCGCAGTTTCTTCCCCGTCTGAGTCGAGCCCGCGTATGTGACCCGCCCCGTGTAGATCACATTCGACAGAATCTCACGCACCGCATCCGCATCAAAACGCCCCGGCAGTGAGTATCCCGGCCGACCTTTCGTTCGGAAACGCACCTCCGTCCCCTCCGGCAGTGCGAACACCTCTTCATTGAGGCGCTGAGCAATGTCTGCAAACGACATGCTCCCCCCGGCATACCACTCGAACATGAGTTGAACCGCCACCGATTCTACGGGATGCGGGATGCGGAAAGCCGCACCCCGCCGGTCCGCTTTGCCATACTCAGGGCAGTAGCCCGCGCCATTGGGGTCTTTACAAGCGCTACAGGTCCCCATGCAGTACCCGAAGCGGTAGGTGGGAGCCAATTTGCCATGAACTGCGTCCATCAGCCGTTTGTTACGAATTTCCTGGGCCAGGTTGTCGCTGTAAAACTCCGCCAACCCCCCCAAGATATACAACATGAGTTTCCCCCACGCCATGCGGTAGTCAATCCCCTCACACAGTGACACCAACTGCACATCCGTGCGATTTAGCAGCGCCAGAAACGCCAGAAACACGCCCAGATCCCGGGCGATGCGGTCAATCCGGTCCACCACTACCACTTGCACTCTCCCCTCGCGCACCAGGCGTTGCAGGCGCAGAAATCCAGCCCGCTTACTGTTCCGCCCCGATTCAGCCGGATCGGTGATCAGTGCCTGTAACTGCCAGCCTCGTTCGGCAATGTAGGCGGTGATGCGCTGCTCCTGATCCTCCAGGCTGGTGCCATCCAGTTGCATGACCGACGAGACCCGCGTGTAGCCCGCGGCACACAGGCGAGATTCGGATTCAGGGGCATGCGCCTCCTGATTGTCCGCCAGCAATTGCAGAACCCGCTGCCGTACCTCGCCATCCGATGGACACTTCGATGCATGTGGGTAACTGTCGGGCTTATTCATGGGGCAGTTCCTCCAGCAGCGCCTCGAACTCGGCGTCGGCCTCCGCTTCCTCCGGGGTCGAGTCAGCCGTTAGTCCCAGCATCCGGCGCAAGGCCAGTGCCAGGGTAAAACAGAAATCGTCTACGTGTTCATCCAGGGACGCTTCCAGCGCCTTTTCCGTTGCCTTTACCGTGTTCATTCTTGCCTCCTCATGGCGATACTTGAGGAGTGCCGGCACTCATGACAGACTGACCCGGGTTTGACAACCAGCGTGGGTTTGATATTCTACCTATGATTCACGTGGTCATCATATCCACAGTATGCCATTCTTTGATTCAGTTTTCTACCCTGGTGTATGGCGTAAGTGTATGAGTTTGGTGTATGGAATTTTTTTTGAGTCAGGATATGCCATGTCATCTGCAAATCTATCCGAAACAGCCTTCTTAGAAGCCCTGGAAAATCTGGTTTCCCCTGCAGAGAAGTCGCCGCCTCAGGAATTGCTGCCGTTGATAAAACATTTCTGGGCGGCTCCGGATATTGCCTCGGCCATCAAGACGCTGAGCATTGCAGACGATCCACGCTTGCCGCCTGGATTATTGGAAATCGCGAGCAGTTACATAGATGATGGGCCCGAACTCCTGCTACAGGAACATCCCAATTTCGCTACGGCCGTGGTTCTTACCACCATATGGCTCACGAAGCTCCGCAATCCCCGGCTGCAAAAACCTGCTGCTGGAACTATGAAGGCTCGCGAACTACGCGAGTGGGCAGAGATGCTGCTGCCAGTCGCACGCTACCTGGAACCGGCGTTTGATCCGACTAATGAAGCCCGCAAATATTCTGAGGTCCTGGAGTATCTCAAAGATGTCCACTGGGTTCAGAGGTGGGTTGAAAAAGAGGATCTGGCGCAAAACATCACCCGCTACATTGTTAAGGCTATGGACCCTGATACAGGGAGCATTCCACGCCCTACTTATCAGGACTGGCGCAAAGCCGGGGTTAGGTTCTTATATCAGGCAGTTCGAACGGTCATGGAAGGTGTCCCCATCACAGCATCCACCAGTCCGATCAAAGCATTATTATCCGACGCCATCATCGAAGATTGGGAGGAGCGCAATCGCCAGTCTGTCACCCCCCCTGAAATTGCGGGGCTGTCTACAAGGCCCGCCACCATCGCGTCACTGACCCATTTCCCCCCACTGCCACGACTGCGCATCGAACGGCAGCCACTGGCGGACATCAGCGCTGCGCTCCGCCACCCTCACTACCGTGCGATCATCCTCTACGGCGGCGCGGGGATGGGCAAGACTACTCTGGCAGGACAAGTGGTGCGCGCCCCCGAAATCCAGGCCGCCTTTCCCGGCGGCATAGCCTGGGCCAGCGGCGCGGGTTCTGTGGAGGAAATTGCGGCCGCGTGGGGTACTGACCTGCACTTCAAACGCGAGGGCCACAGCTCCTGGACGCAGTGCTGGCGCCAGCAAGGCGCGGATACAGGCAAAATGCTGTTAGTGCTAGATGATGTCGTGACACTCCCAGATTTGAAGGGGTTGTTTGAGGGCGTTGACCCCAACGCCGTCGTGTTGCTGACCACGCAGTTCGGCCAGGAAATCTGGGAGGCAGTGGCGCGGAACTGGCTGGAGCCGGAACTGATTTGGGGTATCCAGATTGGCCCATTTTCCCCGGCGGAGGCCCGCGCCCTGGTGGAACAGGCCCAACGACGCCCTCTCACGGATGAGGAATGGGAAGTGGTCGCAAACTTGGAGCTTCTCAGTGAGGGGGACCCCCAGTACCTGGGACGGGTGGCGCTGCATTCCAACCTGGCCGAGTGGCAAGCCCTGCTTGCAGAATTGCGCGTGGCCCCGGAGGCCCTGCACAGCTCGATCCAGAGGGTACGCACGCAATGGGAGCGCCTGGAGCACACCCCCTTTCGCGCGTACACCGAAACACTCGCTGCCTGCATGCTGGAACCCCGGCCGTTTGGGACGCTCTACGCCGCAGCCGTGTGGCGGGTGACACCGGAAATCGCAGCGCGGCGCTTAGAAGAGCAAGCCAGGTTGGGATTGGTTCAGGCGTTGGAATTCCATGACCCCATGGGGCTGATCCCCAAACTGTGGCATCTCCCTAAGCCAGTTCAGGGGTGCATCGCGCTGACGGCTCCCCCCAGTTTCAACCCTGATCCCGATCGCCGGCGCCGGCAAGGGGCAGCCCGGCAGCGCGCGAAACTCGCCCGCGCCCTTCTCCATTATGCCGGCCCAGCCTGGCGTGCACCCTGGCAATTCCAGCTGTTAGGCATCCCCTGGATGCTCGCAGCAGTGTTGTGGGAACCCTGGGGCTGGCTATGGCGCTGGGCGGGAACTGCCTTGGGGCCCCGGGCGCCGCGAAACTGGCGCTCGCTATGGCAACGCTGGTGGCTGGCGGGCGCTGAGAATGCCCGCGTAGAAACCTTCAAACAGCACGGCGCGCATGTGCCCCTCGAATACCAGTGTCTCACGGACGCTGCTTCTGACATCGGCAACGTCTTCTTGCGCGGAGCCGCCCTGATTTTTGTCGGTTTCGTAGTCCTGGCTCTGTATGGCCTCTCCCTGGCACCAGCCTCGCGCGGCGCTTTTTTCAACTCCGCGGGCTTCCAGTACACCTGGCTGGTGTTATTGCTGGGCCTGAGCCTGTGGAGTTTCACCCGGATCACGCACATCTTCTGGCTCCTCTATCGCATGGGCCTGGACTATCCCCCGCTACACTGGCTCGCCCGCGCGGCTCGCCGGCTGGGAATGCGCGAACCCGCGCGGGTGTAGAGCGACCGCACACGCGAATCTCAATCCCATCCTGAGGCAAGCGTTTTTTGCGCTTGCCTCATTTTTCTGTATGGGTATACTTGACTGTGTATCCAGTGGTCGAAGAACAGCAGTCACACTTTCTAACGCCGTGCTGCATAACGCGACAAGGGAAAAAGCATGAGCCGGCTTGAGGAAATTACGCCGAACACCACACTACGCGGTATTCTTCCCGATGCCCTGGTCACAGTAGTCGCCGTACAGTGGTATGGCTCTGAAGCATTGGAACTGACGTACAAAACGCCTACCGGCAAGGTCGCCAACGAGCTGCTCTACCGTCACGATGAAGCTCGCGTTGAGGTGACGGAGCGGGGTCGTCCCTGGAGCTTCGACGGCGATGGCGCGCTCTTCCGCCTCGTCTCAGAGGCGCAGCGCATTCGACTGGCGTATCTCTTCGATCCCGTGCTGGCCGTGCATACCTCGTTGGTAGAGCCGCTGCCCCATCAAATCACGGCTGTGTACGAATGCATGCTACCCCGGCAGCCGTTGCGCTTCCTGTTGGCCGACGATCCCGGCTCCGGGAAAACCATCATGGCCGGGCTGCTGATCAAAGAGCTGCTTGCCCGCGGCGACCTGCAGCGCTGTCTGGTCGTCTGTCCTGGCAGCTTGGTCGAGCAGTGGCAGGACGAACTCTACCGGCGTTTCCATCTGCCTTTCGAAATTCTCACGAACGACAAACTCGAAGCCACCCGCACCGGCAATTGGTTCCTCGAGACCCCGCTGGCCATTGCCCGCCTGGATAAGCTCGCCAGGGATGAAAGTGTACAAGCCAAACTCCAGGCCCCCGATTGCCGCTGGGATTTAATCGTGTGCGATGAGGCGCACAAGATGTCGGCCACGTTCTTCGGCGGTGAGATCAAGTACACCAAACGGTATCGCCTGGGGCAGTTACTTTCGGGCCTCACGCGCCACTTTCTGCTGATGACCGCCACGCCGCATAATGGCAAAGAGGAGGACTTCCAACTCTTCATGGCTTTGCTCGATGGCGATCGCTTCGAAGGCCGCTTCCGCGATGGGGTCCATACGGCAGATGTCTCAGACCTGATGCGGCGTATGGTAAAGGAAAGCCTGCTCAAGTTTGACGGGACGCCGCTGTTCCCCGAACGGATAGCCTACACCGTGCCCTACAAGCTCTCCGACGCTGAGGCGCGTCTGTATAGGGAAGTCACCAACTACGTGCGCGAGGAGTTCAACCGCGCTGAGGCGCTCCAAGACGAAAAACGTGCAGGCACGGTGGGCTTTGCGCTGACGATTCTGCAACGACGCCTGGCCTCATCGCCGGAAGCCATCTACCAATCCCTCAGGCGCCGCCGCGAGCGGCTGGAAAGCCGCCTGCGCGAGCTGGAACTGCTACAACGAGGCAACGTAGTGCCCCCCTCGGTGGAGCTTAGCCCGGACGACCTCGAGGATCTGGAAGACGCACCGGATAACGAAGTCGAAAGCACGGAAGCCGAAATCCTCGACCAGGCGACGGCGGCGCGCACCATCGTGGAACTTCGGGCTGAGATCACCACACTCAAACGCCTGGAGGCTCTGGCCCTGGAAGTACGACGCAGCGGTGAAGACCGCAAATGGCGGGAACTGGCCAGTCTGTTGGGCGAGATATTCACGCCGGCGGCAATCGCCAATCGCGCGGCAGAGGAACGCGCCCCCTACACGGCGGGGACGACGCCCAGGCCCGTCTCCTCCCCGCGGCAAAAGCTGGTGCTCTTCACCGAACACCGCGATACACTGACCTACCTGGAGCAGCGCATCACCACCCTTTTAGGACGCCGTGAAGCCGTGGTCTGCATCCACGGCGGACTCGGACGTGAGGAACGGCTTAGAATTCAGGAGAGCTTCCAGCACGATCCGGAGGTGCAGGTACTCCTGGCCACCGACGCCGCCGGCGAGGGCATCAATCTCCAACGCGCCCACCTGATGGTGAACTACGACCTGCCATGGAACCCCAATCGCCTGGAGCAGCGCTTTGGCCGTATCCACCGCATCGGGCAGACTGAGGTCTGTCATCTGTGGAACCTGGTAGCGGATGAGACCCGCGAGGGCGACGTATATCGCACGCTGCTGGCGAAGCTGGAACAGGCGCGGCAGGCGCTTGGCGGGCAGGTCTTCGATGTGTTGGGTCGGGTGCAGTTCGAGGGCCAATCCTTGCGCGAACTGCTCGTGCAGGCCATCCGTTACGGCGAGCAACCTGAGGTGCGCGCCCGGCTCACCCAGGCCGTGGAACGCGCCTTCGATCCCACGCAGTTGCAGGACCTGCTGGAGGAACGCGCCCTGGTGCGCGATGTCATGGACACCACCCGTGTGTGCCGCATCCGTGAGGAAATGGAGCGCGCTGAGGCGCGCCGTCTGCAACCGCATTACATCGCCGCGTTCTTCCTGGAAGCCTTTCAACGCCTGGGCGGAACCGTGCGCCAGCGCGAGCCACGCCGTTATGAAATCACGCACGTGCCGGCGCCGATTCGCCAGCGCGATCAGCTGATCGGCGTCAGAGAGCCGGTGGTCACGCGCTACGAGCGCATCACCTTCGAGAAAGACCTGGTCGCGCCCCTGGGGCAGCCGCCGGCGGCCTTCATCTGCCCCGGACATCCCTTGCTTGATGCGACACTCGACCTCATACTGGAGCGCCATCGCGATCTCCTGCGCCGTGGCACGGTGTTGGTGGATGAAAACGATGCCGGGGTGCACCCGCGCGTGCTCTTCTACCTGGAGCATGCCCTGCAGGACGCCAGCTGCACCGGCAAGGACGAGCGACGGGTGATCTCACGCCGGATGCTCTACGTAGAACTGGATGCCGCCGGCAAGGCGCGCATCCTGCACTACGCCCCGTACCTGGATTATCGCCCCCTCGGCGAGGATGAGCCGGACGTCGCCTTGTTGCTGGCGCGGCCCGAGTGCGCCTGGATCACCCGTGAACTGGAGCAGCAAGCGCTGGCGTATGCCATCACGCGGCTGGTACCGGAACACCTGGCCGAAGTGCGCAACCCACGCCTGGAACTGCTTGCCAGGACTGAGGCCGCGGTAAAGGAGCGGCTGACCAAGGAAATCATCTACTGGGACCATCGTGCCGAGGAGTTGAAGGCGCAGGAGCAGGCCGGACGCCCCAACGCGCGGTTGAATTCGCAGGAAGCACGCAAGCGCGCGGATTCGTTACAGGCGCGGCTGGAGAAACGGATGGCGGAACTGCAACTGGAACGCCAAATCACGCCGTTGCCGCCGGTGGTGTTGGGCGGGGTGCTGGTCATCCCCCTGGGCTTGTTGGAACGGCTGACGGGCAAGGCGCCGCAGTCGCCCGCCGCGCGGGTGGATACGCAGGCAGTGGCAGCGCGCGCCCGCGCCATCGTGATGGACATCGAGAAGGACCTGGGTTACGAGCCGGTTGACCGCGAATTCGAGCATCTGGGCTACGATGTGGAGAGCCGCGTCCCGGGCACGGGGCGACTGCGCTTCATCGAAGTGAAGGGACGCGCGCTGGAGGCAGATACGGTGACGGTGACCCGCAACGAGATTCTCACGTCGTTCAACAAACCGGAGGATTTCGTCCTGGCGCTGGTGCGCTTCGAGACGCCGGACGTTTACCAGGTGCGATATCTCAAACGCCCGTTTCAGCGCGAACCGGATTTCGGCGTGACGAGCGTGAACTATGATTTCGCGGAGCTCTGGGCGCGGGCTGGCGAGCCGGGATGAGAGCTGGACAGGATTTGCAAGATTGAGAAAGTGACAAGCGGCGATTGTTTTGATAGAATGAGCGCGTCATTGTGATAAACACAGGCGTTTTGAATGAAAGGACCAGGCAATGTCGAATACTTTGTTGTTGAATTCTTTTGAAGTGCGCGGCTTTCGGGTGTTTCGCCATTTGAAGATCGAGCGCCTGGGCCGGGTGAATCTGATTACGGGCAAGAACAATGTGGGCAAATCTTGTCTGCTGGAAGCTTTATGGTTGTATGCGACACGCGGTTCTTTGCTGACAATGCGTCAGTTACTAAATGCGCGTGATGAGGGTGTGCGTGAGGTAAATCAGGACCGCCATATCACAAAAAATTGGTCGGTGAGAAATTTGTTTTGGGAGCGCAAGCCCCTCGAAGAACAATTGGAACCGATGCAATTGGGGCCAGTGGACCTGTTGGAACGCACCTTGCAAATTGAAATCGTCTGGTATGAAGAGCAGATAGGTTCGCAAGGGCAACGGCAATGGGCATTGGCTAAGGGTCAGGTCGATTCAGTCGCAGCATTACCAGGGGTACGAATTCTATGGGGCAATCAGATAATATTGAGTTATCCATTTGAAATTGACTTGCCTGAGTTGAGCCAATTGATTTTACCCAAGAGATTCAAAGAGTTGCAATTGTTCCACACTTTTGTGCCAGCTAATGGCCTAAGCCGTGAAGACCTGGCTCTGTGGTGGGACAAAATCGCGCTGACGGAATTGGAGCAAGACGTGATCGCTGCCTTGCGGTTGATTGCGCATGGGGTGGAGCGTGTCAATTTGGTGGGCCGTTCTGGCGGTGATGGTGACCGCATTCCGTTGGTAAAATTGGCCGGAATCTCTGAGCCGCTGTCTCTCCGCAGTTTGGGCGACGGCATGAATCGCCTGTTTGGGATTGCTTTGGCATTGGTCAACGCCAAAGGTGGAATGCTGTTGATTGATGAGATTGACAACGGCCTGCACTATACGGTGCAGCTGGATTTATGGCGCATGGTTTTTGCCGTAGCCGAGCGACTCAATATCCAGGTCTTTGCGACTACACACAGTTGGGATTGTATCCGCGCCTTCCAGCAGGCATCTGCCCAAGATGCTGCGAGCTCCGGGATACTCATCCGCCTGAGCGAACGGGATGGCGACATTGCCGCGACCCTGTTCGATGAGCGCCGCCTAGCTATTGCTACCCGCGAACAAATCGAGGTGCGCTGAGATGGCTGTGCGAAATGTGCTGTTGGTAGAGGGCAAAGACGATGAGCATGTGTTCTATCATTTGTTGGAATACCACCAGGTGCCGCAGTGTTTCACCATCAAAGACAAGGGCGGCATCGAGAATTTGTTGAACACGTTGGAAGTAGAATTGCTTGCCAGCGAGTTGCAATGCCTGGGCATTGTGGTAGATGCGGATACGGACATAAATTCCCGCTGGCAGGCGTTGCGTGATCTTCTGACGCGCGCTGGCTATGCTATGCCGGCAAAACCTGACGCTGACGGGGTGATCGTTCAGAAACCGGGCAAGCCGAGGGTGGGCATTTGGTTGATGCCCAACAATCAGACGCCCGGTATGTTAGAGGATTTTGTCGCTTTCCTGGTGCCGCCGGGCAATGTGCTGTGGCAACAGGCCGAGACGTGTGTGGCCCAGTTGCCGGCTACGGAAGACCGCTTCCCGGAAGTGCATCGTAGCAAGGCGCGGGTGTATACCTGGCTGGCCTGGCAAAGAGAGCCGGGATCGCCGTTGGGACTGGCAATCACAAAACGCTACTTGAACGCCGACGCAGCGGCCGTGCGCCCGCTGTTGGACTGGCTGCGGCAGTTGTTTGACATTATCTAACGGAATTGAGATTTTTTGACAGGATTAACAAGATTTACAAGATTAGAATAAAAAAACCTGTTTATCCTAAGTCCTGTCTAAAATCTGCTTGAAGGAGATTTTTAGTGCCTGATCCCAAAAAACTCATCGAAGTCGCCCTCCCACTGGAGGCGATCAACGCGGCCAGCGCGCGGGAGAAGTCCATCCGCCACGGCCATCCCTCGACGTTGCACCTGTGGTGGGCGCGGCGCCCGCTGGCCGCCGCCCGCGCCGTGATCTTCGCCCAAATGGTGGATGACCCCTCCGCGCACCCGGAACAGTTCCCCACCGAGGCCGACCAGGAGCGCGAGCGGCAGCGGCTGTTCCGCATCATCGAGCAGCTGGTGCTGTGGGAAAACACCACCAACGAGGACGTGCTCAACGCCGCCCGCGACGAGATCTGGAAATCCTGGCGCGCCACCTGCGCCGCCAACCGCGACCATCCCCGCGCCGCCGAACTCTTCAACCCCGACCGGCTGCCCGCTTTCCACGATCCCTTCGCCGGCGGCGGGTCGTTGCCGCTCGAGGCGCAACGTCTGGGGCTGGAAGCCTACGCTTCGGATCTCAACCCGGTGGCGGTGCTCATCAATAAAGCGATGATCGAGATTCCGCCCAAATTCGCCAACCGCCCGCCGGTGAATCCAACCCAGAGACGTAAAGGCGCAGGGACGCAGAGCGCGATGTTTGAGAAAGAATGGCACGGAGCGCAGGGGCTGGCTGAGGATGTGCGCTACTACGGTCAGTGGATGCGTGATGAGGCCGAAAAGCGCATCGGTCACCTCTACCCTAAAGTGCAGGTGATTCGCAACGCCGACGGCAGCTATCGCCACGCGACGCCGGAAGACCTCCAAAATCCCAAATCTAAAATCGAAAATCTCACCGTCATCGCCTGGCTCTGGGCACGGACGGTGAAAAGCCCCAACCCCGCCTTTGCCGATGTGGAGGTGCCGCTGGCTACCACCTTCATTCTCTCGAAGAAAGCCGGCAGAGAAGCCTATGTGGAGCCGGTGATTGAGGGCCGCGACTACCGCTTTACGGTGAAAGTCGGCAAACCGCCCCAGAACGCCGAGAACGGCACGAAAGTGGGCGGTAGTGGGAGCAGTTTTCTGTGTTTGATGTCCGGGACACCCATGCCGTTTGACTATCTCCGTGCTGAGGCCAAAGCCGGGCGGATGGGCGCACGCTTGATGGCGATTGTAGCGGAAGGCGACCGGGGGCGTGTGTACCTCGCGCCGACGCCAGAGCATGAGGCGATTGCGGCTAGTGCGCAGCCGCAAGATACGCCGGAAACTGACTTGCCCGCAAAGGCGCTGGGCTTTCGGGTCCAGGAATACGGGATGACGAAATGGCGTGACCTCTTTACCTCCCGCCAGCTCGTCGCGCTGACCACGTTCTCCGACCTGGTGCAGGAAGCGCGAGAGCGGGTGTTGCAAGACGCGCTCGCCGCCGGGCTGCCCGACGACGGCAAGCCTCTCGCTGAGGGCGGCACAGGCGCGCAAGCCTACGCCGACGCCGTGGCGGTGTATTTGGCTAGTGGTGTAAGTCGGCTTGCAAATCGGCTGGCGACTATTTGCATCTGGAATCGAATTCGTGAGACAATTGAGCAAGTATTTGCACGGCAAGCCATCCCAATGACCTGGGATTTTTCCGAAGCGAACACATTCTCAGATAGCACGGGAGGTTGGACCGGATCACTAGAGTGGATACCAGAAGTCTTGGAAGTTCTGCCTCATGGCACGGCGGGGGCGGCCGTGCAGTCTGATGCAAGTAGTCAATCAACGAGTGAGGACAAAATCATCTCGACTGACCCGCCCTACTACGATAATATCGGTTACGCTGATCTCTCGGATTTTTTCTACATTTGGTTACGCCACTCACTCAAGTCTATTTTCCCTGCGCTTTTTGCTACTCTTGCTGTGCCTAAAGTCAAAGAACTGGTTGCTACGCCTTATCGCCATGGCAGCAAAGCGAAAGCCGAAAGGTTTTTCTTGGACGGGATGACCCAGGCTATGCGCAGGTTGACCGACCAAGCGCACTCGGCCTTCCCTGTC
>Ga0116187_1003601_pt1 | contig 14229 bp, 13 predicted proteins | sample AD_JPNNA6_MetaG_FD_89755 | JGI IMG/M metagenome (GOLD analysis project Ga0116187, IMG submission 89755) | Active sludge microbial communities of municipal wastewater-treating anaerobic digesters from Japan - AD_JPNNA6_MetaG | ecosystem: Engineered > Bioreactor > Anaerobic > Digestate | place... | reverse complement strand
GCAACAGCACGAGGTCGCCATAGCACACCGGGATGTCGGTCGCGAGGTCTTTCTCGATGCGAATCCCCTGGCGCATCACGACCGGTTTGGCTACGTCCAAGCATGATTCCACAATGTCGTTCAGCCCGAGCATCGAGAACGCGTTGGTCTGGTGGCGCAGGAAACCCATTGCCTTCCGCACCAGCGTGTTGCAGTGCTCGGATTGTGAACGGATGAGGTCAAGGCGCCGCTCGAGACTCGCCAGCCCCTCCTTCGGAACGATCAGGTCCACCTGGCTGCCTATAACGGAGAGAGGCGTCCCCAAGTCGTGCAGAATACCCGACACAAAACGCCCGACCGATTCGAAACGGTTCGCATCGAGCGCCAAGTCCTGGAGCCGGCGGCGCTCTCTGTCATGTTGACGCTGCTCCAACGCTCCCTGCACGTGAGCCAGCAGTTCGTCATTGTCAAAAGGCTTCTCGATGTAGGCAAAGGCTTTGTAGGTTACCGCCTTCATCGCGGTGTCCAACTCGCCGAACCCCGTCAAGATGATGACCTCGATGTCCGGAGCGCTTTCCTTGACCCACTTGAGCAAATCCACGCCGGACTGACGCGGCATGCGCAAATCGGTGATGACCAGGTCAACCGGGTGTGAGGCAAGTATTTCTTGCGCTTCGGCCACGTTACATGCCAAGAGAACCTCGTGGTTCTCTTTGAGCAGCATGCGCAACGCTTGACGGGGACCGTTCTCGTCGTCCACTACCAGTATGGTGCTTCGTGTTTCAGTTTCGGGCTGCACGGCACTTCCTCTCAACGTTTCTGCCCCTTCAATTCCTTCCATTCCCCCGGGATTCGGACATACATTTTTCCCCATCTGTCAACAAAACTCTCCGCGTTTCCCCCGCAGAAAACGATGAGATTCAGCCTTTCTCCCTTGAGCAATCCACATGCCAACGTCAACAATTTACCCTAAAACGCTGAAAATGTAAAGGTTGTGCGAATGTCGAGTAACCGGACGCCTGTACAAAAATGAACAACGGGAGCAATGGGGGGCGATCCGGGTTCAAAAATGTATGGTCAAAGAGTCACAATTCCTGCCTGGAAGTATGCATATCCCCACGCTTATCAAGGGTTGTTTTCCCGTTTGCGAGTTGCTTTTCGATGGTTATTGTGATATTAAGTGCACATAGAAGTGACCTCAGGCGAAGCAAAGAGGCAGTTTTTTTCAAATTCTGAACGAGAGATTGGGACGAACGATGCGCAAGACCAGTTTTTCAACCGCGATGTGGCCTACGGCGGGCACGCGTGCCCGTCGCGCGGTGCTAATTCATTGCGCCTGCGGTTCGCCCCGAGGGGAGTCTCGTATAGAGTAACGTAGAGTACATAGAAACAAGAGACGCCGCAGGCGAACCCGGAGTAGCCTGCGGCGTTCTTTTTTTCGCGGTGTTTTCGCCCGATATCCGGACGGAAGAGAAGACAGCGAGGCAAGGAGGAAGACGCGATGCGAACTTTGCGAACGGCCTTTTCACATTGGCACGCGATTGTGCCGCTAGGCGGGGATGATGGAACCAGGAGCGGTGAAGTAACGCAAGACGAGAGGTCAAACAAGGGAGTGTGTAGTCATGTCCGGGTTCAATTCGGACTTCTGGGAGATACCCACAAGTTCAAAATACCTTGAGAATGTTCCGTCCGAGCGCAATTTGTGGTTCGAGACGGAGCAGGACCGGGAACGGCGGTATGCCCTGCAGGATTTCTTCCAAAGCGTGCTGCCGGCAATCAACGCGCTGATCGAGAAGCACCTTACGGACCGGCAGCGGGATATCCTGCGCCTGTACTACTTTAAGGGAATGACGCAGGTCGAGATCGCTGAGACGTTGTCGCTGACGCAGTCGACGGTCAGCCGGCACCTGTTCGGCACGACTCGCGCGGGCAAGAAAGTTGGCGGGGCGATCGCGAAACTGCGCAAGCTGCTCGAGAAGAACGATTATCAGGAAGTGTCATGCGCGTTGAAAGCCCTCGAAGGCCGCATGAAACAAGCGTCTTGAGCCAGCGGGCAACGCGATTCGGCCGCAGGCTAACCTTGGTTGCGCTCGAGAACTCACAGTCCTGGTTTCTAGGGTCGTGGTCCGGTTCAGGTCTTCAAAACCTGGCGCAGCCGGTCCAGGCAGACTGGGACCGCGGACATCGGGTCTTCCTTGCCTTCGTATTCCAGGGCGGCGTAGCCGCGGTAATTCGCATTGCGGAGGATGCCGGCGATGCGCTCGAAGTCGGCATCCTCGACGTCTGTCCCGTCGGATGTACGGACCTGGATCTTGACCTGGACGGTCAACGCGAGATGTGCCACCGCCGCCATGTCTTCGTAGGGATGTTCGCGGAAATTCCCCGTGTCCAGATTGATGCCGAGCCATTCATGGTTCACGTTTTCGATGATACGCACGAGGGCTTCGGCCGAGTCGGTAAGATAGCCGTGGTTCTCGATGGCCAGAAAGACGCCCCGGGAGCCGGCGTAATCACAGCACGCTTTCATGCCCTCGACCATCCAGGCGAAATCCTTCTGGGGATCTTTCTGCTGGCCCGCGAAGATGCGGATGCACGGCGCGCCGAGCTCGAGGGCGTGGTCGATCCAGGTATGCACGTGCTTGATCTCGGCGTCGAGTTCCTCGCCCGGGGGCAGGCAGAAATTGTTGCGAATCGGCATGCCGGAGATGTCCAGCCCGAGACGGAACGCCTTGGCCTTCAGCGAATGGATGTAGGCAGTATCCTCGGACGAGAAGTAATACGAAGTAGGCTCGATGGCGTCGAGGTTCCATCCGGCGGCCATGTCGCACAAGTCATGCAGGCTGATCTTGCCGGGTTTGCCGCCTTGGGGCAGATACTCGCGGAACGAGTACGCGGCGATGCTCAGTCCAATCCTGGGTCCGTGTTGCGGGGGAGGCGGGGTTTCGGCCGCTCTTGCGCTGGCGCCCAATGTGCAGGCGGTTGCGGCGGCGAGGCCGGAACCGAGAATCTCGCGTCGTGTCCATCGCATAGGTATTTCCCCTTATAATTGACATGCTTTACGTTTTGCCCGGTGTTTGATAGAATCTTGCCATAACCGTGTAACAAAAGGCGAACGCCTCGGATGCGGGGAAGACGGCCGGCAACTTGACATGCTTTTTCCCGCTTTGCTATAGTACGAAGCGCCGCCTTCCGGCGGCGTTTGTTTTTTGGCGCTGGCGTAGCTCAGTCGGTAGAGCAACGGATTTGTAATCCGTAGGTCGGGGGTTCGACTCCCTTCGCCAGCTCCATTCGGAAGGACAGTTCGTGGCAGCGCCTGTTCTTTCGGACAGTGGTGGGCTGCCCGAGTGGTTAAAGGGGACGGGCTGTAAACCCGTTGGCTTACGCCTACGTTGGTTCGAATCCAGCGCCCACCACCATTGCTTATATCGCTGGCGCCTTGCACAAGGCGCGCAGCGTTGGATGATAGAGACGGGCGGGAATAGCTCAGTTGGCTAGAGCGTCAGCCTTCCAAGCTGAGGGTCGCGGGTTCGAATCCCGTTTCCCGCTCCATTTTGATGCCGGCTGCTACGGGCCCGCGTAGCTCAGTAGGTAGAGCACCTCCATGGTAAGGAGGGGGTCAGCAGTTCGATTCTGCTCGTGGGCTCCATCTTCATAATGACTGGTGAAGGTGGGTGCAAGAGGCAAGAGTGCCGCAAGCGCCGTCACCATAACGCTTTTTCGATAACGGTACAGGGCTTGGACGCGCAAGGAGGTTATTGTAGACATGGCCAAGCAGAAATTTGAGCGGACGAAGCCGCACGTGAACATTGGCACGATTGGTCACGTAGACCACGGGAAGACGACGTTGACGAGCGCGATCACGAAGGTGCTTGCGGAGACGGGCGGAGCGACGGTGATGGAATTTGACGCGATCGACAAGGCGCCGGAAGAGAAGGAGCGGGGGATCACGATCGCGATATCGCACGTGGAGTACCAGACGGCGGCGCGTCACTATGCGCACGTGGACTGCCCGGGTCACGCGGACTATATCAAGAACATGATCACGGGTGCGGCGCAGATGGACGGAGCGATTCTGGTGGTTGCGGCGGACGATGGCCCGATGGCGCAGACGCGGGAGCACATCTTGCTGGCGCGTCAGGTGAACGTTCCGGCCATAGTGGTTTACCTGAACAAAGTGGACATGGTAGACGATCCGGAGCTGCTGGATTTGGTAGAGCTGGAGCTTCGGGAGCTGTTGACGACCTATGAGTTTCCAGGGGATGAGATACCGATCATTCGTGGTTCGGCGCTGGCGGCGATGGAGCTTCGGGACGAGGAGATAGGGAAGAAGTCGATCGTGGAGCTGATGCAGGCGGTGGACACGTATATTCCGACGCCGGCGCGGGATCTGGAGAAGCCGTTCCTGATGCCGGTGGAAGACGTGTTTACGATCACGGGCCGGGGTACGGTGGTGACGGGCCGCATTGAGCAGGGCAAGATACACACGGGCGACAAGATGGAGCTGGTGGGCATCAAGCCGACGCGGGACACGGTGGTGACGGGCGTGGAGATGTTCCGGAAGATCATGGATGAAGGTCAGGCGGGGGACAACGTGGGTTTGTTGCTTCGTGGAGTTGACCGCATGGAAGTGGAGCGCGGGATGGTGGTAGCGGCGCCGGGTTCGATCACGCCGCACACGAAGTTTGAGGGCGAGGTATACGTGTTGAAGAAGGAAGAAGGCGGCCGTCACACGCCGTTTTTCAATGGGTACCGTCCGCAGTTTTATTTTCGGACGACGGACGTGACGGGGTCGTTGGATCTTCCGGAAGGCGTGGAGATGGTGATGCCGGGCGACAACGTGACGATTTCGGCGGAGTTGATCACGCCGATCGCGATGGACGAAGGGCTTCGTTTCGCCATTCGCGAGGGCGGCCGGACCGTTGGCGCGGGCGTGGTTACCAAGATTGTCAAGTAACAAGGGCTTTGCGGCCAACCGTTTTTTGAACCGTCTCACGGGACGGTCTATACTAGTAAGGATTGTCTTCGATGCGGGTTGCGGCCCGTTTTTCATGCAGGACTGTAGCTCAATCGGCTAGAGCAGCGGCCTCCAAAGCCGAAGGTTGGGGGTTCGAGTCCCTCCAGTCCTGCCATTGTATCTGTTAGGTATACGGCAGTCATTGCGGTCGTAGCAGGAGCTATTATGGCCAAGGAAGCAGTAGCGGCAGCAGAAAGTACGGGTTTCGTGGCTCGCATCCGCGAGTTCTTCCACGAAGTCAAGGTCGAGATGCGAAAAGTGAGCTGGCCGGCAAAAGATGAAGTCCGGTCATCCACGACAGTGGTGCTTTTCATGCTCGGAATGATGGCGTTCGTCATCGGCATCTACGACAAAGTGTCCGAGTTGTTTGTCTGGTTGCTGCTAAAACTCGGATAGGAGTCTCCATCGGTGTCCGAGGAACAAAATGACAAAATGCCCAAGGGACTCGACGACGAACTCCGAGAACGTCAAACGGAGCGCGCCGCGGAAGATGCCGCGGAGCGCGAGTTTGCGGCGAGCTTTTTCGGCGATGTAAAGAAGGACTCCACCCAGGAAGACGAGGCCGCCGAGGCCGAGGCGCGCAAAGCGTTCACGGAGGATATCCGGAAAGAGCAGCAGGAACAGGACGAGGAAGCGCTCGCCGCTGAACTGCAGGCGCGGCGTTTCCTGGCTGGCGGGTTGGAGGAGGAGGCCCCAAAAGCCGTCGAAAAAGACGCCCGCGTTCACCAAGCCGCCGAGGAAACAGGCGAGAGCGAGGAGGATGAGGAGCCCAAGGAGGATCCCATCCTTGCGAGCCTCAAACCGGACCCCGACGACGGAATTCGGCGGCGGTGGTACGCGTTACACGCCTATTCGGGACAGGAGGGGAATGTACGCAAGAACCTCCTGGTGCAAGCGAAGCAGGAAGGTTTAGAGGACCTGATCGGCGGCGTTCTGGTGCCCATGGAGCAGGTGGCGGAGATCAAGGGCGGCGAGAAGCGGATTTCGAAACGCAAGTTCTTCCCCGGCTATGTGCTGGTGCGGCTTCCCGAACATCCCGAGCGGCAGCCCGAGTTGTGGCACTTGATTAACAACACGCCGGGCGTCAGTGGGTTTATAGGGTCGCGTCACACGCCGGTTCCGCTGGATGATGCCGAAGTAAACTCTATCATCGACGAGATTCGCGGCGAGCGAACCCGCCCGAAACCCAAGGTGAAATTTGAAACGGGTGAACGCGTTAAGATTATCGACGGCCCCTTTTCGAATTTCCTGGGCAACATCGACGAAATCGACGTGGATCGAGGCACTCTGAAAGTCATGGTAGAAATCTTCGAGCGCCTTACGAGCGTAGAGGTCGAGTTTTGGCAGGTAGAAAAGATCTAATTCAAGCTAGACTATGGAGATAACGGTCCGATGGCAAAGGGTAAGAAGGGCAAGAATGTTACGGCAGTGATCAAGCTGCAATGTCCCGCGGGTCAGGCCAATCCGGCGCCGCCGGTGGGTCCCGCATTGGGCCAGCACGGCGTCAATATCATGGATTTCTGCAAGCAGTTCAACGAGCGCACCAAGGACCAGCAAGGCCTGATTATCCCGGTGGTGATCACGGTGTTCGACGACCGGAGCATCTCGTTCATCACAAAGAGTCCGCCGGCGGCCGTGCTGATCAAGCGGGCGGCCAAACTGGCCAAGGCCAGCGGCGAACCCAACCGGACCAAAGTGGGTACGGTTACACGGGCTCAATTGGAAGAAATCGCGGAAATCAAGAAGAACGATTTGAATGCGGCTGACGTGGATGCGGCGGTGCGGATGCTCGCGGGCACCGCTCGCAGTATGGGCATCTTGGTCGAGAATTGAGGAAAGCGCCTCTCCATCGAGAAGCGTTGCGTTAATCTGTGGCGATTGTGGGAGGGCGTTACGTCCGAGCACCACAAGGAGGAACTAGAATGGCAACAGTGAGCAAGCGCAAGAAAGCCCTGGCGGAAAAACACCTGAAGCGGATCGGATGCACGATCGAGGAAGCCGCCGCCGGCGTAAAAGAGTGCGCCACGGCAAAATTCGACGAGACGATCGAATTGGCATTTACCCTGGGCGTTGACCCGCGCCATGCCGAACAGATGGTGCGCGGCTCGGTGTCGTTGCCTCACGGAACGGGCCGGCACGTCCGCGTCGTTGTTTTCTGCAAAGAGACGGAGCAGATCAATGCGGCAAAACAAGCGGGCGCTCTGGAAGCGGGCGCGGAAGAACTCCTGGCGAAAGTCCAGGGCGGCTGGACGGATTTTGATGTTGCGGTTGCCGCTCCTGACATGATGCGCGACGTGGGCAAACTGGGCAAAGTCTTGGGCCCGCGCGGACTGATGCCCAGCCCCAAGGCAGGAACGGTTACCCCGAAAGTGGGCGAAGCCGTCAGCGAGATCATGAAGGGCAAGATCGACTATCGCGTCGATAAGAACGCCAACATCCATGTACCCGTGGGTAAGGCTTCTTTTACGGCAGAACAGATCAGGGACAATGCCGCCGCGGTCATCGAGTCCGTGGTTAAGGCCCGGCCAGCGGCCTGCAAAGGCGTTTATTTGAAGACTTGCTGTCTGAGCAGCACCATGGGGCCCGGATTCCGCTTGGATGCGCCAAGTTTGGTAACCCAGTTCCGCAGTGCGTGATTTTTGTTAAAGGGTTTTTGACTCTATGTAAGGGCGCACAACGCCGAATGATACGGGCGTGGCGTCCTTTTTCTTGTCGAGGGATGTGTTAACGGGCAGATTTCGCAGTTCGAGCGGCGACGCCAGGATTCCGCAAGCAACGGAAGGAGAGCGCGATGAGTCAGGAGATGAAGGAGATCTTGTTCACGTCGGAATCGGTGACGGAAGGGCACCCGGACAAGGTCGCGGATTTCATATCCGATTCCGTACTGGATGCCCTGTACGAGCAGGATCCCATGAGCCGCGTGGCGTGCGAAACGTTGGTGACTACCGGCTTCTGCGTGATTGCCGGCGAAATCACAACAAAGGCCGTAGTGGATTATCAGCAGGTAGCACGTGATGCGATCCTCGCCATCGGCTACAGAGGGGGGGACTCGGGGTTCGACGGCAGAACGTGCGGCGTGCTGGTCGCGCTTGACAAGCAGTCGCCGGACATTGCGCAGGGCGTAGATTCAGCGCCTGACAAGGAACAGGGCGCGGGCGACCAGGGCATGATGTTCGGCTATGCCTGCAACGAGACCCCCGAATACATGCCGCTGCCCATTTCGCTGGCGCACAAGCTGGGTCTCAGGCTTTCCGAACTTCGGCACAACGGCACGCTTCCCTGGCTGCAACCCGATGGCAAATCACAGGTCACCATAGCATACCGCAACGGCAAGCCGTACCGCATTCATACGATCGTGATTTCAAACCAGCATTCGCCGGACATTTCGCAGAAAGACATCCGCGACGCTGTCATCCGCGAGGTTTGTGAACCCGTTGTTCCGAAAAGCCTGAAGAATGGAGACATCATTTATCACGTCAACCCGACCGGCCGTTTTGTGGTGGGGGGGCCCGTTGGCGACTGCGGGTTGACAGGCCGCAAGATCATCGTCGACACGTATGGCGGGATGGGACGCCACGGCGGCGGCGCGTTCAGCGGCAAGGACCCGTCGAAGGTGGACCGTTCGGCGACTTACATGGCGCGTTACATGGCGAAGAATGTTGTGGCGGCCGGCCTGGCAGAGAGGTGCGAAGTGCAATTGGCTTACGCTATCGGGGTCGCGCGCCCCGTGTCGGTCAATGTGACGACGTTCCGCACCGGCAAAATAGACGATGACGCGCTTTCTGACATTCTGGCCGGCGAGTTCGATTGCCGGCCCGCGGCGATTCTCGAGACGCTCAACCTGCGCACGCCCATTTTCCGCAAGACGACGAACTACGGCCACTTTGGGCGCGAGAATGCAGGTTTGCGCTGGGAAGAGACCGATCGCGCGGAGCGGCTTCGGCAGAAAGCAGGCGTCTGAACAATATGGTATAACCCTTTGCGAGGGAGGCCTTGGATAGAGGCTCTTCCCTCGCAATTCTTTCGTGGTGCATTCCAGAAGAAAGTCCGCGGTTCTCCCAGGAGGTTCACCGCATGCACGGCGGCCGCCATTTCATCGTAGTGTCGGTGTTTTGGGGCATGTTGCTCTTCGCGTTGGGCGCGCCCGGCGATTCCGGCGAAGCCCCCGAGGGGAAGCCGGCCGCCGCCCCGGAGAAGACGGTGTATCTAACCTTTGACGACGGCCCTTCCGAAGTGACACCAGTCATTCTGGACCTGCTCAAAGAGCACGAAGCCGCTGCTACGTTCTTTGTCTGCGGAAATGTTACTGAATTCGGCGACAAGGTTTACAACCGGATTCTCGATGAAGGGCACGCCTTGGGCAATCACACGTTTTCGCATAGTTACAACAAAGTCTATGCGTCAGCCGATACCTTTGAACAAAACGTGGCGCGCCTCGACGACCTGATATACAAATTCACCGGCGCCCGGCCGCGGCTGCTGCGGTTTCCCGGCGGGTCCAACAACCGCATCACAAAAGGGCCTGACGGGAAAAGCATCACCTGCGAGTTGGTAGACCGCTTGGCGAAACAGGGCTATCGCCATTTCGACTGGAATGTGGATTCGTTCGACTACGGCCCTAATGCCAAAGACTCAGATGCGATCGCCAAGACCGTTGTGGCGGGCGTGGTCAAGCGGAGCGAGGCGATTGTTCTGATGCACGACAGTTATCCGCACATGGCAACCGCCAAGGCTTTACCCGTCATTATCCGCGAGTTGCGGTCACAAGGATACGCTTTCAAGGCGCTGTCCGGGGAATCCTTCACGGTGCAGTTTCTCAAACCGTCGCGGCAGGCAGCTGAATAGGCGCGCGACTCGCCGGCGGGGCGTGTGCCAGGAACCGATGTTTATCCTTTGCCGGCGTCGTCCGCCTCGCTGACAGGCCACACAAACGTCGCGGTTGCGCGCGCGGGGACTTCGGCCGCGAATGATCTGCCGCGCCACGCGATGGTAAAGGTACTTGGGTTGCGGTCGGCGTTGGCCACGACAAGGACGATGGTATCGTCGGGATTCAGGAATGCCACGTTGCCGAAGCGCTGGCCCCTGAAAACCGTGGACTCGATGCGCACGGCGTCCCGCTGTATGAACCGCATGAACTGGCCGTACATGCAATAGTCATACCCGAAATAAAGCGTCTTTGTGGCGGTGTTGAGCACGATACACGTGGGCGAGCACGGGTGGGGCCCTGCGTTCGGTTCCCCTTGGTCGTTGATTATCGACACCCATGCATTGTATGAGCGGGACCAGTTGCGCAGAATGTCCATGATAGCGATGGCGCCCGGTGTGCCGAATGTGGAACCTTCCGTAAAATAGATCTGCTTCGACGGGAACATATCGTGCAGGCGCGTCATGGCTTCGGGCCTGCCCTCATAGTGGTGAAACCCCGTACCGTCGATGTACTTGGCCGCCTTGGGGTCTCCCACGACGTTCTTGGGCCATCCCAACGGCTCGAAATTGTGGTCCCAGCACCAGATCTTGGTATCGAGCTTCTGTCGCGCAAACTCGGGGCCAACATGTTCCGCGATGAATTCGGCCTGTTCCTGGGCGGTCCACCGGCACGTAGGATAGGTGGGCGGATTGTAGTCGGGTTCATTCTGCAGCGTGATGGCGTAGATCGGGATGCCCTCGGCCTCGTATGCCGTAATGAATCTGGCGAGGTAACGCGCGTAGACGGCGTAATACTGGGGCTCGAACCGCCCTCCTCCGATGGTTCCGTTCGAGGTCATCCAGCCCGGCGGGCTCCAGGGGGACGCGAAGAAGAGCAGGCCGGGATTCTTCTCGAGCGCCATCTTGAGCACGGGCAAGACGTATTCGCGGTCCTTCTCGATAGAGAAATGCTCGAGTTCCATGTCCCCTGGCACGTCCGCGTAGGTGTACCAGGGGGATGCCGTGAAGTCCGGCGTCCCGATGCAGATGCGCATCAGATTCATTCCGAGGCCGTTTTCGGGGCTGACCAAGCGTTCGACGGCGAGCTCCTGTTCATCGGGGTCAAGCTGGCTGATGTTGTAGCACGTAGCATGCTCGAGGGAAGCGCCCATCCCGAGAATCGTCTGGTACCGGATGGCGTCGTCGATACGGATGTCTGGCGCGGGCGCTTCCGCTCCAAAAGCTGCCGCGGGCTGTTCCGAAAGGGTGTTCTGCATGTCTTCCGAAGAGACCCACCACGCCACGTCAAGGCCCGGGGCTGCCTGTCCCCCGGCGGCCAGAAGGGCCGCGACGACGCTTCTCCCCAACACCGTTGCATACCGCATCCGCTTCATCCTTTTCCCGCATGGACCCGGCAAACGTCTCCATACCCTGCCTGGACCTAGAGTACCACCCCACGGCCCCGGCGCAAAAGGGTTCGAACGGCGCCAGGCTGCTGACCGGCGCGCACACCCTTCGTGCCCGGTTTGACCGGTGCGGTCCGGCCCGGAAGAGAATCCCTGGCCATGTCTGCGGTTATTCTCGTTCCCGCCGACAGGGCCCCAACAACGATTCTGCTGTGCCTGTGTTGAAATGGCGGTGAAATTGTGATAACGTTCACGATTAGACGGTGGATTCAGTCGTATTCCCCACTTCCTTCGTCTCAGCAGCAGTACAAACCACTGGCTGTCAGTATGTTCCGTAAGCGAAACGGTCGCAACGGTGGAGGCTCGTAAGCATGAGCGATGATTACAGAAAGATCGTCCAGGAAGCTGTCGCGAAATTCGGCAAGGACAAGAAGCGCTTGATGGACATTGCGCGCGCCGTGCATGCCAAGACGGGGCACTTGTCGGAGGACATCGTGGGCACTATTGCCGATGCTCTCGGGTGCCATCGGGTGGAGGTGCGTGACATGACCTCCTTCTTTGCGTTCTTCTCGCGGGAGCCCAAGGGCAAGACGACCATTCGTCTGTGCAACTCCGTGGTGGAGCGCATGAAAGGGGCGGATGCGGTCGCGAAAGCGTTCGAGAAAGCCGTCGGCGTCCGGTTCGGCGAGACAAGTCCCGATGGACTGATCAGCCTCGAATACACACCATGCATCGGGATGTCTGACCAGGCGCCCGCGGCGCTTGTCGACGGCAAGGTGGTGACCAATATCCGGCCCGAAGACGTGAAATCAATAGTCGACGCCGTCCGCTCGGGCAAACTGCACGAAGGCGGCGATACGAGCGTGAAAGCCGTCGAGTCCAACGTGCGGCTGATGGGGCAAGTCATATTCGCGCCGATGGAGCGTGGCGCGGCGGTTCGCAAGGCCCTGAGCATGAGCCCGGAAGACGTCATCAACGAGATGAACAAGGCGCGGGTCCGCGGGCGCGGCGGCGCGGGGTTTCCGCTCGCCATGAAATGGAGCTTCTGCCGCAAGGCGCAGGGTGGCGCGCATTACATTGTCTGCAACGGTGACGAAGGCGAGCCCGGCACATTCAAGGACCGCGTGATCCTGACCGAGTGTCCGGACCTGATGTTTGAAGGATTGACGATTGCGGGATACGCGGTAGGCGCCAAGGAGGGGTACTTCTACCTTCGCGGCGAATATGAATATCTGCTGCCCCACCTGGAGCAGGTGTTGGCGAAGCGCCGCCGCATGGGGCTTCTGGGTGAAAACGTATGCGGCTATGAGGGATTCGATTTCGACATCCGGATTCAAATGGGCGCCGGCGCCTATATCTGCGGCGAGGAGTCGGCACTCATCGAGTCGCTCGAAGGGAAACGGGGCGCGCCGCGCGACAGACCCCCGTTCCCAGTCCAGAAAGGCTACCTCGACCAGCCGACCAGCGTGAACAACATCGAAACATTGTGCTGCGCCGCCCGCATTATGGAACATGGAGCGGACTGGTTTGCCGCGATGGGCACGAAGGATTCGACGGGCACCAAGTTGCTCAGCGTATCCGGCGACTGCGAATTTCCCGGCGTGTATGAGGTCGAGTACGGCATAACAGTCGAGAAACTCCTCGAGATGGTTGGCGGCGCGGATGCGCAGGCTGTCCAGATCGGCGGGCCGTCGGGACAGTGCATCGCGTCCAAGGATTTTGGCCGCAGCATTTGTTTCGAGGATCTGCCTACCGGCGGCTCGACCATCGTCTTCGGCAAGAACCGGGATTTGCTCGAGTGCATGGAGGGGTTCCTCGAATTCTTCGTCGAGGAGTCGTGCGGTTGGTGCGCGCCGTGCCGCGCGGGCACGGTCATCATGAAGATGCAGTTTGAGAAGATTCTCAAGGGCCGAGGCACCCGCGAGGACCTCAAGAAGCTGGAAGACACCGCCAACACGGTGAAGTTCATGAGCCGTTGCGGATTGGGCCAGACCGCGTGCAATCCGGTGCTGACGACGTTGCGCAACTTCCCGGCCCTGTACGAGGCCCGGATCAAGCCGGAAGAGTTCATTCCGGCGTTCGATATCAAGGATGCCATGAAGGAAGCGTGCTCCATCACCGGGCAGAAACCGCACGAGCTGGAGGTATGATTGGGATGAGCAAGAACACGGTGAATATCATCATTGACGGTGTCGAAGTCCAGGCGCACGAAGGGCAAACCATCCTTCAGGCCGCTGATGACGCCGGTATCTATATCCCACGGCTGTGCTATCTGAAAGAGCTGGTCCCGGGCGGCCACTGCCGGGTCTGCACGGTCAAGGTCAACGGCCGTCCCGCCAGCGCATGCACCTTCCCCGCAAGCGAGGGTCTCGTCATCGAAAATGACACGGAAGAGATGACGACGTTTCGGCGGAACGTGGTTGAGATGCTGTTTGCGGAAGGCAACCACGTGTGCCCGTCCTGCGAAGCGAGCGGCAACTGCGAATTGCAGGCGATGGCGTATCGCCTGGGCTTGTTGGCCATAACACTGCCGTTCCTGCGCAAACCGCGCGAGCTGGACGCGACGCACCCGGACGTCTACATCGACCGCGATCGCTGCATTCTCTGCGGCCGTTGCGCCCGGGCCTCGGTAGCCGAAGGCAAACGGGTGTTCGGTTTCGAGGGCCGCGGCATCAACAAGCGTATCGCGGTGGATGGCGTCCACGGGCTCAAGGAAACCGATTTGAAGGCCGCCGACAAGGCTGCCCGCGCGTGCCCGACCGGGTGCCTCACGTTGAAGCGCACGGGATGGAAGGTGCCCGTCGGCGAGCGTCTTTACGACAAGACCCCTATCGGAAGCGATATCGAGCAGAAGCAGCCGGTAGGCTGAACGATTCAGGAAAGGGTAGACACCATGGCGAAGCCACTAGTAGCAACCGCCCCCTT
>Ga0116187_1003599_pt1 | contig 14232 bp, 10 predicted proteins | sample AD_JPNNA6_MetaG_FD_89755 | JGI IMG/M metagenome (GOLD analysis project Ga0116187, IMG submission 89755) | Active sludge microbial communities of municipal wastewater-treating anaerobic digesters from Japan - AD_JPNNA6_MetaG | ecosystem: Engineered > Bioreactor > Anaerobic > Digestate | place... | reverse complement strand
GCACCATGGTGCCGGATTTGTCCAGCGAGGTGGGGATCCACGGATCGGAGGCCACCAGCTTGGCCTGCAGCCCGACCTTTTCCAGTGCGTCGACGGAAAGCGTTTCCGGGGCGAAGCCCCGCCTCGCGAACTCCAGGATGTCGACGGGACCGGACATGGAGCGCAGCGCGGACGTGCCCGCGCCCGAAAGGTCGGTCAGACGGATTCCGTCGCGCTTGAGGCGCACGACCAGGGCCATCCCGGCGTGGGACGGCAGCTTGGCCCGGCCGCCCACGAAGGGAATGTCGCGCGCGAGGGTCCGGCCGTCCACGCCCAGAAGGTCCAGCGAGGCGCCGGATCCGGCGTCGGCCCATTCCACGGTGTTGGAGATCGAAGAGAACCGAAGGCCCGAGGGGCGTCCCGTGTTCCGCACGGAAACCCCGTTGGCGTCGCCGACCAGCGCGAAGACACCTTGCGCGTCGGTGAGGACGGATCCCGTCACGCCCGCCAGCGAAACCGACACCTGCGGGACGGGTGCGCCGGATTCGTCCAGGACCTTTCCGGAAAGCGAGATGGGTGCGGCCATGGTGGTCGCGCAGAAGGCCAGCAGGAAGAATGGATTGTTCACGGTCGGGGTCCTCAGCGAGTCAGGGCGATGGTGCTGGAAGAGCGTCCGTGTTCGCCGGCGAACTGCAGGACGTAGGTGCCGGCGGCCCACGAGGCGGTCGGGATGGCCAACCGATCGGAGCTCGCGACGGCCTGGAACCGGATCTCGCCCCGGGCGTCGACGACGCGCACGATCGTGCCCTCGGCGAGACCTGTTGCCGAAATCCGTCCATCCGTCGACCGGATCCCGGGCGCCCCCGGGAGGGTGGCTCCCCGGACCCCCGCGGTCCCCAGGCCGAGGGAGACGATCGCGGGATGGTCGGCGGCGTAGTGGTAGGCGCGGATGGTGTTCCCGGAAAGGACGTTCAGGACGGTCTTCTTGGAATCCACCTCCACGATCTTCTGGGATCCGGAGAACGTGAGCAGCGTGTTGCCGTTGGCGAGCCGCTGCCCGTACCCGTAGTGGCCGGTCGACTGGTAGGCGCCGTTGTGGAAGTCGAACACGAGTTCGGCCGCGAATTCGCCGTTGGATCCGATCACCCATCCGGTGTCGCTTTCCTGGCCCTTGACCTCGTACCAGCGGGACTGCTTCACCGTGTTGTCGGAGTTCCCGAACAGACAGAAATTGCCGGCGCCGGGAAGCCCGGCCTGGATCACGCCTCCGCCGTGCACCACGTCGGAGTAGGCGGATCCAGGACCTCCGTAGTTCTTGCTGGATCCCCACCGGAACAGGAGGTCGCCGCCCTTGCCGTAGCGTCCGCCCTTGGAGGTCGCGGCCTCGGCGGTGGTGGTGGAGTGGTCGATCACCAGCACCTCGTTGAGGTAGTGCGAGCTCATCGCGATCAGGTCGCGGGCCGAATCGTACACCACCGAATTGATGTGCAGGGGGTCGTTCGACTTGAAGTTGTTGTTGTTGAACTTGCGGGGGTGGTTGGTCCCCAGCGTGTGGTCGCTGGCCTTCCATTCCCAGACCACCTTCTTGGCCACCGGATCCCATTCCTGGATGCGTTCGTCCCAGATGGAGCTCAGGTTGCCCGTGTAGCCCGCCGAGGCCAAGGCCGTCTTGGGGTTGATCTTCACGGTGTAGGTGCCCAGCCAATGGCCGTTGGGCATGACCCAATGGGCGTGGTGGAAGGCGCCGCCCGACGCCGCGGCCCAGGTGTTGACGGCCGTGGCGCTCCCGGGAGCCTGTTCCACCAGCGAGGCGAATCCCATCGCCGCGGCGCTGCCGGTTCCCGTCTGCCCCAGGATGTTGCCGTTGGGCAGCAGGTAGGCGTTGTAGCCCGCCACGTTGTAGGTCTTCAGCACGGTTCCCTTGCTGTCGACGAGGGTCGACGTCTTGGAGCCGCCGCCGAATCCGCCTTGGGCGGGGATCAGGACGTAACCTGGTGCGATCTCCGCGAGGGAAATTCCGGAAAACGCCAGCACGAGCGAAGCGGCGAGGTGCGCTGACTTCATGGTTTCACTTCCTGTTGTTGTGGACGATGGAGGCGTGCGATGCTCGTACGGAGCGGACGGAAACGATCACGATGCCGGCGGGCAGGGGGAGTTCGATCGAGCTCGTCCCGACCGCGAAGGAGGTCGATCCCAGGAGCCTGCCGTCGGGGCCCGACCAGCGGATGCGGCCAGACCCGAGCCGCTCCAGGCCGTCCATGCGCCAGGTGTTTCCTGTGCGGACCATGCGCCATGGGCGTGGCCTGGAGCCTGGTTCCACGTTCGTCCGGGATTCCAGTTGCGCCGAAAGCCTCGCGTTGCGCTCGCTGGAAAAGGAGACCAATCCCAGCACGAGCCCTTCCGATCCGCGGACGTTGGCGCGAAGGTTGGTCTTCCAGGCCGCGGTGGAATAGAACTTGTTCGCGTCGGATTCCACGAACGGCGCCAGGAACGCCGAATCGCGCACCACCATGGTGGCGACGGAATCGGTGCTGGCGGCGTCGGCGACCAGTTCGCGGACGGCCTGGAGGTAGGCCGCGCGGGTGGCCGGGCATGCCAGAAACCGTCGGAAGAGGGGGCGGTCGGCCAGCGGGGCCTGCACGGTGTCGAGGGCGAGGCTCAAGGCGCCCGAGGCTCCGCCGTAGGCCCCGAAGGACAGGTTGAGATCCCAGGGGATCATGGTCATGCGCGGCGACGCCGTGTCGGGCTGGTACATGTACCAGTTGCGGCCGGATCCGTTGTAGGAATCGAAGTGCGACAGGACCGTGTTGAACGCCAGGAACCGGGCCACGTTGGCGTCGTCGAAATACCCCCCGCGGTCGGCGCAGAAGACGGAATCCGACGAGTTGTCCAGGAATCCGACGAACCGGGCGAATCCGTTCCAGTTCGATTCGTCCTCGTTCGTCTTGAGTTCGTAGTCGCCGGAGGCGGCGTAGGCCCGGGCGTCGTCGCCCAGCCACGAAAGCGACGCGCCGTCGTCGCCGGCCTTGAACAGGTTGCCCTTGGAGGAATTGAACCACCGCTTGAGGAACGTCTTGTCGATCTGCTCCACCTGCGTGTAGAGCCCGAGGGCGGCTCCCGCGAGGGTGATGTGGGCGAAGTTCGCGCGCGGAGCCGGCATGAGCCTGCGGGCGATCGCGTACCCGATGCGCTCGCGCATCAGGGAAGGGTCGCCGATGCCGTTGGAGAAGTTCAGGACCTTGATCCCGAAGTAGGTCGTGTCCTTGAACTCGTTGAACTTGATCTTGAGCGGCTTCTTGGGATTGTTGCCAGCCAGGGTGAAGGACGAATTCCCCTTGTAGCGCACCCCTACGCTGTCAAGTGTCGTCCGTCCGTCGAAGAACCTGGCTGGCAAGTATCCGGAATCCGCTTTCCACATCGCTTCGAGCTTGGTGTTCCAGGCCGTGTCGCCGTAGAAGTCGATGCTGTAGGAGCGCACGGGAGAATCCTGGAACAGGATCTCGGAGGAGTCGACCGCGGCGGCGCCTTGGGCGGCGAACGCCCCGATCAACGGCAAGAATGTTCGCAACCGGATCAATCCATCCTCCTTGGTCGTCGATGTTCCAGGCAAGAGACGGGCCAGTCCATCCATGGTGAGCTCTGCGCTCTGGAGTGGTTCCGATATGGGTGCCCCGTTGCGGCAGCGCAGCGTCCCCTTTGGGGCGAATCAGGACAAGTGTTCGCGAGTTCGATGTCATCCGCGATGGATGCCAAGGAGCTGTATCCAGATTAGGGAAGAGTCGGCGATCCCACCGGTGGTTGCTCTTGCGCGGAGGGGGATTCCGGGGACAAAACGGCACCAAGGACGCCGCCCGCGAGGCCTTGTGGGCGGCGGTGACAACTTCCGGGGCAACCGTCCGGGGTCCAGGGCTCCGGGGGGCGCGGGTTCGCCGGAGAAGCGTGGCCTCCCCGGGGATCAGGGGTTACGTCGCGGCCGGATCGCGGGACAAGGCGGCGTCCGAAGACGGATTTTGTCTAGAGGCGCGCGATCGGGCGTCCTGCAGGACCAGCCCCGAAAGCGCCATCCCGAACGAGGCGGTGATGTGCACGGCGCTTCCGTTGATCACCACCTTGGACGAACACCAGTCCGTGTGGTCGGGGTCGTCGTGGTGGCAGAAACACTGGTGCGTTCCGCAGGCCACGGATGTCCGCTCCACCGGGGCGATGGGTTCCTCCACCGAATAGACCACCTGGAAGTCGCCCTGGAAGCCGCGGCGGCGCAGTCCCTTGCGAAGGATCTTGGCGAAGGGGTCCATGGTGGCGTCCCAGACGCTGGCGGTGCGGATCTTGGTGATGTCCAGGCGGCTGGCCGCGCCCATGGAGCTGTAGAACCGAGCCCCGATCTCCCAGGCGTGCTCGATCAGATCCAGCTTGTGGGTGTAGCTGTCGATCGCGTCGATCACGTAGTCGTAGGAATGCAGGTCGAACCGGTCGCGGTTGGATTTCTCGTAGACCTCGTCGATGGCCTCCAGCCGAACCCTGGGGTGGATGGACGCGAGCCGGTCGCGCAGTTCTCCCACCTTCGACTTCCCCACGTTTCCGGTGGTGGCCTGCAGCTGGCGGTTGACGTTGGTCACGCAGACGTCGTCGTTGTCGACGATCGTGAGATGCCCGATCCCCGAGCGGACCAGGGCTTCGGCGCACCAGCCTCCCACGCCTCCCACGCCGAACACGATCGCGCGGCTTTCGCGCAGAAGGTCCAGGACGGGAGTTCCCACCAGGAGCTGGAGTCTTTGGAACGCTGGATTCACAGGCATCGGATGCGGCAAGTTACGAGCCCGTCCCTTGGAAAGCAACCCGATCCGCCCGCAGGTGGAATTCCTACCTTCGCCACAGCAATGCCAATCGCAAAAAAGAAGAACGCAAGCAAGAGTCCCGACTCCTCCAATGCCGGATCGGAGCTTCCGGAAAACGTTCGCCGCACGGTGCTTCCCAACGGCGTGGTGGTCCTGTCCGAATGGATGAGCGGGCAGCGTTCCGCGTCCGTGGGCGTGTGGCTTGGTTTGGGCTCGCGCCACGATCCCGTCGGCAAGGCCGGACTCGCGCACCTGTACGAACACATGGTCTTCAAGGGTACGGCCAAGCGCAGCTCCGCGCGGATTTCGCGCGAACTCGAAGAGGTGGGCGGGCACCTGAACGCCTTCACCAGCCGCGAACAGACCTGTTTCTACGCCAAGGTGCTGGATCGCGACCAGGACCGGGCCGCGACGCTGGTTTGCGACCTGGTGACGGGAGCGAAGCTTTCGGCCAAGGAGCTGGAGCTGGAACGCGGAGTGGTATTGGAAGAAATCCGCGGTTGCGAAGACGATCCCGAAGAACTGGTGGGGGATCTGTTCGCCGAGGCGTTGTGGGCCAAGCAGCCTCTGGGGGCGCCCATCGCGGGGACTCTCGATTCGGTCGCGGCGATCACCGGCGAAGATCTGCGTCGGCACCTGGAGCGTTCGCTGTCGCCGGAAATCCCCATGCTGGTGGCGGCCGCCGGCAACGTGGACCACGACAGCCTGGTGGCTTGCGCGGGCGAGGCCCTGCAGGCCAAGGCCTGCACGTCCGATGCGGTCCAGAAGATCCCCCGGGTGGGTGGCAGGATCCGGTCGCGCCTGGTGGTGCGCAAGGACGTGACCCAGGTGAACCTGATCCTGTCGCGCCGGTCGCTTGGCGCCCACGCCCCGCAGCGGCACGCGCTGGGGTTGGTGAACCTGGTGCTGGGCGGCGGCATGGCCAGCCGCCTGAACCAGGAGATCCGCGAAAAGCGGGGGCTTGCCTACAGCGTCTATTCCTTCGCCGACTTCCTGCTGGGCGCCGGAGCGTTGGGCGTGTCGTTGGGGACCGAACCCGCCCAGGCCGCCAAGGCCATGGAGGTCGTTTCGCGCGAGATCGCCAAGATCCGTCAAAACGGGCTGTCCAAGCGCGACCTGCGCTTCGCGAAGGACTACGCGTCGGGTTCGGCCGTGCTCGCGCTGGAAAGCCCCGGCTCGCGCATGCAGAACCTTGGCAAATGCCAGTTCCTGTACGGGCGCCCGCTGGGCCTGGACGAGATCCTGGCCACGATCGAGGCGGTGACCCCGGACCAGATCGCCGAGGCGATCGAAGAACATCTGCCTTTGGTGTCGGCCGACGCGGGATGGACCTTGGCGGCGGTGGTGCCCGAAGACTTCAAGGAAGAACTGCTGCCCTGAGCACCTCGGGGCGGACAGGCGGGAGGGGCGGCCGGTGAATCTCCGTGATCTGGAATATTTCGTGGCGGTGGCCGAACTCGGGCATTTCGGGAAGGCCGCCGAGCGTTGTTTCTGCACCCAGCCCACGCTTTCCGGCCAGCTCAAGAAGCTGGAAGAGGAGCTCGGGTCGCCGCTTCTGGAACGGCTCCCGGGCGGCGGCATCCGCTTGACGGAATTCGGCGAGGTCGCCCTCGTGCACGCCCACGAGGCGTTGGTGGCCTCGCGCAGGATCGCCGACCTGGGCAAGGCTTCGCGGGATCCCTACCAGGGGGACCTGGTGCTCGCGGCCATTCCCACGATCGGGCCGTGGCTGTGGCCCAAGGCGATCCCGGCGCTGCACGGCGAATACCCGAACCTTTCCGTGTTCCTGCGCGAAGAGCAGACGGCGGTGCTTCTGCGGTCGTTGCGCGACGGTTCGGTGGATCTGGGGATCCTGGCGCTGCCGGTGGACGGCAACGGCCTGGAGGCCGCGGCGCTTTGGGACGAACCGTTCCTGCTGGCGGTGCCGGAAGGTCACGAATTGTCCGGTCGCGGGAGCATGCCGGTACGGGAATTGTCGAACCTCGACCTGCTCCTGCTGGAAGACGGCCATTGCCTGCGCGACCAGGCCCTGGAGGTGTGCCGCGCGGCGGGCGCGCGGGAGCGCGAGGGGTTCCGCGCCACGTCGCTGGAATCGCTGCGCCAGATGGTCCTGTCCGGGATCGGGCTCACGTTGCTTCCGGCCGGCGCGGCCAATCCCGAATCGGGAATCGGACTCGTGGCGTTCGACCAGCCCCCCACCCGCACGGTGGGCATCGTGTGGCGCAAGGGACACCCCCGGTCGCGGGCCATCGAAGGATTGGCCAGGGTCCTGCGGACGGCGCGTCCGTTCTAAAACGGGGGTGAACCTTTCCTCCGGAAAAGGCTACTCTTATCCCATGTTCAATTTCGAGTTCAACAATCCCACCCGCATCGTCTTCGGTCGCCAGACCATCTCCCGCTTGAATGACCTCGTTCCCGAGGGTGCGCGCGTCCTGCTCACCTACGGAGGGGGTTCCATCCTGCACAACGGCGTCCACGCCCAGGTCCGCGCGGCGCTGGAAGGATTCCATGTCGTGGAGTTCGGTGGCATCGAACCCAACCCGCGTTTCGAGACGCTCATGAAGGCCGTGGAGCTCGCCCGCAAGGAAAGAATCGATTTCCTGCTTCCGGTGGGCGGCGGTTCGGTTCTGGACGGCACCAAGTTCATCGCGGCGGCGGTTCCGTTCCAGGGTGCCGATCCCTGGGAGATCCTCCAGACCACCGGTGGCGTGGTCAAGTCTGCGCTGCCCATCGGCGCGGTGCTCACGCTTCCCGCCACGGGATCGGAAGCCAACGGCTCGGCGGTCATCAGCCGCGACGCCACCACGGAAAAACTCCACTTCTGGTCGCCCCTGGTCTACCCGGTGTTTTCCATCCTGGACCCCGAAACCACCTTCACGCTCGACGCCCGCCAGACAGGAAACGGCGTCGTCGACGCGTTCGTGCACACCTGCGAACAGTACGTCACCGTCCACCAGGACTCGGCGCTGCAGGACCGGCTGGCCGAATCCATTCTGGCCACGCTCGTGGAGGACGGCCCCAAGGCGCTGGCCACTCCCACCGACTACGCGGCGCGGGCCAACATCATGTGGTGCGCCACCCAGGCGTTGTACGGGCTGGTGGGCGTCGGGATGCCGGGCGACTGGGCATCGCACGGGATCGGACACGAATTGACCGCCTTCTACGGCCTGGACCACGCCCGCACGCTGGCGGTACTCCTGCCCGGGGTGTGGCGCTACCAGTTCGAGCGCAAACTCAAGGTGCTCACGCAGTACGGCACCCGAGTCTGGTTCCTGGACGGCGAAGACCGCTGGGTGGCCGCGCAGGCGATCGACCGCACCGAGGCGTTCTTCGAGTCCATGGGAGTTCCCACCCGGCTTTCGGCCTACGGGATCGACGCCAAGGAAGCCGCGGCCAAGGTGCGCGCGCGTTTCGAAGTGCGCGGAGCCAACCAGGGCGAAGAAGGTCTCCTCACGCCCGCCGACGTGGAAAAGATCATTCTTTCCAGGGCGTAGTATCGGTCGATTCCCGGCTCCCGCCACGCATGGGCTGGAGCTGGTCGCACTCCCGAGCCTTGTCCAAGACCCGAAGCATCCCGCCAATCGCCCCAACGAACAAGCCCCACCGCTCGAAGAGCCGGTGGGGCCATACATCGATATGAAGACGACCGTAGGGGACGCAAGATCTTGCGTCCCCTACGACATCATTTGTCGGTGAGGGCGACGACGCCGGGCAGCGCCTTGCCTTCCAGGTATTCCAGGCTCGCGCCGCCGCCGGTGGAGACGTGCGTGACCTTCTTGGACAGACCGGCCTTCTTGATCGCGGAGGCGGAATCGCCGCCGCCGACCACGGTGCAGGCGCCGTTGGCGGTGGCTTCGGCGAGGGCGTTGGCGATCGCGAAGGTGCCCTTGGCGGATTCGTCGATTTCGAACACGCCGGCGGGGCCGTTCCACAGCACGGTCTTGGCGCCCTTGATGATCTCCGAGAAGATCTCGACGGTCTTGGGTCCGATGTCCACGCCTTCCTGGTCGGCCGGGATCTCGTTGACCGACACGTACTTGGTGGCGCCCAGGGTGCGGCCGCCGAAGTCGAGCTTGGTGGTCACCAGCACGTCGACCGGCAGACAGAGCTTGTCACCGGCCTGCGCGATGAGTTCGGCGGCCAGCGGGACCTTGTCCATTTCGCACAGCGACTTGCCGATTTCCTTGCCCTGGGCCTTGGCGAAGGTGAAGCCCATGCCGCCGCCGATGATCAGCTTGTCGACCTTGGGGAGCATGGCCTTGATGACGTCGATCTTGCCCGAGATCTTGGAGCCGCCGATGATGGCGACGAAGGGACGCTTGGGGTTTTCCACGGCGTCGCCCAGGAAGTCCAGTTCCTTCTTCATCAGGTAGCCGGAAGCGCGGGGCAGGTCCAGGCCGGTGATGGAGGAGTGGTCGCGGTGGGCGGTGCCGAAGGCGTCGTTGACGTAGAGGTCGGCCAGCTTGGTCAGACCGGCGCGGAACGCGGCGATGTCTTCCTTGGAGGCGGCCATCTTGGTGCCGTCTTCCAGCTTGACCTTGCCTTCTTCTTCGATGTGGAAGCGCAGGTTCTCAAGCAGCAGGACGTCGCCGTCCTTGAGGGCGGCCACGGCGGCTTCCACTTCGGCGCCAACACAGTCGGAGGTGCTGGCGACGGGCTTGCCCAGGAGCTTGCCCAGCGCGGCGGCCACGGGGGCCATGCGCAGCGATTCCACGACCTTGCCGTCGGGACGGCCCAGGTGCGAGGCCAGGATGACCTTGGCGCCTTTGCCGATCAGGTACTGGATGGTGGGCAGCGCGGCGGCCAAGCGCTTGTCGTCTTCGACGACGCCGTCCTTGAGGGGAACGTTGAAATCGACGCGCACGAAAACGCGCTTGCCGGCGACGTTGAGATCTTCGACGAACAGCTTGGCCATGGAATCCTCACGGAGGGTGGTTACGAGAGTCGATGGAAACGGCGGTCGATGCCGCCGAATGCAGGATGCAAAGGTACAACATCGCTTGGCAGGCCGGAATGGAGAGCGATGCGAAGCGCAAAGTGTGCCGAACCCTGGGGCCCGATGTCACTTCCCGTCGCGGCGGGCCTTCAGGAGTCGCACGTCCATGGCCGTGTTGCGGGCCTGGCGGCGGGCTTCCAGGCCGCGCCATCTCCACTGGATCGCCGTCAGGACGACGTCGGTGGAATTTGCCTGCGCGGCCGATTCTTCGCGCTTGGTGGCGCCCTTGGCGATGGCGGCGTCCGCGGCCTGGGCGCCCACGAAGACCTTGAGGCTGTCGGCTTCGGGCCAGGAAAGCTGTTCCCACTGGGACAGGTCGGCCAGGCCCTCCAGGGCGGCGCGACGACCGTTGTCCAGTTCCACGCGAATGGTGCTTTCCACCACGGCCTCGTACCACTTGAGCCCGGTGGAATCGGCGAAGGGGCGCGGCGATGCCTGCAGCAGGGTGGCCGCCGTGCGACGCGCCTGCACGGCGTTCCACCAGGACCGGGCCAGGCCCGACCCCGATTGCAATCCGATCCCGATCCCGTCGCCGCTGGTGCGGGCGAGCTTGATCTGCCGACGGTAGGTGTTGCCCGCCGATTGGAACAAGGCGGGGAGCTTGCGTTGGACCACGATCTCCTGGGCCACGCGGTCGGTGTCGTTGTGGAAGTCGATGCGCTGGGTGGCGACGTCGTTGGCGTATTGTTCGATCACGCCGGCGATGTCGCGAAGCGCCACCGGGGTCCATGGGTAGGCGTAGCAGGCCACGGCCTGCCTGAAGTACCCGAACGCCTCCTCCATGAGGTCGCGCCTGCGGGAATGCGCCGCCTTGCGCGATTCCATGTCCAGCGCGTCGAACCGCAGCACGGCAGCCTTGCGCGCCGAGTGGTCGCCAAGGCGCCAATACAGTTCGGCGGCTTCGACGGAATCCGGCACAAGCTCGCCCGAGCCCTTCGCGAAGGCGTTGGTGAGGGTCTTCCATCGGAACAGCGCGCGCACGGTGTCGGCGGTGTCCAGCAACGCGCGGCCTTCCAGGATCCGCATCTTGACGCGGATCCTGTCGTTGGATCCGAATCTGGATTCGGCCAGTTCCACCAGCGGGAAGATCTCGCGGGATCGGCCCAGCCTGGCGAGCATGAGCCCTTGGCTCTGCAGGGCGAGGGTGGCGAAATCGCCGCGAGGATCGGCCTGCCACGATGCCTGGTACAGCGCCAGGGCCGAATCGTGGCGACCCATGTCTTCCTGCAGGCGTCCCGCGCCGTACCAGAATTCGGCGGCGTCGGCCTTGTCGTCCATCCTGCGTGCCGATCCGGAAAGAACGGCGGCCGCGGCGGCGCGGTCGGGGACCACGGCCAGGCAGCGGGCCTGCAGAACGGTGGCGCGAAGCACCTGCGGAACGTCTTCGGCCATGGCGATCGCCTGGGAAGCCTTGTCGGCGCAACGCAGGAACGCGGCCTTGGCGGAATCTTCCTGGCCGTCGATCGCGTGGTCCGCGGCGCGCGCCATTTCCACCGCGCCCAGCGCAAGGGCCTGGTCGGCGACGCGCACTCCGGTTCCCACTGCGAGTCCCGCGGCACCGTCCCAGTCGCGCTGGAAGAACCGCTCCATGCCTCGGCGGGAAGATGTTTCGCTCGCGTCGACGAACGCGAGTCCATAGAACCACTCGGGCGAATATTCCTCGTAGTCGTTGGAGGGCTCGGCCGCGACGAGGGCGGCAAGAAGGGCCAGGGAGATCGAAATGGACTTGAACATGGCGGAGGGGCAACCTAGAAATCCATGGGGAACCAACCTCGCCTTCGCGATCAGATCCAGCCGGCCTTTCGGAAGCTCGCGTGGCTTTCGCGGGTCACGATCAGGTGGTCGACCAGGGTGATCTCCAGTGAATCGCCCAGCTGCTGCACCCGGCGGGTCAATTCCCGGTCCTGGCCGCTGGGAAGACACGACCCGCCCGGATGGTTGTGGGCGAGCACCATGCCGGTCGCCTTGGCGCGCAAGGCGGCCTCGAACAACTGCCGGGGGTACAGCACCGTTCGGGTTCGCGACCCGCCATCGAAGACTTCCCGGCCCAGCACGCGTCGCCCCTGGTCCATGAACACCACGGCGAACCGTTCTTCTTCCGCTAGTCCGATCACGGAACGGAACCAGGGCACGAGTTCTTCGGGGTCCAGACAGATTTCGCGCACCTTCTCGCGCTCGGCCACCAGCTCGCGGTGGATGCGGACGACCAGCGCCAGGAGCGAGGCCGCATGCGGCCCGATCCCCGGGAGCCGTTCCAGCTCCGACGGTTCGCGGGACAGCAATCCGCCCAGGCTGGTGCCTTCCAGAAGACGCTTGGCCAGCGGCTTGACGTCGCCGCGCGGGATCGCGTAGAACAGCAGCAGTTCCAGGAGTTCGGCGGGTGGCATGGCGTCCAATCCGCCTCGCAGGACCTTCTCGCGCATGCGGGAGCGGTGGCCCATCGACATCGACGAGATTTCTTCGATGGAACGGCTGGTGGTGGCCGAATAAGGCCGTGGCGTAAAGGAACTGCTGGTGATCCGGCGGACTTCGGCGAGCTGCTGCATGGTGATCGCCTGGGCATTGCGAGAGCCGTGCCAGATCGCCAGACTTACCTTTTTCTTATGCGTATTCGCCTGGTCTGCTTTGGAAAGCTCACTCCCCGCAGTCTGCAACCTGCGGTGGAAGAATACGCTTTGCGCCTGTCGCGCTGGTGCAAACTGGACATCCAGGAATTGCCCGAAGAGAAAGGGCAGGATCCACTCAGGAAAGAAGCCGATCTGGTGCTCAAGCGCATGGACGGGTTTCCGGTCAGGCTCGCGTTGGACAGTCGGGGAGAGGCGTGGTCTTCCGAACGGTGGGCGCAGGAACTTTCCTGCTGGCGGGCGCAATCGCCCAACGTGGTGCTGGCGATCGGGTCGGCCGACGGCCTGCACGCGGACGTGGTGTCGCAATGCCGGAAAGTGTCATTGGGTCCGGTGACCTTGCCGCATTCCCTGGCGCGACTGGTCCTGCTGGAACAGATCTATCGCGCCCATACGCAGGTGCTGGGGTTGCCCTACCACCTGGGGCACTGACCGGCACCGCCGCAACAGCGGCGCAACCGCCCCGCAACCGGCCGCCAATCTCGCCGGAGCAACTTGGCAAGTCATGGATGTCGCGACCGTTCGAGACGATTTCCGGCGCACCGGTGTCATGGGCTCGCTGCTCGGTTCGGTGGCGCCCCACCTTCTTGGCTGGCAGGATCGCCGACCCCGCGGTCGGGATGAAATCCGCGCATCGCAAAACGCCATCCTCGAGCGTCTGCTGCGACATATGGCCTCCACCAGAAGGGGGGCGTCGCTGGGGCTCGGTCGGATCGCGGGATCCAAGGGCCTCCTGGTGGAGCGGTTTCGGGAACTGCCTGTGGAACACTACGCCGACATCGCCTCGGAAATCGAGGCTTGCGCCCGCGGCGAACGCGACGTGCTGTTCCGGGGCCGTGCCGTCGCGCTCGCGCAGACCAGCGGGACCACCTCCGAGGCCAAGACCGGAGAACGCTACATCCCCCAGAGCCGGCGGCTGCTCGCCCACCACGCGCGCGGCGGCGCGGCCGCGCTTTCCAGGCTTTCGCAGGTGGCGGGTCCGGAGCTGTTCGGGGGACGCATGCTCATGCTGGGCGGGTCCACCAGGCTGGAACGCAATCCCGCCGGGATCCCGGCGGGGGACCTTTCCGGGATCACCGTTTCGCGCATCCCTTGGTTCCTGGCTTCCCTGTACGAACCCGGACGGAAATTGGCATTGGAGTCGGATTGGAGCGCCAAGGTCCGCGGCATCGCCCGGCGGCTGGTCCACGCCGACGTGCGCCTGGTGGCGGGAATCCCAAGCTGGTGCCAGGTGCTGTTCCAGCAGGTCTGCGAGATGGGCGGGGCGCATCGTTTGCGCGAGGTCTGGCCGGAAATGCGGGCGTTCGTGCACGGAGGTGTGTCGATCGATCCCTACCTTCCGATGCTTCGCGAGCACCTGGCGCCCGACACCTGGATGATGGAAGTGTATCCGTCCAGCGAGGCGTTCATCGCGGTGGGTTCGCGTCCCTGGAGGCTGGACGAAGGCGTGGCTCCCGACCTGGAGCTGTTGACCGCCCACGACGTGTACCTGGAATTCTTGCGCGAGGATCTGGCCGACCGGCCCGATCTCGCCGTGGGCGCCCACGACCTGGAACCGGGGGCGCTCTACCGGGTGCTTCTGACCACGCCGGGCGGTCTGGTGCGCCACCAGATCGGCGATCTTGTGGAAGGTCGCGCCCCCGGCATGATTCGCTTCGCCGGAAGGGTGAAGGGACGAATTTCGGTGTTCGGGGAGCACGTGGAAGGCGCACGGCTGGCCGAGGCTCTGGCCGAAGCCTGCCGTGCGACGGATTCCGTCGTGCGCGAGTGGCACGTGGCCCCGGTGCTGCCCACGGCG
>Ga0116187_1003598_pt1 | contig 14233 bp, 10 predicted proteins | sample AD_JPNNA6_MetaG_FD_89755 | JGI IMG/M metagenome (GOLD analysis project Ga0116187, IMG submission 89755) | Active sludge microbial communities of municipal wastewater-treating anaerobic digesters from Japan - AD_JPNNA6_MetaG | ecosystem: Engineered > Bioreactor > Anaerobic > Digestate | place... | reverse complement strand
GTCGAGCGTATGGAAGTAGTCAAATCGGTAATCCTGGCCGTCGTAGAGGCGGTCACGGAGTTCTTGCCCATCAGCAGCACGGGCCATCTAATCCTGGTCGAGCAGTTTCTGCGGTTCAAACAAAGCGATGGATTTCCGGCCACCTTCATGGTGGTTATTCAACTGCCGGCCATTCTGGCTGTGGTGGTGTATTTCTGGCCGCGGTTGTGGCCTTTCGGCAAGCCGGCAAAAGAGCGTAATGCTATTCTGACGCTATGGACGAAAATCGTGGCCGCTTTCCTTCCCGCGGGGTTTCTGGGTTTCTTATTCGACGATTTCATTGAGGAGAAGTTGTTCAATCCAGCCGTTGTAGCGATCGCTCTTCTCGTCGGCGGGGTGGTACTCATCCTGCTTGAGCGAGGTGACCGGCGGCCGGTGTTTGAGCAGGCTGCCGATGCGGGGTATGGGCGGGCTGTGGCTGTCGGACTCTTCCAGTGCCTGGCCATGATTCCGGGCACGTCGCGGTCCGCGGCCACCATCATTGGCGGCATGGTTCTGGGGGCAAGCCGCGCCGCGGCCGCGGAATTCTCGTTCTTTCTGGCCATTCCGACCATGCTTGGGGCGGCCACGTTGGAGATAGCGAAAGACGGGGCTGCGTTCAACGCGACGGAGTGGGGGCTCCTGGGCATCGGGTCCGTTGTGTCGTTCGTTGTGGCATATGGCGTTGTGGCATTCTTCATGAACTACATCCGCCACCATGATTTCAAGGTTTTCGGCTACTATCGCATTGCATTGGCACTCGCCGTCTTTGCATACTTGTTCTTGGTAGGTTCTGGCGAATAAAACCCTTCGAGGGCGAGGCAGGCATCTTTCCATGAATACGGGGACGTCCCGCTACGTCATAAACGTCGTGACGCGCGATCAGGTTGGAATTATCGCCAACGTCAGCGACGCGCTGTTCCGGCTTGGCGGCAATCTCGAAGCCCTGAGCCAGACCGTGGTTTGGGGCTGGTTCACCATGATCGTCTGCGGCGAGTTTCCGCGGCGCGTGAGCGCCAAAGAGATCAAGGAAGCAGTGGAGAGCTCGGGGGACTACCGCGCTATCGTGCTGCCCCATGATGGGTTGAGAGAAGGAAAACCGTTGGAAGGCGAGCCGTTTATCGTTACGGTGAAGGGCGAAGACAAGCCCGGTATCGTGCGGCGGCTGACCCGCTGTTTTTCGCAGAGGGGCATAAACATCGACGACGTCTGGTTTGAGGTGCGGGAAGGACAGTTCATTGTTATTTTCCATGTGACAATTCCGATGGTTGTGGACGCCGGAGAGGTCCGGCATGAACTTGAAAACGCCGCCAAAGAGCTGAACGTGTCGCTAATGGTGCGGCACCAGGATATCTTCGTGGCGACCAATTCATTGTCTGTGCATACGCGTCCAGAGCAGGGATAGTGCCTTGAAGTTTCGGAGGTGATTTTGATGCGAACAACCGTTATCTCAGGTGTTCTCTGTTGCCTGGCACTTGGATTCGGCACGGGATGGGCGTCCGAGGAGTCCTTGCTGGACGATGAACACGTTACCGAGACAGTGGTCGAGAAGATTCTCGATGCGGGCCAAGTCGCGTGCCAGTACGTCTCGGTTGCTACTACCGACACGGATCAGGATGCCGATGAAGACATTCTGCTCGTGGATGCGTTAGGAAATGTGCGGCTCATGTTGAACAATCGCACCAAGGGGTTCTCGAAGCCTGCGTCGATCGCCGGACCCGTGAATGCCGTGCCGGGCCCGGTTTCGCTCGATCTGTCCGACGTTGATCTGGATAACCACGAAGATATCCTGATTTCAAGCAGCATGGGGGAGGTCTATCTGGTGTCCGCGGAGGGCGGCGGGCGCTACCGTCCCAAGCAAAAGATCTCCGATGCGTTAAATAAGGAAAGCGGCTTGGTTCAGGTGCGTGTTTCGGACGTTGATCTCGACAACGATGAAGACATTGTATTGGCGACTCCGGAAGGCGCTTTGTACAAGATCGAGAACGTCGGCACGGGCCATTTCGGAAACGCCTCCCTTATGGTGCAGCTTCCAAACGTCAAATCCGGACTATTCGATTTTGTGTTCACTGATTTGGACTTCGATAACGATGAGGAAATCGTCTTCATCGATGGTATCGGCACGGTTTTCGTGCTGGAGAACCTCGGGGGGCGGTTCGGCGAGCCGAGGCATATCGCCGGACCTTTCAGGAAAGATAAGCCGGGAAGCGTGGATATTGAAGTATCCGATTACGATTACGATGGCGACGACGATTTGATCATTATGGGGCCGGCAGGGATGATTGTGCTCCTTGAGAATGAAGGAAAGGGCGTCTTCGCTTCTCGCCCTCAACAGATCGCGCCCCCGCTGGGCCCCGAGGGCGGCATCCATATCATGGCCTTATCGGACCCCGACACGCTTACCGGCGAGGACATTGTGGTAGTGAATACGAAGGGCTCGATATTCCTTATCGAAAACCGGGGGGATGGCGTCTATGACAAACCCCAAAGCATCGCCGAAAACATTAAACTGGCGCCGGGACCGGCTTCGGTGGTTCGCGAGGACATGAACGGGGACGGCGCCGAGGATACGCTGATTCTCGACGGTGAAGGGCATCTCTATCTCGTGCTGGGCGTATATGACCCTGCCGAGGATCTCGAGCGCGACCTGGAGGATGACCTGTGATACCCACCGAGGACATTCTCAAGACGATCGAGATGGTTCAGCTCGAAAACCTGGACGTGCGGGCGGTAACCCTCGGCATCAACCTGATGTGCTGCGCCGACGGAGATGCGGACCGCATGGTGGGCAAGATCCGGTCTCGCATTCATAGCGTCGCGGAAAACCTGGTGACCTGCTGCGACGAGGTGTCGGCGAAATACGGGATAAGCATCGTTAACAAGCGTCTGGCGGTCTCGAAGATAAGTTCGCTGTTGGAGGCGCACGGCGCTCACGTGTGTATTCCTCTTGCCCGAGTGTTGGATGAAGCCGCCAGCGGCGTCGGCGTAGACATCATCGGCGGCTATACGGCGCTGGTGCAAAAAGGGTTCAGCGATGGGGACCGCCGGCTGATCGACTCGATCCCGGAGGTGCTGTGCCATACGGAGCGGGTCTGCTCCTCCGTGAACGTTGCGGGCACCAAGTCGGGGATCAACATGGATGCCGTGTTGCTCATGGGGCGTCAGATCAAACGCACCGCGGAATTGACCGCCGACAAAGACGGTTTCGGCGCGGCCAAGCTGGTCGTGTTCGCCAACATTCCCGAGGACAACCCGTTCATGGCGGGCGCGTTTCTCGGACCGGGGGAGCCCGGTACGGTCGCGAACATCGGAGTCAGCGGGCCGGGCGTTATCAAGCGGGCGCTGGAACGGCTTCTCGAGAGCGGCTGGCGCGTGGATCTCGGGCATATCGCCGAAGAGATCAAGCGGACGAGTTTTCGCGTTACGCGCGTGGGAGAACTCATGGGACGGGAGGTGGCCAAGAAGCTCGGGGTAGAGTTCGGCGTGGTGGACTTGTCCCTCGCGCCGACGTCGCGCGTCGGGGACAGCGTTGGCGAGATTCTCCAGACCATGGGTATTGTCAAGATCGGCGCTCCGGGCAGTACGGCGGCAATTGCGCTGCTTAACGATGCGGTAAAGAAGGGGGGGCTTTTCGCATCGTCCAGCGTGGGCGGCTTATCGGGGGCGTTCATACCGGTCTGCGAGGATCAAGCCTTGTCGAATGCGGTAGCCGAAGGCTCGTTGACGCTCGAGAAACTGGAGGCGATGACCAGCGTGTGTTCGGTGGGCCTCGATATGGTGGTGGTTCCGGGCGATGTCGATCCCGAGACCATCAGCGCCATAATTGCTGACGAAATGGCGATCGGAGTGATCAACAACAAGACAACCGCCGTGCGCATCATCCCCGCACCCGGAAAGAAGGTTGGGGATCGGGCGGTATTCGGTGGCTTATTCGGCGAAGGGGCGGTCGCCGATGTGCGCAATGCCGGGTATTCCAACCGGTTCGTGGCTTACGGGGGACGTATTCCCGCGCCGTTGCACAGCCTCAAGAATTAGCGCCCAGCAAGCCGTTCATGTCATCAAGGCTCTTCTCCGGAAGTATCGTGTGAGCCGCAATCGGTTGAAGGATTCCTGCAGGAACCGCAGCATTTGTCGGGGGACGGTGCTGTTCGAATACGCGGCACTGTCGGAACTCGAACGCGAAATACCCGGCTCGAACCCGGCGTAATCTTCGTGTTCTACGCGTGACAGGTGAGGGCGTCCCAGGAAGCAAATACTTGGCGCACGTTTTCGGGCTTTGCTCCGGGGCCGAATTCGCATTGTGCGATACACCCGCCGTTTCGCCAAAGCGTTTGGTGTACTGTATGGACAGCCCGGTCAATCTCCCCGGGCGTGGCGTGGGGGAGAAGGTGCTGCCGATCGATTTCGCCCCAAAAGGTGATCTTTGCTGAAAAGGGCGCCAGATTTTCGACGCCCATGCAGAAGAGCTGCGAGTTGATGGCATCTACGCCCAGCTCGACCAAATCGGGATAGATCGCAAGAGTATGCCCATCGGAGTGCATGAATATTTTCTTGCCCGCGCCGTGGGCGAGCTGGACGTAATCCCGGTAAAGTGGTTTAAAGACTGCGCGCCACACGGCGGGGTCTATCAGCAGGCTGTTCTGGCCTCCCCAGTCGTCCATAAAGTTCAGCGCGTCTACATCGGTGGCGCCCCATGTCTCGAGCAATTCGCAATAGAACGCATGCATCCTGGCGACGAACGCCCTCATCTCCGCAGGCGGATGGAGCAGGTCCATGTACAGGTTGGCCGTGCCGCGCAGGAACTGTAGCTGCTCGAATGGGCGCGGACAGCAGCCGCCGTTGACAAACTTGTCAGACTGTCCGCAGAACTGGTTAACCTTGTCTCTGTCGATGGTCAACCATTCGCGCGGGAAACGCACCTTCCCGGCATCCGCCGCCCAATCCTTGATCTGGGGGTTCTTAACTTCCCCGACCACGCCTTCCTGAATGTTTTCGAAGACGCAACCCCACTCGTCGACATAGCGGCCGACGCCGTACCGGTCGCCGTTGGTCCTGGCGATTTCGCGATAGTGGCCGGGAGCGCCAGCGAAATCGTCTGGGAAGTCCCGCCGGATGTCTTCAAGAGCCTTGGGGAAACGCTTCTCGGCCCAGGGCAGGGTCCACAGGTTGCGTGGCGCACGGGAAGGGTTCTCGAGATTCAGCGTCTGGTGGACGAGTTCCCGGGATGTCGCGGCCATGGCTCCTCCTTGTGTGCATACCGAGTTCAGATTCCCTGGCGGCAGGGCTTTTCACCGGGAAATGGTACGGGAGGCAGGAAGGGGAATCAATGAGGTCGTCGTTGTCGGTCGGACAGTGAGGGGCTCCGGGGGGCGTATCGCAATATGCCCCTGCAACCGGCCGCGCCTGAGTTCAGGCCGTCTACGCATTCGTTTGCCTGGCGGAATCCCGGCCATGCTGCGGCCGCAAGCCTCACGTTCGCCCGAGGCGCTTGGGCAATAGTGCCCGGCGTCAATCGGAAAGGCGGGCATTATGCTATTATGTTGGGCATTGGAGCGGTTTCCGGGCTGAGGGCTTTCGCAGGAGGAACTGGCTATGCCCACATACTCATACCAGTGCGATGCGTGCAAGAGGCAATTCTCGCTGCAAATGACCATGACGGAACACGACAAGAAACGGGTCAAATGCCCGAAGTGCGGCAGTCGCAAGGCCCGGCAACAGTTAGGGCTGTTCGGCGTAAAGACCTCGAAGAAAAGCTGACCCGCATGGGTGGCGCGCTATCAATGAAGCCCCAAACCAGAGTAGCGGGCCCGACATGGGGGCACGAGCCTTCGGCTCGGGGGTATTCTGCGGTGCCGTGCCGGACGAAGAGAGGACGCCTGGAGCAGGGCCACGCGCCGCTTGAAAAAGGCGAAACATCCGGAAGATATCGAGCTGAATTCACGCATTGCAACCGTGCGTTCCCAGCCAAACGGTGATGTCTGTGATTGAGGATGTCAGACTTTGTCTCTAGGCGGGTTCCTCGTATAATGGCGGCGGTTCTGTGACAGAGTGGGGGCACCGCGGCGTGGCGGCTAAGCAACGGAGGAGAGCGTTTCATGACACAATACGAACCGACTATGCGGCCCGGACAAGAGCGCGGGGTTCCCGGATGGTTAATGGGGTGCGGGATCGGCTGCGGGATCCTCGTGGTTGCGGCTATCATCGGGATAATATTGGTGGTCGGGTTGGCCTATTTTGCCACACGCAAGGTCATGGAAGAGGGCAAAGGCGAGATTACTGCCGAACTGAACAAGAAATACGATGAGTACGTCCAGAAAGGCCTGATCCCCGAAGAAAACCGGCCTCTCTTCGACGAGTTGCGGGACCTGGCAAACAATGAAACAGCGTCGTTCCCGGCCATCCTGATGTGTTTCGTCGCGATTCAATCCACCTTCGAAGATGGCGAAGTGTCTGAGAGCGAATTAAAAGCCGCCACGGATGTGCGGGATTACGTGAAGGAGAATCCCGAGGTCGGGTTCATTGGAATGGGGACATTTATTGGGGAACACCCTGAACTGCAGAAAGCATTCAACGAGGCACAATACGAATTCGGAGTGCCATCCGAACCCGGCGCTTCGGAGGATTCGACGGAAAGCATCGAAGAGCCTGAAGCGATGCCTGACCAATCCGGCGGTGAGCCGGAAGCGGCGCCTGCGGAGCCGGGCGGCGAGCCCGAAGCAGCGCCCGAAACGGCGGTCCAAATATCCAGACCCATACCCGGGGCACGGGCTCGTGTACCGTCCGGAGCGCCGGCGGTTCAACCATAGAGTTGACGCGTCTTTCCCGGATGGACCGTGTGGACGCGGAATGAATTGGAGCGCGATTGGAGGGTATTTCCATCGAGCGCCTGACGGGCGGGGTGGAAACAACTATTGGAGAAGGATGCAGGGGATGGCAGCGACAGAGAAACTGGCGATAGAAGGCGGCACACCTGTGGCAAAGGAGGCATTCCCGCTGGGCTTTCTGGGGCCGGCGGAAATCGGAGAACCCGAGATAGAGGCTGTGACCTCGGTTCTGCGCAATAAGATGGTTTTTCGCTTCCTCGATCACAAGAATTCGTGGTGTACGCGTCTTGAGAATAATTTCAAGAATCTCACGGGCCGGGAATACGCCTTGGCCGTCGGTGGAGGGACCGCGGCGCTGGTCTGCGGTTTCGCGGGAGTCGGGATCGGCGACGGTGATGAGGTCATCATTCCCGGATATACCTACATTGCCACTGCCGCGGCGGTATTGGTGTGTGGGGCGGTCCCTGTCATTTGTGAGATAGACGAGACGCTCACTATGGACCCTCGGGACGTCGAAAAGAAGATTACCCCGCGCACGAAAGCCATCGTCCCCGTTCACATGCGAGGGTTGCCGTGCGACATGGATCGCCTCGTGCCGCTGGCCCGCAAGCACAACCTTTTACTCATCGAAGACGTCGCCCAGGCATGCGGCGGGTCGTACAAAGGCCGGCCGCTGGGCTCTTTCGGCGAGGCGGGTTGCTTCAGCCTCCAGCAATACAAAGTCATCACGGCGGGCGAAGGCGGCATTGTGGTGACGGACAGCCCCGAGGTCTTCCAGCGCGCGGCGTTGCGGCATGACTCGGCCATGCTTTTCTGGCGTCCGGAAGAGACCAGTGTCAAAGCATTCCCCGGCACGAACTTCCGCATGAATGAAATGGAGGGCGCCCTGGGATGCGCCCAGTTCGAGCGTCTCGAGAGCATTCTTTCTCGGACCCGAAAGGCCAAACGCGCCATAGTCCAGGGTCTCGAAGATGTTGACGGCGTCCGGTTGGCGCCCGTGAATTGCCCTGACGGTGACCTGGGTATCTGCACCATCCTTCTGTGTAAGACCAAAGAAGATACGAAACGGTTTGCCGCGGCTCTGAATGCGGAGGGTATTCCGGCGAACAGCATTTACGACAAGTCCGTGCCTGACAGGCACATCTACTGCTACTGGGAGTACGTTATGGAAATGACTTCGGGCGACGCGCACGGGCGTCCCTGGACCTCGCCGCTGCACGACCAGAGCCGCCGGTACAGCCCGGACATGTGCCCCCAGACCCTTGATGTGCTTGGACGCTCGATCCAAATCGATATCACGCAGCGTTACGAACAGAAGCACGTGGATTGGATAGTGCAGGGCGTGAAGAAGGTGGCCGCCGCCCTGGCATAGGGTGCTTGAGCTGGGCGCGAGGACTTTCGACTGGAGCGGCTGGCTGAAGACCGGCCGGTCGTGGGGGTAGATCGTCGCCAAGGGAGTTCCTCCCGGGTTCATGAGCGGTTGTGGGGGAGGCATCGCGCCAGGATTCTTGAGCGCGGTGGAAGCCCGCACCATAAGTGAATCCGGATTGTTGATTATGGCCGGGTACAAGGAGTACAACACACGGGTTCGTGTTTTGTGGCGCGTCACGGGGGACCAAGGCCGGGATGTGCGCTGAGCATGTGTTCCAGAGTGGCGCGGATACCATCAAAAGTGAGGTGCTTATGAGTCGCGAATTCAATCGTCGTACCTTTCTAGGCTATTCAGCCGCCGCGGGGGCCGCGGCTGCGATGCCTGTCATTATCCCGTCATCCGCCTTGGGCGCCGAAGACGCGCCAGCGCCGAGCGAGACTATCACTGTCGGCTTCATCGGCGTCGGCGGCATGGGACGGAGCAACCTGAAGAATTTTCTTCCTCTGAAGGAGTGCCGGGTCGTGGCGGTCTGCGATGCCTACCGGGACCGCTGTGAAATTGCCAAAGGCATCATTGACGAGGCTTATGGGGATCAAGGGTGCGCCATGTACGGCGACTTCCGCGAGGTCATCGCCCGGGAGGATATCGATGCCGTGGCTATTGCGGTGCAGGACCATTGGCACGCCCTGATCGCGACCGCTGCCGCGAAAGCCGGCAAGGACATGTACTGCGAGAAACCGCTCGGGGTGTCTTTCGAAGAAAGCCTGGTGATCCGCGACACCATCCGCAGTACGCAGCGGGTATTCCAGACGGGGACGTGGCAGCGTTCGCTCGAGCATTTCCAGCGGGGCTGCACGCTTGCCAGGAACGGCTACCTGGGGGCAATTCATACCCTGGAAGTCGCCGCGCCGGGCCCCGAGTACGTTCCCAAATACGAGGGCTCGCTCGACCCACAACCCGTTCCCGACGGTTTTGACTGGAAGATGTGGCAGGGCCCCGCTCCCGACAATCCGTACAATCCCGGGCGTGTCGAGTGGCCCGACTGGTACCTGATCTGGGATTACTGCGTGGGATTCATCTGCAACTGGGGCGTCCATAACCTCGATCAGGCGAACTGGGGATGCCCCCGGATTGCCACCCAGCCCTTTGAACTGGAATGCCAGGCCGACTATCGCAACAAGGGTTTCACGAACAATGTGAACGGCTGGGACGCTCTTTTCACGTATCCCGACGGCCTCAAGATGGTTTTCAAGGACAGCGACAAGATGAAACAAGGCTGCCGGTTCATTGGCGACGAGGGCTGGGTTCATGTGAGCCGCAAAGGAATCTCGGCGGAGCCCGAATCGTTGCTGACGGTGGAATTCAAGGAGAGCGACGTCCGTCTCACCGATTCCACCAATCATGCCGGCAACTTCCTCGAATGCGTGAAGAGCCGCAAAGACCCGGTGTCGGACGTCGATGCCGCGCACATCGCCTCGTATCTGGGCATGCTGGCCGATATCTCGGCGCGGCTCGGGCAGAAACTCAAGTGGGACCCGGCTGCCGCCCGTTTCGTGGACAACGACGAGGCGAATGCCAGGCTCCACCGCGACATGCACAACGGATGGAAGCTGTAACCATGCGCACGGGAAAACTTGTGCCCTTTTTGGCCGGTCTGGGTATGCTGGTGGGGGCGTTGAGCGCGTCCGGCGCTGAGACCCCGTTCGGGTGGCGCGTGGGCACGACCGCGTGGACCTTCAACCGGTTTTCGTTCTTTGAAGCCGTTGACAAGACCGCATCGGCCGGCCTTGGCTATATCGAGGCGTTTGAAGGACAACGGGTGCGCCCCGATTCCGACCTGAAGCTGACTGCCGAGCTGCCCGACCAGGTCATCCAGGAGATCCGCGCCAAGCTCGAACAGTCCAAAGTCTTGCTGCCGGGCATCTATATTGGCGCTATCCCGGGCGAGGAAGAAGCTTGCCGCCGCACATTCGAGTTTGCACGGAAACTGGGTGTGCAATACATTGTCTCAGAGCCAGCCCCCGAGGCCTTCGACCTTGTCGAACGGTTCTGCGGCGAATATGCGATCAACGTGGCCATCCACAACCATCCCGAAGGCAAGTCGCGGTACTGGAGTCCGGAAGAGGCGTTGCGGGCGTGTGAAGGACGCAGCCCGCGCATCGGCGTTTGCGCGGATACCGGACACTGGTTGCGTTCGGGACTTGACCCTTCAGAATCGGTGCGAAAGCTGGGCGGACGGCTTATGTCACTGCATCTCAAGGACTTAGACAAGGCCGCGCCTGACGGGACGGACCGGCCCTGGGGGCAAGGGTGCGGGGAACTCGCAAAGGTCTTGCGGACCATTCGCGAACTCCGCCTCACGCCCGCCCTGTTTGGAATCGAGTACGAATCCAATTGGGACAACAACCTGCCGCAGGTCCGTGAATGTGCGGAGTGGTTCAAGAAGGCTGTTTCAGGCCTCGCCGCGGAGGGGGCACAATAGGCTCTTTGGACGATTTGGGGCGTCTTACCGCACCGTCGGGGGGACGCCCCTCTCATTTTACAGTAAATTCGTAGATGCAGGCCTCGGCCGGGGGCAGCGTTAGTTCCAGACGGGGCTCGCCCCCGATGGGGCCTATCTCCCGGCTGCCGTCAGCGTCGAGTCGCGCTATCGTGCACGAAGCGGGGATGGGGTAGAGCCCGCGAGAAAGGTCGACCGAAACCGGCTGGGGATCATCGCTCACGTTTGCCAGGACAACGGCCACGCCGCCGTCAGCTGCTTGCCACGCGCTTGCCATCACGCGGGGACAGGACTTGCGGTACTGTTTCAGCGCGTTCTGTTGTCCCGCATAGATGGACAGCCGGGAGATGTCGATTTCCTGGTCGAGAATACCCAGGGCAGGCGGCCGCAGCATGGTTCCATGCAGCAGGTATTTAAGTCCCTGGAGGCGGACCTTGGCCAAGCGGGTCAGATAGGCAATTTCCGCGGGACGCTGGCCGAAATGCTCGGGCAGGAAATTGGCAATCGTGGGTTGCTGTCCCCAGACGAAAGCGCGGGCCTGTTCGAGCCGGAATTGTTGCGAGAACTTGGTGTCGAGCAGTTCGAGGGGCTTTTTCGGGGCGAATTCAGCGGGCCAGAGTTCATCGTAAGGCGGCATGGTAAGCGACGAGTAGTTGCCGAAGAAGATGGCATACCCGTGATACACCGCATGGAAAAACGGAATGGGCTCCCAGACGCCCGGTTGGGCATAGCGTTCCATGCTCACCTGAAGACTCAACATCAGGTCGAGGTAGGGCAGCCAGGCCTCACCGCAGCCTTCCCCCGCAAGAACGACGTTTCGTGAGGCGGGGCGGGCTGTGGCCGCTGGGTCAGGCTCCGCGTGGCACCGTTCTCGGATGTCGGCCTGTAGCATGCGGAACCCGTTCATCCAGTATGTCCCGCCCCCGATGGGATGGCCGTGCGCGGGGTCGTAGCACGCAAGGCTCAGGCAAGCCTGGTCCATGTAGATAGCGCTGACGCCGAGATCATTCACGACTTGTTGGGCAAGGCCGGCATACTTGTCGCGCCAGAACGGAGTGCCCATACACATCGCCGCGCAGGGTGCGGGCTTGAAGGTGTTGTACGTTTCGGGATGTACCTTGCCATCGGGACCTTTGACGGCGTACCGTTCGGCGCCTTCCGCTTCCCAGCTGGCGGTAGTCATTCCCCAGAGCCGCTGGTTCATGTAAACCATCGCGTTGACTCCGGCGTCGCGGGCCCTCTTCACGGCGTCGCGAAACGCCTCCGCTCCTTCACGCGGCGGCAGGTATTCGGGGAAACCGATGTCGTACGGGCATCCGTGCCACCAGTGCCAGAAAACGCTCACGGGAACGCCCGACTGTTCCTGCAAATCCAAGGCAGGGCCAAGGACCTGTGCTGACCGGCCGCGATTCCATACCCAGAGTCCCGTGGCGGCAGCCCAGTCCTCGACGGCATTTGTCTTCAACCGGGCTTCTTTGGCCCACGGCTGATTCAAGGCCCATAGACGGTATCGTTCGGCTGCCGTGAACCAATCACCCTCGAACGCGCCCAGCGCCAAGCGGTACGGGGGCTCATACCGTCTTTCTCCACCCGATCCGCCCTGGGGAAGGTGCAGGACCTCGAAGCCCAGGCGGCCGCCAGCACCGCCGAACACGCAGAACCGCTTCGCGAAAGCCGCCGTGTCATCGGCGCTGAGAAAGATCCCCGGGCCGTTCTCGCGATACAGAGCGACGCACTGCAGCGAGAGCAGTCCCGGATACTCCCACTCCATGCGTCCCGGCTTTTCGGGGTTAGAGAGGAAGCGGCGCGGGTCTTCGGCGAGCTGTCCCATCCAGATTGGCGCGGCGAGGCGCTCGCTTTCCTGAGCGGCGATACCGGGAATTCGCGGAAACCGAAGCGAAGCAAGGAGGAGGTTCGCCGTGTTCTCGATGGCGATGGTCCAGTATGCCGTGGGGTTTTCCGTGTCGAGCGAGACCGTAACGGTGACCTCCAGGCCGGGCGCCTCCGCAACATTGAATTCCTGCCAGGTGAGCACGAGGATGTCATTCGGGCCTTCCTGGCGTTTGTAGACAAAGGACTTGGCATTGGTGGGCATGAGTTCGCTGATCGGCGACGGCGGCAGGAACTGAAGCGACCAGAGTTCGCCGCCGGCGGCAGGGTCGAGAAACGCATGGCCATTTCGCGTATCGGCGAATTCGGCGAGTTGGCCGGTTGCGTCGTCAAAAGCCACCCGCAGCCCTACATTCTCGAGTATGGGCTGGGAATTGGGAACAGCGGCATAGGACCTTGCGGCGGGCGTCAGCACAGTCAGCAGCAAGCAGACAACGACAATGGTCCTGAATGTGGACAGTCTGCGGCGAATCATGGGGGAAAATCTCCAGAGCATATTTGATGATGGCTCAAGTAACGGTTCAGGTTTGTAGCACATGCTACCAGATGTTGATGGATTTGAGAAAAGGGTCCGGTTTGCATTCTCGGCCTTCTTCGCGGCAGAGAACCCCCGTCCTGGGACGGGTCCGGACCGGGGCACGGACTTTTCTGGTTTCGTTTCTCGGGCGGGATGGTATCATTATGTATAGAAAATGGTTCAATCCCAATGATGGCGCAGGGAAGTCTCGTCATGAGAAAGGCACGCATATTTCTGTATATCCTGGTATTGACCCTTTTCCCCCTTGTATCTATGGACTGCGCGACCGCTCCCAAACCCGCCCCTGAGCCTGCACCAAAGAAGAAAACGGCGTCAGACTACGCCGCGGAAATAGGAGCGGCACTCAGGGACATGAATGAGAGCCAGGAGGCCCAAGCCCAACAGGGCGGAGGAAAGTCGGGCGCGGGGAAATCGGGTGAGTCCTCTCTCGAGGAAATAATAAACCAGCACGCTCAGGTTCTGGCAAAAGCGGTGAGCAAGAGCATGGGGATCGACTTCGAAAAACGCGTCTACGAAATGTTCGGGGCGCCCGCGCCAGTAAAAGACGAGACGATCATGCTCGAGGCGGTTGATGAGAAGGGAGACGTGTCCGAAGTACCGGTGGTGGTGCAGACGCGTGAACTGCGGTCGTTGACGCAGCGAAGTGTTGCAGAGAAGGCGTTGCGGCTCGTCAGCGAGGATGAGTTGGCGACCGAGTTCTATAAGCAAGTGCCGGAACCTGTACAGGCGGACGCGAAGAATTCGTTTCGGCGTGTCTATGAGGAGGTGGACGCGAAGGCCATTGCGATGGAGGCGCGGCTGATAGTCGCTCTCAAGGGGGGAGATTGGGCCGGGCCCGAGGGCAACAAACCCGCTGCGAATGCCATCGCTGTCCGGGGGCTGGATTTCGACAGGGGGTTGTCGACAAACTCGAACAAGACGTATGACGACACCATGTATCTGGTCGTCGAGTCGCCTTCGGCGCCGCCCGAGGTGTTTGAATACCGGATGACTACGGAGTCCAGCAGCCAGGACAAAGGGGTCGGGCGGTTGAAATCAAAACAGGTCACGTACGTCCGGGGCAAGCACCGGGGCACGGATCCCGCGTACCG
>Ga0116187_1003597_pt1 | contig 14234 bp, 20 predicted proteins | sample AD_JPNNA6_MetaG_FD_89755 | JGI IMG/M metagenome (GOLD analysis project Ga0116187, IMG submission 89755) | Active sludge microbial communities of municipal wastewater-treating anaerobic digesters from Japan - AD_JPNNA6_MetaG | ecosystem: Engineered > Bioreactor > Anaerobic > Digestate | place... | reverse complement strand
TCGAAGAACAACCGAAAAAGATGGTTAATCAAGGAAATTTGGCGTCTGAAGAGCGGAAAAATGGTTGAATCGTTGGCCGAGCCGTATATCTGATAGGAGACCTGATGTAATTAGGAATCCTCGAGTCTCAGATAATTTGATATAGTGGCGAGGTGGCGAGACAGGACGGAATGAACGCCTTGATTACGGCCTTCTGGTTGATGCTGCCGGCATATATCCCCAACAACTGTGCCGCGCTCTTCGGGGGCGGCACACCCCTGGACAGGGGCAGTATCTTCCAGGACGGTCGGCGCACTCTGGGAGATGGAAAGACATTTAGAGGGACATTTGCGGGAACGGTTTGCGGCTTACTTATCGGGCTTTTGCAGAACCAAATCGCTCCCTATTTCGACCTGCCTACCTTCGGCAGCGGCTTTGGGCAACTGCCGATCCTCTTTGCACTCTCGCTGGGGGCCATGATGGGAGATATTGTGGCTGCATTCTTCAAGAGACGCATGGGCCTTCAGCGCGGTGCGCCGCTATTCATCATAGATCAGCTTGATTTTGTCGTCGGCGCCTGGATTTGTGCAATGTTAATCTCCCCTGGCTGGTTCTTTCAAAATTTTACTATCGATATAATGATTATAGTATTGATAATAACCCCTATACTGCACCGGGCCAGCAACATCATAGGCTACAAGATGGGAACAAAGAGAGAGCCCTGGTGACAGGAGATGTTCCCGGGAATTTTTCTGCATATTCATGCCGGCCATCGCGAAAGGTTTATAAGTCTAGGTAATGGATACCAAGAGCGTCAGAGCCAATTTTATCGCTAAATGGCATGAAATTGGTGAAAATGAAAAGGAGGAGGAATAAATGGACGCATTTAGCATGGGGCTTATAGCTGCAATGGGCGCCCTAGCGACGGTTGCTGGTGCTTCTGAGGATATAGAATCCGATATAGGCTCTCAGAGCAATCCCAACTCGCAGGTTCAACTGGCCGCCCAGGTAGTCAATCCCCACAGGATTTATAACAAAGCCGTTTCGGGAGAACCCCCGGCCAACGCCCTGTGGGCTGCCACTGCTGCTATGGTGGCCTATACGCTTATTACGGCCTTTCAGATGCCCGCACTGCTTGCCCTGGTGGCAGGCGCATCTGTTGCCGCTTTATTCAACGGTGTCTTTGCGATGAGCGCCTATTTTGGCAGGAGTGCCAGCCAGAAGAGGTTCAATCAGTGGGTTTATCTGGACATCGTCAGGTATACCACACCATCGATTATGGCACATGCCTGGATAACATCGTTTTGCATTGCAACAATTTCCTTCATTATGGTATATATGCTGCCAACGCCACATCCCTTCCCGATGCCGATCATTGCCCTGATTTGGGGATTGGCTGTAGGTGCCATCGGCTCGTCTGTGGGCGACATCCACTATGGCGGCGAACGTGAGTTCCAGAACCGGCAGTTCGGCTGCGGCCTGAATACCATGCTCTCCGGCCAGATAGTCAGAAAAGCTGAGGCAGGCCTTAGAAACTCCATAGATAACGCCTGGTTCTGCACCAAGTTTGGCGGGCCGGCCACTGGAATGGGCTTTGGCCTTACCGTCTTCCTGGACAACTGGAGGACAACTGTATTCGATCCGGTGACTCAAGCGCCATATGCCATTGCCATGGGACTGTTCTTTATCATTGTGATGGTGATCTATAACAATTACATCGAGAAGTCCCTGAGAAGAAAGTACGGGCCATATCCGGAATACAAGGGGGAGATTGCAGCATGAACTTTGATGCTAGTACCATTGTATACATCCTGGAGATACTTGTAGGCGGTCTCCTGGTGGGTGTAGGCGTTCACTTCGTGCCTGTGGGTGGCGCTCCTGCTGCCATGGCCCAGGCGACCGGCATCGGTACGGGCACAGTACAGCTTGCAGCCGGAGCGGGCTTGACCGGCCTGCTGGCCGCCGGCCTGATGATGTCCGTTACGGATAACATCTGGCTGGTCCTGGCCTCTGGTGCAGTTGGTGCAGGGATCATGATGGGCTCGACCATGCTCACCGGCTCTTGGATCTATGCTTACGCTGTAGGCGTTCCCTTTGCCTCGGCAAAGGTCAACTATGATCCTATAACCGGATACTCCCAGCCGCCATATGTGTCTCCAGGGACAGTCGGCCAGGGCATCCCCACCATCTGCTTCTCCAGCGGCCTGATTGGCGGCATGATGGGGGGCCTTGGCGGTGCCATGATCTACTATGCGCTGTATCTGATCAACGGCAACGCTGCCCTGAGCGCCATGTTCGCAATCGGCATATTCCTGGTGAACGCTGTGATCGCCTCATGGAACATCCAGGGAACCATCGAGGGCTTCCACGATCCCAAGTTCAAGAAGTGGCCCTTTGCCTTCAGAGCCTGTGCCATCGCCAGCATTCTGCTCGCCCTGGCTTCGGTGCTGATCACAGGAGGTGCCTGAAATGTCATTAGGTGGAAGCGGAGGCGGATTTCCGTCTGCATTTGATCCCAAGAATCTCAGGATGTATGGATTAGCTGGCTCAATCGTCGGCATATACCTGGGTGCCGTCCTCAACAGCGCCCTTGACACAAATGCGTTTTCCTTTATCGGAGCTGTAGCTGCCATATTTGCTGTGATCATGGGAGCCAATGCTGTGAGGAGAGTCTGCGCTTACGGCATAGGCACGGGAGTTCCTTCCATCGGCATGCTGGCCCTGGGCATGGGCATAATAGCCGTCATGTTCGGGCTCTCTGTGGCCGAAACCATTGGATTTGGTATGCTGGGCCCCATAATCACCCTGATCTACGCCGGAGTCTTCGGCTATATCATAGGCGTTCTTGCCAATAAGGTCATCAAGTTCAACATCCCGGTGATGGAAGAGGGCAACGCCGACCTGTCCATGGCAGGTGCGATGGCCATATTGGGCTGGAGCTTTGCCATATCCGGCACTCTTGGCTATGCCGATATTGTAGCTGATGTTCTCATGACCGGCTATATAGCCATCATCTTCATCGCCGGCGGCCTTGCCATTCTGCATCCCTTCAACGCCAACCTCGGCCCGGATGAAAAGCAGGATAGGACCCTGGTCAACTCGATCATGGTGAGCGGACTGGCCATGGTGGCAACAGGAATCGCAGCCCTGATGACACAGGGCCTGGCTGCCGGGCTACTGCAGCTTGTCATAGGCTTTGCCATATGGTACTACTTCTTCAAGATGTACTACAAGCTGGTCAAGAGAGATGCAGCCGCAATGGTTGGAACGGGACTATTGCCGCCAACGGTGCAGTGAGGAGGTCTGGAAATGGGATTTGTTAAAGTTTCACCAGAACTGGGCCTGATCTTCGACCCCATGAAAGGCGTGGTTTCGGAGCAGAGGGCGGATGTAGTTCTGTACACTTTCGACCCTGTATTTGAAAGAGTGGAAAAATTGGACAAGATTGCGGACGACCTGATGAACCAGCTTGTGCCGGACAACGAGCTTATGTCCTCGTATCCCAACCGCGGCAAAGCCTCTTACATCGCCGGAACATATACTAACATATGGGCGGGATTCATCATCGGCCTAGTTCTGTCCTTCGTATTGCTGCTGACCATGGCATTCACCGATCCTGCAACATTCGAGATTGTGAAGAAGACAATTGGTGGAGGTGCTTAGAGATGGTACTCAAGAAGAAGCCGTCTGAGCCCTGGCCGCCGATCACCGGCGAGTATGAGGTAGGAAATCCGGAGAGCCCTGTTGCGGTATGCACCTGCGGCTCGCATCTCCATAACTCCGATCTGATCAATGCGGGAGCCGCTCTGGCAGGGCCGTGCAAGACAGAAAATATAGGCATTGAGAAGATGGTTGCCAACGTCATCTCCAATCCCAACATCAGATATATATTGATTACGGGAATGGAGGTCAAAGGGCACATCACCGGCCAGGCGGTCGAGGCCTTTACTCAGAACGGAATTGACAAGGAAGGAAGGATCATCGGAGCCAAGGGAGCCATTCCCTTCATCCAGAACCTGACCCCCGAAGCCATTGAGCGCTGGAGGAGCCAGGTTCAGGCCGTCATGATGATTGATAACGAAGACATGGGAGCCATCACCGGCAAGGTCAAGGAGCTGGTATCCAAGGATCCTGGCGCACTTGACGTCGAACCCATGCTCATCGAGATCAAAGAGGGCGGGGGAGAAGAAGAAGCAGGCGGCATTAAACCAATGGCTGCAGAGATGGTCGAAGTCAGAGGGAGGATGCGGGCAATCGCAGCTTCTGTAACCAATGCCGGCCTTCTCAATAAGCTGCAAGCGGGCATTTATGCTGGCAAGATCGAGGGCATAGCTCTGGGCATGACTGTGGTCCTAGTCCTCTTTGGATTGATTCTCAGGGTGGCAGGAGGAAGGTAAAATGGCTGAAGAGATTGTATACGGCCAGGGAATTGCAACTGTGGTAGAGCCGAATATGCCTTTGATCGATGCGATCGTTGAGGATGCCAGATATAAAGGCCAGCTTTTAGCCAGAGAGACCAAGCTGAGTTCAGGAGTTCAGGCGACAGTATCTGTAGGATTTGCCATCGGCTTTGTGCTTGCCATCGTGATGATGCTGGGTCCTTTCGCTTTTATGGGAGGGATATAAACTATGGCTGAAATAGTAGAAGACACAAAGCCGGTAGTACCTGTTGCCGTAGTAGACCCTGATCAGCTCAGAGAAGTGATGGCGAGGCTTGAAAAGATCGAGGAGAAGATGGAGTTTTACTCCTCTGAAAAGTACATGAGAGCCGGCAAGTCCATTGGCAGAGATCTCGGCGTAGCTTATGGAATCTGCGCAGGGTTGATCCTGGTTTTGGCATATATATTGTTCGTATACGCAGGCAATTGGAAAGCGGTGATTTGAATGTTCAGATTTGATAGGAAGCAGGAAGTCTTCGATTTCGGTAAATTCAAGATAGGAGGCCAGCCTGGCGAGTATGCCACATGCTGCATAGGAACCATGTTCTACGCCAGGCACAAGATCGTCTCCGATCCGGAGCATGGAGTATTTGATGCGGCAGCCGCGGAGAGGCTCTGGAATGTGCAGGTTGAGATGAGCGACGTCACAGGCAACACCTGTATGAATCAGATCGTGGCCGAGAGCAATGAGGCTATGAAGAAGGAGATCGACTGGTTTGTAAATATATCCGATTATCCCTTCCTCATCGACTCCTCCGCTCCCGAGGTGCGCGCCTTTGGCGTCAAGTACGCAAGCGAGATCGGCGTGGCAGACCGGGCCATCCATAACTCCATCAATGCCTCCATCACCGACGAGGAGCTGGCAGCAGTAAAAGAGAGTGACCTGGATTCGGCAATCGTTCTCATCTTCAACGCCATAGAGAAGGGAACCAAGGGCAAGATAGACATGCTCACCAAAGCCGCTGGAGGCGCCAAGAAAAGCCTGATGGATATCGCCAAAGAGTGCGGTATCACCAGGCCTCTTATCGATACTGCAGCTATGCCTCTGGGATCCGGCTCTGGAGCTACCTACCGCGCCTGCATTGCGGTCAAGGCTCTGTTCGGCCTGCCGGTGGGTGGAGGATTCCACAATGGTGCCTCGGCCTGGGACTGGATGAAGAAGTGGAAGAAGCAACACAAGGAGGCCTTCTCCCCCGTCGATATCGGCTCCAACCTGGTGGCCGGAATTGTGGGTGCTGACTACTACCTCTACGGGCCCATCGAAAATGCCCCCATGATCTTCCCTGCCGCAGCTATGGTGGATATCATGAAGGCGGAGTCTGCACAAGAGCTGGGACTGGAAGTTCTGGCTGAGAAGCATCCCCTGAAGACGACCCTTTAAAGTCGCCTTCTCCTTTCTCTTTTTTGGGGGAATATCTTGCCCCATGTCATTGTAAAATCTATTTTCGATGATATCAGATTTAAATGCCAGAGATGTGGCTCCTGCTGCCATCACAAAAGGCCCCAGGACTTCGAAGACCTCATCCCGGTGGAGCGGCTTGATGAGTTTTGGCATAAGTCAAATCTCATATATCTCACAGCGAAAGATGTAAAGGCCATTTCAGCCAAAACCGGCAAAGAGGCCCGGGATATAGTGGATACTCTGTATGACTATGACGGATGCTATGTCAAAGTCGAAGACTGCGGAGAGAAGCTGATCCTAGACCTGCCGGTGATGAAGAGCAAGGATGATACCACCTGCATTTTCTACCAGGATGGGTGCACGATCTATTCCGTGCGGCCTATTGCCTGCCGGCTATTCCCCTTCCGGGTGGAGGAAAATTGCCTGCCCAATGGGGACATAATCCTCAGCATCAACTACAATCCCACATGCCCCGGAATCGGAAAGGGAGATCTCATAGATAAAAAAAAGCTTGAGGCTCTGGTGGTGGAGCAGTTTATGCAAAGGAGCCAGGACATCACACCTCATATTCGCAGGCTTGCCAGATCAGGAGAGATATCAAAAAGCGCCAAGGTATTCAGAGCCTATACAGGAAGATTGAGCTGAACTGAGATCCATAAAAAAGATTAATAGATTTTTTTTGTTCGTGCTAAGTGATTGTTTTATGCAAGATGCCCCGTTAGCGCTGCGATCATGAAGAGTATGGCAGATATCATTATGACGTAAAAGCCTGCATCTTCAGATGTAATTGCGCCTGCAACTTCAATATCATGCCCTACCAAAGGGGGCTCGGTATGTACGTAGCCAGCCATATTCATTTCCTGCACAGCAGACCATCTGAATCTCATCGGCCTCTGTACAATTCTTAGATGGGTGCCGTCTTATTTAAATCTTCCCTCTTAGTGCAATAATTTATTTGAAATTATTGATTTATTGATTTAACATTTAAGCCAAAATCCAATATAGGTGTGATAGTTATTTTTCAAGATATGTATTTTGTTATTTACCTTTTTAGCGGAGACTGATAGTCTACCTATATTGAGTTGTTTGAAAAGAAAATAGTAGCAAGAGACTTAGAATGCCAGATGGCACCACTTGATCGCTAATCGAATAAAGTGGCCTCCCTTTGTGCCATCTATGCGATCTGCGAAAGAGCGATCAACTCAATCAAGGTAGACTACCCGGAGACTTGCCCATAAAAAAATACATATGCATCGCCATTATGCCATTTATTAACAATGCAGAGAGTAATAAATGCCAAACATTCTACAATGGCGACCGTGCAGCAAAAAGTTTATCATGGTTCGATTAGCAGAGATCCCTGGCAGATAAGTTCAAGCATCCGGAGGTGAAAAGATATGGATATCATGTCACAGATATTAGCAATTGTGATATTCGGCGTTCTTGTCGTTGCACTACCATCGCTGCTGAATAAATGGTCGGATTCCAGATCCGGCGTAAGATAAATTCTTGTCATCTCATTTTGCATTTTTTATTATAATGCGGGCATCTGGTATTTGTGCATACATCCCGCCCAGCCTCAGTGGCAGACAGTAAAAGGACGTCGAGGCGGTCTATCAAATCTGCTCCAGCTGATGCTGCCTCCGCCCTGGACAGAGCAGATGCTATCTCCTCCCTCAAAGCCCTTGCCTTCTCCCCTTTAAGGTACGCAGCCCTCACTTCCAGATCGCGGACCTCTCTTTCGCATATCCCGCTCATTTTCAACTCCAATTCCGAGTATTCTCTCCGCTCCGGCATATACATCCTGCGCAATCATGGCGCAGCCGCAGGCTGCAGCACACCTGTCCAGCACGCCTGCCCTGCGGCCCAGAAGGCCGGAGACGCGTGCCTCAATACTTGCGGCAGGGCTTCCCGCCAGGAATATATCCGGCGCAGCGCTCCCCCTGTCGCGACAGAGGACCAGGAGGGCGGCGACCTCCATGGCCGCAAATAGGGCCAGAGACTCCAGGGCCAGATCGATCTCCTCCGGGCTGCACTCCTTCAGGCTCGACCTGCCCCATTTGGAGAGGATGCCGCCTTTTGTGAAGGCCTGATTGGCTGTCATCAACCCTGAGTCGACGTCCCTTATGGCCTGCACATCGAGTGGGCCCTGGGAGAGGCCCGGCGCAAATATGGGGGCGTCTATTGCAGCCACGATCCTGCCCTCCAGTACTGCGAATGAGACTGTATTGGAGCTGGCATCGCATACTATGAAGCTACTGCTGAGGTTTTTGAAGACGCCATAGGCCAGGCCCACCTTCTCCGGGCTCATTCCGTGGGAGAATACCTTCATCCTGGGATCGACATCGCTTCCCCTGTGAATACCTGGCAGGAGTATGGCCGGCCAGCCGGATGAGAGTACGGCCTCATATACCCGCGTCCCCCCGCCCACATGCAGCCCCGCTCCGTCCTGCCGGATCAAACCCCGGTTGGGTGCATCCTGCAGCCTGACGATCTTTGTCAGGCCGTCACCCATGGAGTAGCTCAGGGCGAGAAGATCGACGCGGTCCACATCCAAATTCTTCGTTATGGCCTCTGCGATTTGCTGCGGCGACAGCAGGCTTGCCTGCTGTCTAGGCAGGCTCCAGCAGCGCCCTTTTTCAGTGGCAAACCTTATGGCTGTGGTGCCGTGGTCCACTCCTATGAACATCCGATCATACCCTTGCAGTATTCTCTTCGATCAGGGCAAGCAGATTTTCCGCCACCTTTCTGCTCTCCCTTCTCGTCCTCATCAGGGTGCTCATGCGCCTGCACTCCCCCCTGTAGCTGCTTCTCCTGTCAACCACGAACAGGTCGACCTTGCCGAGGAGCTTGCGTACCCCCTCATCATCCGGGGGGACTCTGCAGGCTGCCATGAATTTGGCGGCCGGGCCGCTAACCGGCACATTGCCGATCAAGGGGCTCACCGCAACCACATTCTTTTTCTTAAGCCTGTCGCGCACCCCGGGCAGGGCCAGGATGGGGCCGATGCTTGTCACAGGATTGCTGGGGCCGATGAGAACAGTATCCTCCTTTTCCAGCAGGTCCAGAAATGACGGGCAGGGAATGGCCGAGTCAAGGCCTGCAAACATCACCGAGCTGACCTCAGGCCTGCCGCCCAGGCTGACCCAGAAGTCCTGAAAGTGCATCACACCCTGCGGCGTGGATATGACTGTGGATACTATGTCGTCGGTCATGGGGATGATTCGCTGCTCGACCCCCAGAGCCTGGCAGAGGGCCTCGGTGGCCAGGCTGAGCTTGACTCCCTTGCGGAGGAGGTTGGAGCGGAAGATATGCACAGCCCTGTCGCTGTCTCCCACCTGCATCTTCTCATCCATGCCCAGCATGGTCAGAAAATCATGGGTACGGGTACTGTCTCCCCTGATGCCCCACCATCTCTTCTCGTCTATCATGTCCGCCAGGGTGTACAGGACACTGTCTATGTCTGGGGAGATGTAGTTGCCGGAGATCCAGAGGTCCTCTGCGGTATTGACGACCACAGAGAGATCCGCAGGCTCGAGCAGCTCCTTTAAGCCCAGGAGAAGCTTGGGGGTGCCTGTGCCTCCACTCAATACAAGCATTTCAGACGTCCACGATTATCATGCCGGTCTTCAGCCCGGCGGCCTGCTCTGGAGACAAAAGGATTCTCTCCGCCTTGTCGCAGTCGATGGCGCTGTTTCCCAGTGGATCCTCCAGGATGAGTGTCAGGGGAAAGCGCCCCTGCCTGGCCAGGCTGATCTTCTCTAAAATCTCCTCGCCCTTGCCTGCAGCCTCTGCGCTGTTCGCCTCCCGGGCAGAGCGGGTGGCAAATTCGACTATGCCCTCCACCCTGTCGAGGACTCCCTCTACATTGGAGATGTAGCACTCGGAGGCAAAACCGGGCTCGATATCCACACCAAGCTCGGGTATGCGCAGGGTGCCGCTCGATGAGCGGATGACACGGGCGTTCAGGTCCTCAATGCCGGTCACAACCATAGAAAAGCGCACAGGCTCCTTCTGGCTGAGAAGGATGGTATCGCTGTGCCGATAGCCGCAGTCGCAGACTCCGGCTATGATCATGGCCTCCCCGAAATGGGGGATGTCCGCGGTCTCCCAGGAGAACTGCATGGCCTTTTCGCATACAGGGCAGCTGGCGCTGGTAGTCAGAGTCAATCTCTGCTCCCGACCACCTTTTCGCGGTCAATCCTGATGCCGCCAGGCACCATTATGATCAGATCGTCGCCCACACCGGCGATGTCCCCGGATACGTCCTCCGAGGCCTTCTTCAGCTCTCCTATGGCCCTGTCCAAAGCGGCTTTGTCCCTCTTCATGCCGGCGATATCCACAAGCACGATGTTTCCGGCATATATCTCCCGCTTGATCTCAGCCACGGAATCTATCTGCGACAGCTCCGCGACCCGTAGCACCATATCCTGCGAGGCCGATGTCTCCTCGAACTGCCCCAGGTCGACCTCGGAATAGTCCTGCTCAGCCGACCTTCCTACGAGCCTGAGCTTTTCCAAAAATCCTGCCATTGTTACCCCCTACAATAAGAATACTGTTTTATTATTTAAATATTCTACGTGTCAACAAGCTTCAAGCCCGCCAGGCCCATGGCCACCATAAAGAGCGGTATGATCAGAGCAAAGCCAATCGGCCTCATCTCGACAGGAACCTCCAGGTCCACTGCCATGATGAGGGCTATCATCAAGAGCACAAGTCCGGAACTGATGCCAATCTCTTGCCAATTCATCTTCACAGATCTACACTCCACTTCATATTAGCAGATATACTTTTTCGCCCGCAGCCCGTCCCGCCCCGCAAGGCTGCGCAAGAGCGGCGCTGTTCTGCTGCCCTGCCATCCCAGGGCAATGTATCTGGGATAGATGGGCAGCCTCTCCCTCAGGCAGTATGGATAGAGCCGGGCCTTCAGCTCCTCTTCCAGCGGCCAGGGGCAGCCGGGATTGATGCCGTCCTCGGTGACAGCGCTGATGCCACCCAGATCGGAGACGCCCGCTGCAACCGCTGGCATGGGATCTGCCAGATTGGGGGGGATCTGGATGGCCACTTCGCCAGGCAGTACGGCCCTCGCAGCTCCGACTGTGCGGCAGATCTCAGATATATCCGGCCGCCTGGCGTCCTCCAGGGCCGTTCCAGGCTTTGGATCCAGCGGCTGGATGATGACCTCCTGGATATGGCCGAACCGGCGTTGCAGATCGGCGATCCTCTGGAGAGAGTCCAGCCGGTCCTGCTCGCTCTCACCGATGCCTATGAGAATTCCCGTGGTAAATGGAATCTTCAGCCTGCCGGCTGCCGCTATGAACTGCAGCCTCGTCTCCGGTCTCTTTCCCGGCGAGCCGGCATGTGCCGCCAGCCTCGCGGTCGACTCCAGCATCAGCCCCATGGAGGCGTTGAAGGGCTTAAGCCTGCACAGGTCGTCCTGGCAGAGAACGCCGGCATTGGTATGGGGAAGAAGGCCGGTCTCCAGCGCCATCTCGCACAGCTCCAGCAGGTAATCAATGATGTCTGAGATGCCCGAGGCTGCCAGCAGGGAGGAGAAGCCCGAGACGGTCCAGGGGCTCTCGCCCATGGTGAAGAGCACCTCGCTGCAGCCGGCTGCTGCCCCAGCCTCCATCAGCCTGCGGGCCTCGGATCTGCTTATGACCTGCGCATCCCGTAAGTCCCTCCGAAAAGAGCAATAGCCGCAGCGATTTCTGCAGAGGTTGGCGACAGGAATGAAAATATTTTTTGAGTAGGTGATGGTCCTCATGGGATGCTATCGCCGGAACTCCACCAGCTTGAGGACGCTGCCGCGGGGGCATACTTCAGGTGCCTCGCCCACCACCTCCACGATTGTGCACCTCTCACCGTCCTTGATGCCGGCGGGGTGGCACATGTCGTACATGCTGCAGTCAGCCTGATCGCACTTCACGGCCTCAAATACGATCTTCGATCCGGGAAAGGCCTTCCTGGCGTCAAAAGCGGCGATGATGGGGCTCTCAGCCACCTCGACAGCTCTCACCCCCGCCTCGTGTATGGGGCAATCATGCACCAGCTCGCCCCTCGTTCCCAGCACCCTGTAGCGCCTCTTCGGCTCCAGGTTGATGCATGTATTTCTCAGTTTGCAGCTCTCGCATTCCGGTGTCGGACCGATGAATGTGAACTCCATGCCGATGCTGGCAAGCTTCGTTCCTATCAGCGTAATTTGGGTGGATGCCTCAGACATATATCTCTCTCCTCTATTCCAATTATGATTCCTGTAACACTTTATTATTCCTATTTAGCTATATTACACCTGTGATCTCCGCTGCCCTTTCGGCAGCCATGCGGCTGAGGCCCGTATCCAGGATGGTGTAGCGCTCCGGCCTGATCTCATGGGCATGGGTCAGGGCGGCTATGACGTGCTCAGCCTCAAGGTCGGCCTGCCGGGCGGATGTGGGTGCTCCCACCTGCTGCAGAGCATCTCGTATCATCCTCCAATCCCCTCCGTGCAGGTACATCATCATAATGGTGCCCAGGCCGCAGAGCTCTCCATGCAGGGCTCTGCCCGGAGCAATCGCGTTCATGGCATGGGCGAACTTGTGCTCCGAGCCGCTGGCCGGGCGGGAGGAGCCTGCTATGCTCATGGCCACGCCGCTGGAGATCAGAGCCTTGACCACAATCCTGACAGACTCCTCCAGCCCCGGCCGGATGTCCGCCGCCCGCTCCACAATCATGCGCGCCGTCATTCCTGAGAGGGCAGAGGCGTATTCGCTGTACTCCTCGCCCTTGAGTCGGTTGGCCAGCTGCCAGTCGAGGAGGGCGGTGTAGTTGGATATGAGGTCGCCGCATCCCGCAGCGAGCAGACGGGCCGGGGCCCTGGATATGACACTGCAGTCGGCGACTATGGCCAGGGGCGACCTGGCCGGGATGCTGGCCCTCTCGCCATTGACATCCAGCGAAGCCTGAGACGAGCAGATGCCGTCATGTGATGCAGCTGATGGCACCGAGATGAATGGCAGGTCGAGATTGAGGGATGCGAGCTTGGCGATATCTATGGACCGGCCGCCACCCGCCCCTACGAGAAAGCCGGTCCCCTTCTGCCGGGCCAGCTCTTCTGCGCGATCCACCTCCTCCATCTTGGAGGCGGTGCTGACGAGTATCTGAGGCTCGCAGCCCGCCTCCTGCAAGAGCTCCCGGACGTGCTCGCCCAGTGCCTGCCGGGTATGGGGGCCGGTGATGATGAGGGCTCTCTCTTTCAGCTGCAGGCTCCGGCAAACCTCAGGCAGCTCATCTACCACGCCGCTGCCTATCACTACAATACGGGGTAGCTCCATCCATTTGGATCTGGCCAACTTCACTCACCTGGCAAAAAGGGCTTTATCATATGTGATCCTGGCGATATAAAATCATATCCTAGCAGGTCACGATCTCGGAGCGCAGGTCGCTGAGGATGCGGTCCCTTATGGCGTTGACCTCAGGGCTGGTCCTGTTCCGGGGGCGGGGTAGGCCAATCTCGAATATCTCCTTGATCCTGCCGGGCCTGGCGGACATGACGACTATGCGGTCTGCGAGGTATATGGCCTCGTCCACGCTGTGGGTGACAAAGACCACAGTCTTCCTCTCCTCCTGCCAGATGCGCAGCAGCTCTGACTGCATGATGTTGCGGGTCTGGGCGTCCAGAGCCCCGAAGGGCTCGTCCATGAGTATGGCCTTGGGATCATTGATCAGCGCCCTAGCTATGGCCACCCTCTGCTTCATGCCGCCGGAGAGCTCGTGGGGGTAGCGGAACCCGAACTTCTCAAGGCCTATCATCTTAAGGTACTGCCTGGCCCGCCTCTCCCTCTCAGGTCGAGGGACGCCCTTCAGCTCCAGGCCGAAGGCGATGTTGTCCATGACTGTGCGCCAGGGAAAGAGGGAGTACTCCTGAAAGACCATGCCCCTCTCCGGGCTGGGACCCCTTATGGGCTCGCCGTTCAGGATGACGCTGCCGGCCGACGCCTCCTCGAGGCCGGCTATGATGCGCAGAAGAGTTGTCTTGCCGCAGCCCGAGGGGCCTATGAAGCAGATGAACTCATTGTCCCTAATGCTAAGGTTGATGTCCTGCAGGACGACCATCTCCTTCCCATCTGCTAAAAAATGCTTGGATACGCCTGTTATCTCCAGAAGAGCCATTGATATCCGTTTAACCATAGTGTGCTAAAACCCTTTCGGCAGCGAACAAAAGCAAGAATCATGGCAGTGTGCCGAATTTGCTGTAATTTCATAGCGGCCCTGTATCCTAATATCATTACTCCTCGTCCATCGTTAAATACTTTGTATGTGTTTAGCTCTTAACTCAATAACGTGATCCGATCAACATCCATTCGACCGCAAGAATTATATATTATTTTGGCAATAATGATTTGATGGGAGTATGCAAGAAGAAGAGTTTATCG
>Ga0116187_1003595_pt1 | contig 14239 bp, 10 predicted proteins | sample AD_JPNNA6_MetaG_FD_89755 | JGI IMG/M metagenome (GOLD analysis project Ga0116187, IMG submission 89755) | Active sludge microbial communities of municipal wastewater-treating anaerobic digesters from Japan - AD_JPNNA6_MetaG | ecosystem: Engineered > Bioreactor > Anaerobic > Digestate | place... | reverse complement strand
TTCTGGACCCGTTTGTCGGCGTTGGTTCAACGCTCAAGGCGTGTGCGCTTGAAGGCCGCCACGGCATCGGCATTGAACTGAACGCCAAATACGCAGATCTCGCGCGACATCGCTTGGACACCGAGGTTCGAGATCTCACTGCCGCCACGGTCCAGCAGATGATCATCGAGGGAGATGCACGGGACAAGCTGCGTGAGCTGAAGGACCGCAGTGTGGATTTCGTTGTAACCAGTCCGCCGTACTGGAGCATCCTCCACAAGGAAGACCACAAGGCTCGACAGGAGCGGAAGGACCACGACCTGGACACGCGCTACAGCGATGACAAGCGCGACCTGGGCAACATACGCGACTACCACGATTTCCTCGTTGAGTTGACGAGCATCCTTGGCGAATGCGCCCGTACGCTGAAACCGAAGAAGTACATGACCGTCATCGTCAGCGACTTCCGCGACAAGTCGAAGTTCATCATGTTCCACGCGGATCTGGCGACCGCACTCGGGAAGTTCGGCCTTGAGCTGAGAGGACTGAAGATCCTCTACCAACGGCACAAGAAGATCTTCCCCTATGGGTACCCGTACGCCTACGTGCCCAACATCCACCACCAGTACATCCTGATTCTTCAGAATGGACGATAGCGCCATGCATCCACAGCCACACGACACCATCCAGCACGGCGATTGCATTGAGGGCATGCGCCGTCTCCCGGACGGATGCGCGTCCCTTGTCGTGGCTGATCCCCCGTACAACCTCGAGAAGGACTTCGGTGCGTGGAAGGAACGTGAGCAGAAGGCTCGGTGGCTACCGTGGTCAAAGGAGTGGATAGCGGAAGCCGTGCGCATTCTAGCGCCCGGCGGCAACATCTTCGTCTACGGCATCCACCATCACCTCTGCTGGATACAGTGCCACCTCTACGAGATCGGACTCACCTACAGGCGGCAGATCATCTGGTACTACGAGAACGGCTTCGCTGGGTATACCAAGACGCTGGCCGCGCACTACGAGCCCCTCCTGTGGTTCTCGAAGGGTGATGGTTTCACTTACCTACCCATCCGGGAGCCCTACAAGAGCACTGAGCGGCTCAAGCACAAGATCATCAAGAACGGGAAGGAATGGACACCGAACCCTGAGGGGCGCCTGGCGGGCGACGTCTGGCGTTTCCCAACGCTCGCCGGCCGGCGCTTCCGAGATGAGAAGGTCGATCATCCCACGCAGAAGCCACTGTCAATCTCTCAGCGCATCGTGGCTCATTTCTCGAACCCAGGCGATCTAGTCGTAGTCCCGTTTGCCGGCAGCGGCAGCGAGTGTCTGGCTGCTGCCATGACCGGCCGCCACTACCTCGGTTTCGAGTTGAATGAACGTTACATCGAGATTGCCAACGAACGGATCGCGTCTTGGAAGCGCGGCCCAGCCCAGCTCACTTTGCCGTCTCAAGAGCAGCTGCCACCCCAGGACTCACCGCGAGCTTCCGCCCGATAGACTTCTCAATTCCGCTTCTGATCGACGCGCTGCCGTACGTGCCGTAAGGCATCGCCGTCAATGACTTGCCGGCCCACAATAACATCATGAGCGCCATCGGCGTGACGGTGTGGACTCGGACGGAGAGCACCTTCTCAATATCAGCAATGACTTGCCAGTACTCGGACCGTTGATTGGGGAGACTGAACGCAAAGACCATCCCAGTCAGTGAGTCGCGCTTCAGCGAGTACCTCGACAGCAAGACCGAGAGGCTGTCGAGAACGCAGCGCGGCGCATCGATGACGGCGTCACTGAATTCGACTTCAATGGCACAATGCTGCGTGGATCTCTGTGCGAAGATGTCGATCCGGACGTTCGTATCACCACTACGCCGCATGGCAGCTTGCCAGCCCGTGCCGAGGAGCAGATTCCGAGCAAGGAGGTTGGGGAACCGGGGGCTGGATCTTCCGAGAAGCCCCGAGATTCGTTCCGCTACGTGCTCCACACGCGAGTCACCCTCCAATGCAACTGCACCATGCCTCGGAACTCCTGCAATCTTCGCCCGCGTGGTGAGTGCGTTCGCAGCACGGTCCGCTCGGATGTGCTTCGTGTCTTCGTCAACTAGTACTGCCTTCGTGTCCTTGGTCATGTGGATGGCGCCAACCGGACACCTCGTGGCGCATATCCCGCACCCGAAGCACTTCGAGCTGTCGATTCTGGGGCCACTGTCATCGTCCAACGTCCACGTGATGGCACCACTTGCGCAGACATCTGTCGAGCCGTCGCCAGGAAACGACGCGAACCCCGGCACTTGAAGTTCAGCGGGATCAAAGCGCATGCAGCGCGCGTCTGGGCATCGCAGACATGTGGCAGCGCTGGAGCAACCGTCGGAGAATTCGATGGTGGCGGCGGCGCTTCCGTTTCCCAAATGGATCACTCGGGGTTCGATCCGTGGAGCGAGCGCTCGTTGGGTCGCTCGCCCCTTCTGCAGCTTAAGATGCGGCAACATCGATGAACCCCCTTAGCGAAAGCAGGCTGGCGGAGTCGTGAGGGCGTCCGGCTGCTGCCGCGACAGCGAGAAGGGCCAAGGAACGGAAGTCCACGATGCCGATAGAGACCTGGAACGCTGCGTAGATATCCGACACGAGATCCGCAACTTCGGCGCGGTCGTTCGGTGCCTGAAAACCCACGACGAGCGACGTAGTGCCTCGCTGTGTTTGCGCGGCGTTCCGGGCCAGAAGGATGATCTTGTTTTCTAGCGCTTGCCGAACCCCTTTAACTGAAATGAAGCGCTCCTCGCCTGGGGATTTGATCTCGATGGGCACGGAATCGGTCGTGTGTTTAATGAAGGCATCCCACCGCTCATAGTTGACGCCGACGCGCGACGTGGTGCAGTCATAACCGACACACCGGAAGAGTTCGGCAACGGCAGGGTAGAACTGGTCCTTGTTGGCTTGGCTGAACTGGGCAACGACCGCGTCCGCAACCGCCTCAACCGAAACCCCCTTCTTCAACTCGCGCTGGAGCTCGGCCTCAAGGCGGCTGGCCTTGTCGGCCTTCGTTGGCGCGGTTCGGGGGAGAATCCGTACCTTTGTCACTGCTGCTGCTGATCTTCCGACTGTGCCCGACGGGGCGACCCTGCGGGTAGCGACACCCCCGGTGGTAGCCGAATCGTCGCCGAAGATGGTGCGCGCTTGGGCGGGGTCCAGCTCCTGGAACGGTGAGAACAGAAGCGTGTCGTTGGAGCTGCCCAGAAGCCCTGCCTTGACCAATCCGCGCACCCAATCGTTCCGTGGACCGCTGAGACTCGACCCGTCGAAACCCGCGCGCTCGAGCATAGCGACTGCACCCAGTTTTGCCGCCGCAGCACGTATGCCCTCGGAAGCCGCAGCCAGCGTATCGCCCCGGAGGTCGACCGCAGCGTTGATCGCGGCGGCTTGCTGCTTTCCCGCCGGGGTGAGCTTGTGGAACACGGTCGACCTGCCGTAGGCGGACTTGTCGCGGATCTTCTCGGTCCAGCCCGACCATTCTAGGACGGCCAGCGGAAATCGTGTGTAGTTCTCCAGTGTGTTGATCTGGATGTTGCGCTCGGTCGACAACGTCTCGACGGCTGCATCCAGCTTGGACTTCGATCGGCCCCTGTACGACTGGAGGCGAGCGATCATCGTCGCGACCGCTCCTGGCTTCGTGTCGTCGAGCAGAGATAGAGGCCCGACGATCATCTCGTCGCGACAGAGTAGTCCGTTGAGGGCATCGAGGCAGCGAAGAATCGTGGCGAAGGGGCGAAGGCGGTAGTCACCCTTCGCTGCGACCACTTGGTTCGGGAAGGCGATACCGAGGACGCACTCCCGAACAAGTTGCTTGGCTTGCGACCCCGCCTCTGAGACGTGTGCCCCAAGCCACGTGAACATGAAGGAGAGGCGGCTGTCAGGGGTGGGATGCATCCACCCGAGGAGCCGAAACAGCTCCGAGTACATCTTGGACTGGTTGTAGAGGGGATCTCTGCTCCGATCCTCTCGGTTGGATCGCTGTAGCGCCTCGTCTCCGGTGTAGCCGCAGCTCGTGGCGAGGTTGCGCTTGACCAGCGCCTCGGACATGTTGTCGAGGGTGAAGGGCTGCTGCTGCAAGAGCTCTTCGTACAGGGCTTGGAAGATCCGGGTGAACCCGTCGATGTCCGAGCCAGGGTTGGCGAAGCGGATCATCATCCCCCCCGTGGCTGCCGGCAGCGGTGCGATGCGGCCCCATCCGGCACCTGCAAGAGCGATGGCGGATCAATCCCGAGGGCGGATGCCAGCACTTCGAGAGTGCTCAGGCTGACGTTGCGCTGCGCGCGCTCGACTGAGCTGACGTACGTTCTGTGAAGGCCGCAGAGGTCAGCAAGCCCCTCTTGCGACACGCCCATCTCCATGCGCCTGGACCGCAGGTTCGCAGCGAGGAGCTTACGCAAGGGCGACGCTGGTTGAGGCTTCTTCGCCATCGACTACCTTTCGCCACGACACGTGGCGAAGAGATGGTAGTCGAGATGATGTCTTTATGTCTACACACTTTAGGTTTCGGCGTGACATCCCGAACTCACCGGCCGTGCCCCGCTGGCCCGCACGGGCCGCTGGCTGCCCTACGCCGCTCCCTGAGCGCGACCATGGCCACCAGCAGCCTCCTCGCCCACGCCGCCGCCACGGGCGGCCACGTGGGCCACGACGGCGGCCTCCTGGACGATCGCGCGGTGGCTTCCGGCTGTGAACCACGCGGCCCGCAGCGGGGCGACTGGGATCGGAACCCGGATGCGGACGCCGGGTTAGCAGCAAACCCGCCTCGGCTGCTAAACGCGCTCTCTACCTGTGAACCGCTCTCTGGCGCTCTCTCCCCGGCGAGGCCCCGAGAGAGCGATCTCGGCCGCAAAGACGCCGCCGGCGGCGGCGGTCGTGATCTCTGGTGGCGGTCGTGGAGAGCGGGAACGAGGACGGCGAGCGCGCAGAGGCCCGCGAGGACTGGCCAAAAAAGCAGAAGCCCCGAGGGATCGCCTCGAGGCTTCTGTGAACCAAAACGTCCACCCTACTTGGTGGACGGGGTATTTTGGCTCCAGCTGCTGGACTTGAACCAGCGACCCGGCGGTTAACAGCCGCCTGCTCTACCGACTGAGCTAAGCTGGATTGTCACCAATAGGCGCGACATCCTACTCACCAGCTCCCCCCTGTCAAGCCAAAACCTCTTGTTGCCCTTTATCCCTCCCCTGCGCTACGCCCCTTTTCCTCGTGAAAACCCAAGCCAACCACAACGCCCGCTCCGCCGGACGCGGCGGCATCGCCGTCCTCGCCGCAAAAGCCTTCTTCATCCTCAGCGGCCTCATCCAACAAACCCTGCTGCCCAGACTCATCGGCCTCGATGGCTACGGCGCCCTCGCCCGCGTCTTCGCCATCACCAGCATCGCCAACAACGTCGTCATCTCCTCATCCATCCAGGGCGTCTCCCACTCCATCGCCCATACCCCCGATGAATTCACCAGCCACACCCTGCGCAGAACCTTCCGCACCCACCTCGCCATCGCCATCCCCATCGCCCTGCTCTTCTTCTTTTTCGCCCCCGTCTACGCCTCCTTCCAAGGTGCCCCCCACATCATCCGTCCCCTGCAAATCCTCTCGCTCGTCGTCTTGTTCTACGGCCTTTACGCCCCGCTCGTCGGCGCCCTCAACGGCATGCGACGTTTCACCATGCAAGCCGGACTCGATATTACCTATGCCGTTTTGCGAACCGCCGGATTGCTCGGACTCGGATGGTTTTTCGCACGCGGTGGACATGGCGTCGTCGGCGCCTGCATCGGCTTTGCCATCGCTGCCATCCTCATTTTTCCCATTGCCCTGCGCATCACGGGCCTCGGCAAACCCGGCGATGCCGGACCCACCGTTCGACAGCACCTGCAATTCATCCTCCCCGTCGCCCTCGGCCAGGTCTTTCTGCAATTGCTCATGCAAAGCGATATATCCGTTCTCGGACACTTCGCCTCCAAACTCGCCCTCAGCCATGGTTTGACCGGTGACCTCGCGCGCCAGGCCGCCGATGAAACCGTCGGCGTGTACCGTGCTTGCCAGCTCTTCGCCTTCCTGCCCTTTCAATTGCTCATCACCCTCACGTTCATCATGTTTCCCATGCTCGCCAAGGCCAAAGCACAGAACGATCCCCAGGCTGTGGCGGCTTACGTACGCACCGGCATGCGCCTGGCTCTCGTATTCGCTTGCGTGATGGTCGCCACCGTCTCTGCCCTCGGACCGCACCTGTTGCACTTGCTGTATCCCAACGAAGTCGGCGAACGGGGCGGCACCGCGTTGCGTATTCTCGCCCTGGGCCAAGGCGCTTTCGCTATCTTCTATATCGAAACCACCGTGCTCACGAGCCTCGGACGCGAACGGCTCAGCGCTCTATTTACCGGTATCGCCGCCGCCCTCATCGCTTCCCTTTGCTTCACCGCCGGCTATCTCGCTTCCCACGAATCCGCGCTGCTGCTCGATACCGCCATCGCAACCTCCCTCGCCCTGCTCATCGCCGCCGCCATCGGCGCCTTCATGCTGCTCCGAACCGCTGGTGCCTACGTGGCCCCTGCCACCGCTCTGCGCGTCGTGGGAACGTTGATCGCCGTATCCGTTTTCGGATGGTTCATTCCCTATTTCGGAAAATTATGGGTCCTCCCACTCGTTTTTCTGGTCACCTCTGTCACGATCCTTCTTCTCGTGATCACACGCGAATTGGGCAAACAGGACCTGACCATGGTCAAAAGCGTACTTCAGCGTAAATCCAGCTCAACCTGACCTCCCCGTTCACCGCGTCCCGAACCGGATAAGCCGCGAGCCCACCCCACCTTGCCCAAGGCACCTTCTTTTTGTTACCGCAACCCAAGCGAGAAGGAAATCACTTGATCGACCGTATAGTATCCGTATAGGGATAGATCCAGCATCGCCGTAGCACCAGCTCGTTCAGCCGCGATGCCGACTCCCTCGGCACCTCAAATAGTCGCCGGGCGAGTCATTCAAGATTGGCTCTCGCGAGATGAATGCCGCCCCCGAACGAGACGGCCCAGGACCTGGGTTCAACCCAGCTTTCGACACTCCATATAAAATCGCTTTTCCTCGGCCTCCCCCATCGAAAACGTCTTCCGAGGCAACGCCCCATCCACGATGACCGTGCGAAATAGATCGTGCTTGTTCATCGAAGGAAGGAAAAATCCAATGTTCTTCGGCTTTCTCCCAAGCTGCTCCACCGCCTCCGTCCCGTGGACATAATCGATCTCACGCGCCCCCCCCGCCTTCACAAAAGCATCGAGAATCGGTTGAAGCGACCCCACCGGCAAATTGCTGGTGGGCTTCCCCACATGAATCACACCATATCCGCTCCCTCGCAATACCCCAATGCGTTGCTCCGAAGACGTCGACGCCATAACCTCTTCTTTCATCGCTTGCAGCGACTCCACCTCCCGCAACGTCCCGACAAGACCCGTCAGCACTTGCCCGAGCACGTCTTTGCCTTCCCCCAACTCGAAAAGCACCCGATGGATCGGTTCGAATTCCAGCGCGGAATCATGAAGATTCACGATCTCCACCAGCGCATGACGCCGCGGATCGTTCATCACCGACGCCTTGTCCGTCGCTTGCTCCTTCGTTTTCTCCCAGATGGCTTTCGCCGTCGCCAGCGAATGATTCCCATCCCCCATCGCGTACAACAGCACGGGTTGATCCGCCGGCAAACCATATCGCTTCGAGAACGCTTCCGGACTGCCCAACGCTTCCAGACTCCGCATGATCGATTCTTCCAGCCCCCGATCACCCACGAAGTACCCCGTCAGATGACCCGCCCCCAACATCAAATCGAAATCATAAACCTTCTCCAGCTTGCCCTTCCCTTCCGTCAGCGGACCGAAAACCGTGTTATCCGGATCGTCGATCAACACCATGATGTGTGGAAGCTCCAACGAGGCCCCATCGCGAATCTTGATACGCGGCGGAAGACGATCGAGGATCGTTCCTTCCGTAGCCCGGATGAGCGAGGTCGACCCCTTGTTGAAGTCATAACGCTCGAGATCGACACACAATACCAATCCCTTTCGGATGCGGCCGCCCGCCAACCGCTCCACGTAAATCATGCCGTCGTGACCCACGAGATTTCCCGCTTCGAGATAGGCTTGCATGTTGGCGCGGATCTGAGAAATTCGCTTTTCCGCATCCGCGGCAGACTCCGATAAAAATACTTCCGGGTAGATCAACCGCAGCGTGGATGGTGCATCGGCCACCACCTGCTCGACCTTCTGCCAATACTCGGGCTCCGAAGTGTACTGATCACACGCGACCACGGCCCATTTCGTTTTCGACAACTCTTGCTTCGGAAGAAGAATTTCCGGCACAGCCACGCCGACAGATTCGTACGTCCTCATGATGCCTCTTAACCGGTTCGAAACCGGCGAACGAAAATAGATGAGGTGTCGTTGCCCGGACGATGTTTTCGAGCACCGCTCATCGAGATGCGACGCACCCTAGCACAGTCCCGTGATGAATAGGTTGTCCCGGTGATACCAGAAGTGGCGCGAAATCGTGGACGGTCGAAGCTAGAGAACCGGGATTACGTGAAGCCCAAGGGGTCCGGCAACCTTTCGAATCGACTCTTCTCCGCCAAGAACAGCCAACGTGCTCTGCTCCTTGAGTCGACCCAACGCCGCGGCAAAATCCCGGAAGTGCTGCTCTTCGGTCTCGAAGACTTCCCTTCGGATCTGATCGAGCGTTTCCTGCGTCTGACCCGTCAAACTGCGCAAAAATGCCACATGCCCCTTGGCATCGGGCAACATATACGCGTCCAGATCCCCAATCGCTCCCAGAATGTTTTTCTCCAACTCCTTGCGCGGCAAAGACACTCGCGCCAGCGCCTCCGCCGTCTCATCGAACACCCGCAACGTCCGTTCAAGATTCGGATCCCGATACGACGTGAACGTAAATACTCCCGACAGCCGGTCCAGACGACAGAACGCGCCATACGCCCCGCCTTGCACACGAACTTGATCCCAAAGCCATGAGGTCCGCAAAAACCGCCCGATCACCAGCGCCGAACCGTGGAACGTATACCCCTGATCGCGCAGATTTCCACCCTTGCCCACATAATGAACCTGGGCGGGAATGGTCAGTCCTTCCGACGTCAGATCCACACTGCGATCCCAGGTTTGTGTTTCCACCCTCTCGTTCGGAAGCTCGTGAAATAACGCCTCGACATGCGGTTTGAACTGACCAAGCCCCGCCTCGTCCAGCGTGATGTTCACACGAATATGCCGCTGGTTGAACAGTCGTCGACGCAACCCCTGCAATCGCTCGAGCACGGAAGGCCACATTTCCTCAAAGCGCGACAAAAGATCGCGAACAAAAAATAGATAACTGATTCCGCCCGTCTGCTCGCTGAGCCACGCCGCTTCGGAATATCGTGACCGAATCCGCGCATCGACCATCCCATGGCCCGATGGAATGATGCCCATCTCCATCTGCGCCTTTTCCTCCAGCAAGAGTTGACGAATGCGCTCTCGATCTTCAAAGCGCGCGCTCTGAAGCACCTCCCGCATGATCCGCGTCAGTTCCTCTCCCTTGTCGAGCATGGCCTTACCACGCAGCATGAACCACGCGCTCGTCGTGCCTTGCTGGGTCGTCGACAAGAACATATCCGGCCAGATTCCCCCTGTATTGGCGCTGATGCGACGCGACAACGTCACGAAATCTTGTTGCGCCGTCCCGGTCTCGAGCAGCGCGCGTCCAAACAAGGGCAAGAGCGGAATGTCTTGTTGAGGCACGACCGACATATCGAAGGCAATGTCTAAGTACGCGATTCCAAAGGTGTTTTGGTCATGGAAGCACACAGCCTCTTCTTGCGTTCCCAGCGGCAGGCGCTCTTGCGCGATGCGCTTGCCGAGACGCGGTAGATCCTCGATCGATAACGTGGGGATGGTGGCAAGGGCTTCCTCGCTATCCGGAGTCTGTTGTCTTTCTTTCAAATGACGCGCTTGCTCCATCACCTGGCGGACGTCGTCGTCAGTAAGACCTTTCCTGCGCTCGGAAAGAAATTGTTGTTCTTGCGCGTCGCGACGAGCCCCTTCTTCAGGGTCGGGAACCAGCAACACCCGGGATCGATGCGGGTTTTCGAGAAGATGATCGCGAATGAGTTTTTCGAAATACCCGCCCTCGCGGACCTTGGCTTTGATGGATTCCAACGGTTTTTCAAACGCAAGGGGGCCCAAGGGATCGGCGTCGTACAACCACGAACGAAGCGATTGCAGCATGAAGATGAGTCCGCGAGGGTAGCTCCCCGTATTCGCTTCCCGAAGATGAAATTCCGTCGAGTGAAGGGAAGCGTCGAGCAAGTCCCGGGGAATCCCTTGATCCACCAACGCCTGAAGTTCCTTGGTGATGAGCGTTTCGACGTCTTCGGCTCGATTCCGATCGATGCCTTTGAGGCCGGTGGAAAAGTACATTTGCCGTAGATCGGTTTCGACCCCCGCCCCTGTGAGATCTTCCCCCAAGCCCGAATCGATGAGAGCTTTTCGCAGGGGCGAAGCCGGTGTTCCCAAAAGCGCGTGATCGAGTATTTGAAACGCCAGGGTGGTCTGCGGATCGGTGACTTCGGGCAATAGCCAATTGACCGTGACCATCGCGCGGTCGGTTTCGGAAGGCTCCGACGACGCATACTTCTTTTCGATGTATCGCGGGGAAGAAAATGGCTGTTGGATAGCAATCGTCGAATCGATCTTTTTTGCCTGAAATTGCTGAAGATACGCATCGACCAGGCGAAGACGCTCGTCCGGATCGTCGTCGCCCCAAAAATACACGCGCGCGTTCGAGGGGTGATAGTAGTTCTCGTGGAATGCTTTGAACGCTTCGAACGTGAGACGCGGAATGTCGCGGGGATTACCGCCAGAGTCGAGGCCATAGGTATTGTCCGGGAAAAGCGATTGTTGGGTCGTCTCTCCGAGGACACTATCCGGCGACGAATACACGCCTTTCATTTCTCCAAACACCACGCCTTGTATCGTGAGCGGCGAGGACTCGGATTCGGCTTCGAAATGCCATCCTTCCTGCATCAACACCTCGGGCGTGAGGTTGGGGAAAAATACGGCATCCAGATAGACGTCGATGAGGTTGTAGAAATCCTGTGTGTTCTGGCTCGCCACCGGATAACAGGTCTTGTCGGGGTAAGTGAAGGCATTGAGAAAGGTTTTGAGCGAGCTTTTGAGCAACTCCACGAAAGGCTCTTTGACCGGATATTTGCGCGAACCACACAACACCGAGTGTTCGAGGATGTGAGCAACACCCGTCGAGTCCTTGGGAGGCGTGCGAAACGTGATGCCAAAAACCTTGTTCTCATCATCGTTGATGAGAGACAGCAATTGCGCACCGGTCTGCACGTGGCGATACAGACGCGCTTGGGACTTGATCTCGGCGACATACCGTTCGTCGACGAGTTGAAAACCGTGGATGATCATGATGTCCTCGACAAGGCGATCAGAATGAATGCAAAAGCAACACAATGCCTAATGCAGAAGAATGACAAGGGAAAGTGGCGTTCTCGTTCCTCTCCCTTCCAAATCGTAAGAGCTGTCTTGCCGATGCCCTGCTGAGGCCATGCTCCGCATTGCCTCCGACTTTCAACGATGATAGCGACCCGATCGGTGAAATCGAAAAGCCTGCCCTCGTTGCTGCGAAAGCTCCACGAAGACCCTGAGCAGATGGCCGCGTTTCTTCTGGAGCGTTCGGGGTTGCCCGGACCTCGCGCCAATCTCGAATTGGCTTGGACCTTCGCGGATGGCGCCAAGGAATTCAACAAAACCGTGGGCTGGAAAGAACAAATGATGCAGTGGGCCTCGATCTCGCCCGCGGCCGCCCCCACCAATCATCCCCAGGAATACCTCCCTTTCGTGGCCATACAAGCTCTGGCGGAACTCCATCCGGAAGAAAACGCGTCCGGTCGTCGGCTCATCGAAAGCATGCTTCGACAGGCGGCGAACGACCCTCGCTGGAGAATGCGCGAAGGATGCGCGTTCGGGTTGCAACGAATTGCGATGAACGACATCCAGGAGCTGAAATCGATCTTACAACATTGGTTGGAACAACCGTCGCTTCTCGAGCATCGTGCGGCGTTGGTGGCGCTTGCCCATCCGCCGCTGCTCACAAACAAAGACACCGTATCCTTCGCTTTCGGTATCGGGGATGCAGCCCTGCAAGCCTGTCTTTCTGATCCGCGGGACAAGGAGGCTCATCGAGTCCTGCGAAAAGCACTCGAATTCGCTCCCTCCGTCTTCGTGGCCGCCGACCCGGATCGCGGCTTTCCCTGGCTGGAGCGATGGGCGGATAAGGGAACGCTGCAAGTGGCGAAGATCGTGGCCGCGAACCTGCGAAAAGCGCGATTGAGCCGGAAATTCCCCGATCGAGTGCAGGATGTCGCGATGCGCCTCGAAGCCTGCGATTATTCGGAAATGCCTTGTGAATAACGCATTTATGTATCGATGAGATGACGGGAGGGCACCACGGGATACAACGCCGCGGGGCCTTCGATTCCTCGCGCATGGGCTTCCGCAAGCAAGTGCGTGGCCGGCCATTCGAGCGCGGTCACGTGATCTTCGGCGAGCAATTCACTGAGCACACGAACGCGCCAGGGGCCACATACCGGCACATCACCGTCGCCCGTGTACTGAAGGTTTTCGGAACGACACCCACCCCCGCAGAGCGTCGCCAACGGACAATCTTTGCAATAGGCCAGCAATTCTACAGGTCGAGCATGCTTCTGAAGACTTCGAAGACCTTGCGAAAAGCTCATGCTGCGAAGGTCCCCCACGCGCTCTTCCATTTTGAAACATGTGAACAAGGTTCCATCGGAGCGAACGTGCAGATGATGCCCCAACGCGCACGAACAGCCTTCCCGACGATCGGCAAGCGGTTGCGGTCGAGCGGCGGGAATGACCTCTCCCGCTTCGAACGAGATCCGGTCCAGAGCGCGTTCGAGCTCGGCCCGCGAAGCAAAGAGATTCGCGCCTTTTTCACGCCCAGATAAGTAGGCAATCCCAAGCGCGATGGGCGTTTGAGGTGGCAACAGCGCACGAAGAGTCGCCAGTTGTTGGGCGACCTCCTCGACCTGATCGGGCAAAAGCATGAGGTCGACATGGGCAGGGGGGCCAAAGCGCGAAAGCGTATGGATACCGCGAATCACGGCATCGAATCGTGGCCGGTGCGAAACCCGATCGCAGGATTCCGCGGTGGCTCCCGCAAGAGACACACGCACTTGCGCGCCTTGTTTTCCCAGCGCTCCGAGACGTTTCGCCAACGGCTCGTCGTGCAGAAGCAAACCGTTCGTAAAAATGGTGAGCTGCAAGCCGTGTTGGACAATGCATTCCGCAAGGTCGATGGCCCACGGGACGACAAGCGGTTCTCCGCCGAGAAGCGATACGCGTGTACCGGGGCCATGCACGCTCAGCACATCATCGATAATGGCAAAGGCAGTCGATCGGTCGATTTCCTGTTGGCGAGGCACGCCCGAGTTGGTGCAGCAATAGGAACAAGCGAGATTGCAGGCGTTGGTCAATTGAATCTGCACGGAAGGCGAAGGCGGTTTGGCCGTTCGAGGGGGACCTCCGAAGCCGTGCCCACGCAGAGAATTCACTAATGAATCCGGCAGGTTGACATCATCCGAACCGTCGAGCAACTCGTGAACCAGGCTCACGTGCGTCGCCGGTATGGCACAAAATAGCGCATGGGAACGCGACACCAACAATTCGCCATTGAACAGCGGTAACGTGGTGCAGTCGGAAGGAAATAGATCTTGAAAGTGACCCATGACTCATTGGTTGTCTTCGACGGGTCGGCTGGTTTTGTCAACCGATGGGCTTCCTGGCTTTTGCGCTTTGCACGGGCGGGCATTGCGGAGTTCGGAGCCTTGGGCATAATGTTTACCATGTTCGGGAGATATGCGAAGTGGCTCCCTTTTTTGTGGACGTGGTTTGCATGGGGTTGTGCGTCCGAGCAGGGAGAAACGTCCGCGTTGCCGTCGGGGCCGTTGCACGAGGCTGGGACGGATTCGTCGTCGTGCAAACCGGCAACCTGCTTGGGATTGGGAGCGGAATGTGGAAAGGCACCGGATGGCTGTGGTGGCGTGGTGTCTTGCGGACAGTGCTCTGGCGGCCTGTATTGTGGTGGCGATGGCCCGAATCGGTGCGGCGCGAACGCGTGCGTAGCCAAAACCTGCGTGTCCGCGGGGGCGCAATGCGGGCTCGTATCCAACG
>Ga0116187_1003578_pt1 | contig 14294 bp, 10 predicted proteins | sample AD_JPNNA6_MetaG_FD_89755 | JGI IMG/M metagenome (GOLD analysis project Ga0116187, IMG submission 89755) | Active sludge microbial communities of municipal wastewater-treating anaerobic digesters from Japan - AD_JPNNA6_MetaG | ecosystem: Engineered > Bioreactor > Anaerobic > Digestate | place... | reverse complement strand
CTCGAAGGTGCGGCCGAGCACCTCGGTGATCTCGCCCTCGGGGTTGAGGTGCGGGTTCTCCCAGTTGAAGAGGCTGACGATGACCTTGTCGCCGATCTTCGGAGCCGGCACGAGCAGGGAGCGGTCGGGGTTGTCGACGTAGACGTCGCGCAGGAAGCGCGGGTCGTCGGGGGCGACGCAGAAGAAGCGCCCGGCGCGCTGGAGGGTGCCGGTGAGGGTGGTGCGGCCGCGCTCGAGGATGCGGATGACGCGGCCGGTGCGCTGGCCCGGCGCGGGGGCGCCGCGGCGGGGCGGTTTGCCGGGTTTGCCGCGGAAGGGGGGGCGGGCGGGGCGGCCGGCGGCGCTGGCCGCGCTGAGGCGGACGACGACGCGGTCGCCGTGCATGGCGGTGCCGGTGTCCTCGGAGGCGATCTCGACGGGCTCGGGCGCGGGGGCGTCGGGCGCGGCGCCGGCGGGCGGCTCCGGCCGGAGCAGGCCGCGGCCGTTGGGCCGAATCTGGAGCGTGCCGGTGACGAGGTCGGCGTCGGCCGGGAGGCAGAAGCGGTCGGATTTGACGCGGACGATCGCGCCGCGGGAAAGGAGTTGCTGGAGCTCGGTGTCGAGCTTGCGGAACTCGGGCTTCTTCAACCCGAGCTTGGCCCCGATTTCGTTGCGATTGAGGGGCACGTAGTCGCGGCGCCCCAGCAGTTGGAGCAGTCGCTCATGTAATTTCATCGCGCGGAAATTGGGATGGAAACGGGCGGGGCACAACCTCAGTTTCGGGGGCGATGAACATCGTGCATGCAGCCAGCGAGCTGTTTCCGTTCATGAAGACCGGCGGGTTGGCGGATGCGGTGGGGGGCCTGACCAAGGCGCTCGCCGCGGCCGGCCACGAGGTCTCCGTCTTTCTGCCCGGATACCGCGCGGCGCTCGAGCATCCCGACGCCGAGGGGGCGGAGCGCGTGCACCGGCTGCAGATCGAGCTGGGCGGGCGCTTCCTCGAGGCGGACCTGCTGCGGCTGCGGGTGGCGCCGCGGTACACCGTGTATTTTGTGGTGCGCGACGAGTTCTTCGACCGGCGCGGCGCCTACGGCGCGAGCGGCCGCGACTACGACGACAACGCCGAGCGCTTCGTCTTCTTCAGCAAGGCGGTGGCCGAGGCGATGCGCCTGGCCGACCTGAAGGCCGACATCGTGCATGCGCACGACTGGCAGACGGCGCTGCTGCCGGTGTACGTGCGGCTGGTCGAGGAGCGCCACGACACGTCGCTGGCGGTGAAGACGGTCTTCACGGTGCACAACCTCTCGTTCCAGGGCGTGTTCCCGATGGATGCCTTTGCGCTCACGAACCTGCCGGAGGAGTTCCGCAGCGTCGACGGGCTGGAATTCTTCGGCCAGCTCAACCTCATGAAGGCCGGCCTGCTTTTCGGCGACCGGTTGACGACGGTGAGCCCGACCTACGCGCGAGAGATCCAGTCGCCGGAATATGGTTGCGGTCTGGAGGGCGTGATCGCCACGCGCGCCGCCGATCTGGTGGGGCTGCTCAACGGCGTCGACGAGGCCGTCTGGAACCCGGCGACCGATGTGCTCCTGCCCGCCCGCTACACCGCGGACGATCCGGCGGGCAAGACGAAGTGCCGCCGCGCGCTGCTGAAGAAGTGCGGCTTCGACGCGGAGACGAAGGTGCCGATCTTCGCGATGATCACCCGGCTCACGGAACAGAAGGGCATCGACCTGCTGCTCAGCGCCCGCCGCTTCTTCGAGACGGAGGACTGCCGCCTGATCATCGTGGGCGTGGGACAGAGCCGCTACGAGGAGGCCCTGCAGGATCTCGCGCAGGCCAACCCGCGGCGCGTCGCGCTGGCGAAGATGCTCGACGAGCCGATGACGCACCTGGTGGAGGCCGGGGCGGACTTCTTCCTGATGCCGTCGCTCTTCGAGCCGTGCGGCCTCAATCAGATGTATTCGCAGCTCTACGGAACGATCCCGTTGTGCAGCCGTGTCGGCGGCCTGGTCGACACCGTCGTCGATCTGGAGGATGCGCCGGCGGAGGGCACGGGCCTGCTGTTCACGCCGAGCGAGCAGGGCATCTCCTGGGCGCTCCAGCGCGCGTTGCTGCTGCACCGGCAGGCGGAGGTGAAACGGGCGGTGATCGATCGCGGCATGCGTCGCGAGTTCGGCTGGACCGCCGCCGCGCGCCGCTACGTGCAGCTCTACAACGACGAGATCTGAGGCGGCGACGATGCCACTGGCGCGGACTTCTCCCGGTTGCGCCGATTCTTCCGGTTGTAGGGGCTGAGCTTGCTCAGCCCGTGGGCGTCGCTCTTGCCGAGCGGTGCGAGCCAGCTCGCACCCTACGCAGACGGAATGACTCCGGTTGAGGCGGCGGGCACGGAAGACCGGAAGTTCTCGCGCCAGGCACGGAAGCCGGCCTCGACGCGGCCGGCTACAGGGCGCCGCTCTGCGCTTTGGGCGTTCCCGGGGGGGGGCAATCATCCGTGGGTCGCAGTCTCTGCGAAACGGACACATCGAAGCCCGCACGGGCTTCGCTACGGCGGGCGACCGCCTCGGTGGCTCTCGCTGCTATGGTGCGAGCAGCGCGGTGGCGGTCCAGAGGAGCGGGGCCTGGCCGTGGAAATCGCCGGTGCGGCGCGGGCGGTCCAGGTAGTGCTGGCGGTCGTCCTTGGTGCCGGTGCCGACGCAGACTTCGCGGATCTCCCCGGTTGGCTCGAGGTGGGCGACCAGCGCCAGCCAGGCGCGGCGGGCGGGCGGGGCGTAGGTGGCAGCGTCGAGCCAGCCGCGTTTCACGCCGGTGACAAAGGCGTAGGCGAACATGCCCGTGCAGGAGGACTCCGGCCAGGCGTCGGGCTGGTCGAGCAGTTGGCGCCACAGTCCTTCTGGCGTCTGCAACTCGAGGAGTGTCGCCATCATCTGGTGGTAGCCGGCGAGAAGGCGGGGGCGGAGCGGGTGGCTTTCGGGCAGGTCGGAGAGCAGGAGCGTGAGGCCGGCGGCCATCCAGCCGTTGCCGCGGCCCCAGTGGTGTGGCGCGTCGGGGGCGTGGAAGAAGAGTCCGTTGGGGCGCTGGAGCCGGTCGAGATAGGCGACCATCGAGCGGGCGGCGCGGTCGAGGTAGACGGTGTCACCCGTCGCGCGGAACGCGCGTCCCTGCAGGGCGGCGATCATGTACATGTCGTCGATCCAGAAACGGGTCTGGTCGCTCAGCCCCTCGGCGGAGGGACGGGCCCACTGCGTATCGGCGTAGCGGAGCCCGAGCGGGCGGAGGCGCGCGTCGCCCGCGGGCGCGGCGAGGGCGAGCGGCAGTGCGCCGAAGACGGAGTTGTCGACGTGGTTGGGCGGCGGCACGAGTGCGGCCTCCGTCGTGAAGAACGGCGTGAAGCGCGCGGCGAGCCGGGCCGCCAAGTCGTGGTCCGCGGTGACCGCGGCGAAGTCCACGGCGCCGGTCCACACGCAGACCTCGGAGTAGGAGATCGTGCCGAACTCGGGCCAGAACGCGTGGGGCGAGGCGAGGAAACGCGCGGCCACGCGGCGACCGACCTCGCGTGGGTCGGCGCCGGCGGGCCAGTCGGTGAAGGGCGAAGGGGTGGGCTGCTCGGCAACGACGCCAAGGCTGGCGAGCGCGAGCAGCACGGCGGCGGCGGTGCGGCGGAGGTTCATGGAGAGGTCGGGGGCGAAGCGGGCGACTCCGGTTGCGCGGGCTGGAGCCGGCGCGCGCGGGCAACGAGTAGGAAGTACACGGCGGGGCCGAAGGCGAAGAGCATCACGGATACGCCCATCGCGAGGCCGAACATCGTGAAGATACCGGCGCAGCAGTAGTCGCGGCAGCGCACGACGATGTGGCAGGGCACGGCGACGAGCAGTTCGAGGAGGCTGCCCTGCAGGAGCCGGCGGCACAGGACGGAGAGGACGTCGGCGGGCGGGCGGGCGCGGGCGAGGCGGTGGAAGACGATGGTCCAGAACCCCCACAGGACCGTGAGCAGCGCGGCGAGCGCGTAGGCTTCCCACGGTTTCGCGGAAGCGTCTCCGAGGATGGCGGCCCGCAGCGAAAGCGCGGCGGCGCCCCCGAGCAGCCCCAGCATGAGCGCGCCGACGAGGACGGTCGGCCAGAGCGCGCCGCGGGTGACCGGCCGGCGGCTGACGATGCGCAGGGGCACGAGCAGCAGCACGAGCTGGCAGATCCCCATCGCGAGCAGCCAGAGCCAGACCGCGCCGCTGCCGAAGAAGGTGCCGAATTGCTCTGCGGTCGGCCAGTTCCCGAAGCCGAGCGCGTAGAGCGGCACGGCCAACACGGCCAGCACGAGCAGATAGAGTCCGGAGACGACGAGGTGCCAGGGTTTCATGGACGGGAAACGACGGTGGCGGGCGGGGTGACGCCCGGTGCGGGACCGAGATTGGCCGCCGCCGCGGCGCGGGCGAGGGGGAAACTCCACCGGCAGTCCGCCGCAACGGGCTGGCCAACCCCGGCGGGAGCGGCTTCGCTGCGGGTGGCCGGTCCGCCGGCCGCCTGCACCATGAAGATCCTCCCGCTCGACCCGCTCGCGAATCGTTCGCTCGAGGCGCTGCTCGCCTTTCTCGGCGGGGTGCGTGCCGAGGCGGAGCGCGACGGGGTGGCGCGGCTGGTGAGCATCTCGGTGGAGGCCGAGCGGCTCGATCCGCTGGCGGTGCTGGAATCGATCTACGAGCCGGGCGAGGTGCATTTCTACGTGGAGCGGCCGGCGGCGGACTTCGCGGTGGCCGGGGCGGAGGCGGTGGTCGCGGTGGAGTGCGCGGGCCCGGGGCGGTTTGCGGCGGCGGCGGATTTCGTGCGGGCGACGCTGGCGCGCACGGTCGCGGTGGGCGCGGTGAGCGTGCCGTTCGGCGGTCCGCTGTTCTTCGCGACGTTCGGCTTCGCCGACGAGGCCGCGCCCGGCGCGGCGTTCCCGGCCGGGCGCGTCTTTGTGCCGCGCTGGCAGGTGGCGCGCAGCGGCGACTGCTCGGTGGCGGTGGCGAACACGCTGATCGCGCCGGGGGCCGACATCCGGGCCGATGCCGAACGCATCTGGCGGGCGCACGCGAAGTTCGGCGCGTTCGACTACGCGGCGCCGAGCTTCGCCGGCGCACTCGAGGGCGTCGTGGCCGAGGAACGCGAGGTGGGTCCGGAGGGCGGATACGGTGCGAGCGTCGGCGCGGCGGTGGCGGCGATCCGCGCGGGGCGCTACCGCAAGGTGGTGCTGGCCCGGGCGCGCGACCTGCGGGCGACGACACGTTTCCACCCGCTGCGCGCGCTCAACGCGCTGCGCGGCCGGTATCCGGACTGCTACGCCTTCTCCGCCGGCAACGGCGCGGGCGCCAGTTTCATCGGCGCGAGCCCCGAGCGGCTCGCGGCGGCGGCGGACGGGCGGCTGCGCACGGAGGCGCTGGCCGGTTCGGCCCCGCGCGGGCGCACGGCGGCCGAGGACGCGGCGTTCGCCCGGCAACTGCTGCACAGCGACAAGGACGGCCGCGAACAGGGGCTGGTGCTCGATTCGATCCTGCGGCGGCTGGCGAAGGCCGGGGCGGCGACGGTCGCGCCCGGCCGGCCGCGCATCCGGCAACTGCCGAACGTGCAGCACCTGTGCACCCCGGTGGAGGCCACGCTCGCGCCGGACGCGGACTTCGTGCGCATCGTGGGCGAACTGCACCCGACGCCCGCGGTGGGCGGCACGCCGCGCGAGGCCGCGGTGGCGCACCAGCGCGAGCTGGAGCCGTTCGATCGCGGGCTCTACGCGGGGGCGCTGGGCTGGGTGGACCACCGCGGCGGCGGGGAGTTTTTCGTCGGGATCCGTTCGGCATTGATGAATGGAGACACGGCGCGGCTCTACGCCGGGGCGGGGATCGTCGAGGGTTCCGATCCGGCGGCGGAGTTGGCCGAGACGGAGTTGAAGATGCGCGCCCTGCGCGAGGCGTTGCTGGGATAGGGCGTGGGGGCGACGGAGCCGGGCGGCGGGCGGTCGGCCCACGGGAGGGCAATTGACGGGTGGAGCCCGGGGCGGCTTGCTCGCCGGCCATGGACTTCCTCGCGGACCCGCAAATCTGGATCAGCCTGCTCACGCTCACCGGGCTCGAGATCGTGCTCGGGATCGACAACGTGATCTTCATCTCGATCCTCGCCGGCAAGCTGCCGCAGGAGCAGCAGCCGAAGGCGCGGCAGACGGGCCTGGCGCTGGCGCTGGTCACGCGCATCGCGCTGCTGTGCGGCATCGCGTGGCTGGCGAAACTCACCGCGCCGTTGTTCGCGGTGTTTGGACACGGAGTGTCGGGCCGCGACCTGATCCTGCTGGTGGGCGGGTTGTTCCTGATCGCGAAGAGCACCTTCGAGATCCACGAGAAGCTCGAGGGCGAGGACGGCGCGCAGAGCGCGGGCAAGGCGGCGAGCTTCCGCGCGATCGTCGTGCAGATCATGCTGCTCGACATCGTGTTCTCGCTCGACTCGGTGATCACCGCGGTGGGCATGGCGCAGCAGCTCTGGGTGATGATCACCGCCGTGGTGCTCGCGATGGGCGTGATGCTCTTTTTCGCCGGCGCGATCAGCGACTTCGTGCACCGGCACCCGACGCTGAAGATGCTCGCGTTGTCGTTCCTGCTGCTGATCGGCGTGGCGTTGGTGGCGGAGTCGATGCACCACGCGATCCCGAAAGGCTACCTATACTTCTCCATGGCGTTCGCCTTCGGGGTGGAGCTGTTGAACCTCAAGCTGCGCGCGCAGCAGGCGGCCAAGCCGGTGGAGCTGCACCAGCCGATCCGCTGAGCGGCGACAAGGCGGACGCGGGGCGTGCGCCGAGGGACGGGCGCCCGGAGAGCGGGCGCCCGGGGCGGGCCAACGCGAAGGCGTGCCGGAAGCGTCCCTACACGGCGGGGGTCGGGCGCGAGTGAATCCAGTAACGCATGACCGTCTGGTGCTCGTGGCGGAGGTCGTAACCCCACTCGGTGGAGAGGAGGGTGAGGACCGGTTCGCCCGCTTCGGCCGAGGCGAGGCTGGCGTATTGGTGGGCGAGGAGGGCGGCTTCGCGGCGGGCCCGGTCGAGGGCGGTGGCGAAGGCGTGCTCGATCGACTCGAACTCCCCGACGTTCTTCACGCTCTGCCGCGGCGAGCCGTTGGGCACCGGGACCAGCGCGAACTCGAACACGCTGTGGATCTCGCGGGGAGGAAGCGAAGCGGAGTGATCGTCGTTCATGGTGTGGGAAGGTTGCGGCTCCATCCCTGCACATCGCATGCCGCACAACCGGCGAGATCGGCTATGAAGGTGCGCTTTTCAAGAGGCGCGCCGCCGGTAGCGCCGCTTATCCGGTGAGGCGGTTGCCGGTTGCCGGTGAGCCGGTGGGGGGGGGGGCCAGCGAACCTTGCGAGGTGATGGGGCCGCGATCGCGGGAACCGACGATCCTTCAGACGGCGCCGGGGCGCGTGGCGGACCGCGGCGCGGAGGAGGCCGGGTTGGCGGGGCCGAGCAGGCGGCGGAGCGGCCGGAATACCAGCAGTTGCCAGAGGCCGAAGGCGATGACGATGCCGACGGCGGCGTAGATGCCCCCCTCGGCGGTGGTCGGTACGGCGGGCTTGAACACGGCGAGCGTGTTTTGGGCGATCTCGGTGTCGAGGTGGTGCAAAAATGCCCACGGGCGCGACCAAACCGAAGCATCGAGCAGCGCGGCCTGGGCGGCGCCGAGCGAATCGACCCGCGCGGCGGTGTCGGCCATGGCGGTGCCGAGTTGGGCGACGCCGGGATCGGCGTTGGCCGAGGTGTCGGCGACGAATTGCGCCCAGGGTTTGCCCGCGGCGCGGGCGGCGGCTTCGAAGGTGGCGAGTTGCCGCAGGGCCTCGGCGAGGTGGCCGCCGAGTCGCTGGAGGTATTGCTGGAAGAACTCGGGGGCCTGGGCCGCGACGACGGCGCCGAGCACGCAGACGACCCGGTCGAGAAATCCGGCGGACGCGACGAGGGCGGCGGCAGCGGGGCGGCGAAACATGGGGCGGAGAAAAACGAAACGGCGGCATCGGGTCAACCGATGCCGCCGTGAGAAACCGCTGAAAGACGCCGTTACGGTGCGGGTGCCGTGGCGGGTGCCGGGGCGGGCGCGACCGCGGCCGGGGGCGTGCGATCTTCCCAGCAGTACTTGCCGCCGTGGCGGTTGTGGTCGATGCGCAGCCAGACGGCGGCGCCGAGCAGCGCGAGCAGGAAGAGCAGGAAGAGGAAGCGGCGGCGGGCGCGGGCGGCGGCCTTGTCCTCGAACGGATCCTCGAGCGAGCGGCGGGCGCCGGGGGGCAGCTTCGCCAGCGCGGTGAACGAGGTGCCCAGCGGGATGTTGATCTTCACCCGGCCGTTGATCGCCCAGCCGTTGGCCTCGAGCACGGGCCCGAGGGTGCGTTGGCGGAGCTTGAGCCAGGCGATGAGCATCGAGGGCAGCGAGATCACCAGGATCAGGGCCACGAATACCAGCGGGTACTGCCACCAGGCGAGGTCGAGCACCTTCGCGAAGATGGCGGCCATCATCGTGCCGATGGATCCGAGGGCGACGCCGATGCCGGTGATGAGCGCGAGGTCGAACTTCTTCGGCTCGGCGGGTTTGGCCGGGGCGGACTTGTCGGCGTTGGCCGTGGCGGAGGCGGCGGTGGCGAGCTTGGCGTCGGAGGCGGACTCGGCGGCGGCGGCGCGTTTGGCGACCTGCTCCTCGACCATGCGCACGAACTTCTTGTACGGCGACCAGAAGGCCTGCCGGATGGAGATCGGGTTGTCGACGATCTTGGTGATCGTGGCGTCCCAATCGCGGCCCTTGCGGTCGATGAACATGCCGTTGCGGCCGACCATGAGGAAGTCGGAGTCGCCGTTGGAGAAGACGGCGGCGATCTTCATCGTCTCGCCCGGGCGCTTGAGGTCGCAGTAGGCGATGTAGCACTTGCTCAGCCCGGCGATGGCGGCGTGGGCGCCGGCATCGGTGATCTGGATGCAGAGGTCGCAGTGGCGGCTGTCGAGGTAGAGCGTGCCGGCCTGGAAGACGGTGGGGCGGGCGGGGTCGTAGAAGTCGGCGAAGTTGACGAAGTTGCCCAGGAGGCGGGCGAGGTGGCGGTGGTAGCGCACGAGACGCTCGACCGAGTCGATCGCGGCCATCTCGCCGGCGAGGGCGTTGTCGCGGGCGATGAGCTTGGCGATCTCCTCGCGGGCGGAGCCGACCAGCAGCTCGCGGATACGCGCGACGCCGAGCTTCTCGACGGCGGTGGCGGGCTTGCCGGCGGCCCACGCGGCGTGCGCCTCGAACTTGGCGACGGTCTCGCGCCACTCGGCCTCGGTGAGCGCGGTGCGCGCGGCGCCGTGGACCGGAATGACGACCTGGGTGCGGAAGGCGGCGATGGCGGGGGCCCAGGCGGGGTTGACCCCCTCGGCCAGCGGCAGCGCCTGGCCCGGGCCGACCTGCGCGAGCGGCAGGGCGGCGATCTCGGCGCCGAGGATCGAGAGGTCCTTGGCGGCGGCGGCGACGAGCTCGGACTCGGGGTGGTTGAGATGGTTGGCGGCGCGGCGGTCGAAGGCGGCGAGGTGGCAACGGTTGAAGTAGTCGTCGATCTTCACGCGCACGGCCTGCAGGGCGGCGTAGGCGGCGGCGGTGCGGTCACCCAGAAACTGGATGCCGGCGGGGGTGGCGGCGGACTGGTCGGCCTTGGCGGTCCAGTCGGCGCAGGCCTGGAGGTCGGCGAAGAACTTCGTCACCAGTGCGGTGTCGACGCCCGGCAGGCCGCTGCGGTCGGGCTTGGATCCGACGGTGGCGATGATGTCGAGGATGGCCTGCTTGGTCGCGGCGTCGGTGGCGGCCTCGGCGGGCACGATGCCGTCGCCGTTGAAGCGGGTTTGGGCGAAGATCTTGGCGGTGTCGGCGACGTCGGCCACGGAGAGGCTGGTGGCGTCGGCCTTGCCGAGGGCGGCGAGGATCTCCTTGGCGGCGGCGAGCACGGCTTTGCCGTCGGGATTGGCGGTGTCGATCTCGGCGAGGGCGAGGGCTTCCTCGCCGCGGGCGAGACTGTCGCCGGAGTTCAGGCGGGCGAGGGCCCAGTCGACGGCGGCGAGGATCTCGGGCACGCGGATGCGGCCGTCCTTGTCGGTGTCGATCAGGTCGAGGGTGCGTTGGTCGAACTCGAGGCCCTTGGTGGGGCAGGCGAGGGCGATCCAGAGCTTCGGATCGAGATCGGCGAGGTGGGCGAGGTCGGCCCCGGTCTCGAGTTTGACTTGGTCGAGTCCGCCGGCGCGGAAGAACTGCCAGGTGTAGGGTGAAGCGGAGTTGGAGGAGTTCATGTTCTGGGTCGAGGGTGCGAGGCGGTTTTGCCCGGGAGGCGGTGGGCTGTCGAGTGGCGTCTGCGTGCCACTACGCGTGGGCGCGCTGGGGGGAGCGGTCAGTGTGTCGCTGCGACGGCAATCTGCAATCCGGGGACGAAGTCGGTGTGGATGGGGGAGGCCGGCGGCGGCCGCCTCGGGCCGCAGTTGGCCGGGCCCAGTTTCTGCGCCTTTCCCTGTTGCGGTTTTTCTGGGAGGGGCGCCCGTTGGCTGGGTTGGCGGAGGTGGCGCGGAGGGGGGCGGAAGGATTGGAGAAAAAGGTTGCAGCCTGAAAATAAGGGACCTAACCATCCGCACGCCTCAACTTATCCATCTTCGCCCAGATCATGTTTCTTCTTCGTGAGACACCTAGTCAGGACTGCCTCGATCGCCTCGTGGCCCGCTATCCGCAGATCGAGCCGGATGCGGTGCTGGCGATCATGTGCTTCATGCGGACGGGGGCGGATGTTTCCGAGTGTTTCGAACGTTTTCTGACCAAACACGGGCTGTCGCACGGTCGGTTTGCGATCCTGATGTACCTCAACCGCGAACCCGAGGTGGCGGTCAACCAGACGCATCTGGCGGAGGCGTACGGGGTGACGAAGGCCACAGTGACCGGGCTGATCGACGGTTTGGAGCGCGAGGGCATGGTCGAGCGGCTGGCGGACCCGGCGGATCGGCGTGCTTCGCTGGTGCGGCTCACGACTGGCAGCCGGAAGTTCCTCGACGAGTTTTTGCCGGCGCATTTTCGCGGCATCTCCGAGCTGATGGCCGGGCTCGATGCCCGCGACCGGACCGACCTCACCCGTTTGGCGGGCAAGATTCGGGAGGGCATCGCACGGTTGATCAGCAACGGGACCGGCGGGTGCGACTGCCTTTCCCCCTCATCCACGCCCAGCGACCGTTCATCACGCCCTGCTTGAACTACCGGCGTTTCTGGCCGTTTTCCCCTACTCTCCGCCCGTCTTCCAATCACTTTCCCTATGCACAAACGCATTCTCATCGGACTTGTCGTCTTCCTTGGCCTGGGTGCCACGATCCTCGGTCTTGTCGGCGCCAAAGCCCAGCAACTCGGTGCCATGAAGGCCGCCGACAAAGAGCGGCCGACCGAGCCCGTGACCACCGCCAAGGCGCAGCTCCAGACCTGGAATCCGACACTCTACTCGGTGGGCACGCTCACCGCCGAGAACGGTGTGACGCTCTCCGCCGAGGTGCCCGGCACCGTGACGCGCATCGAGTTCGAGTCGGGCGCGCAGGTGGAGCAGGGGACCTTGCTCGCGCAGCTCGATGTCTCCGTCGAGCAGGCGCAGTTGCGCTCCGCCGACGCCAGCGCCGAGCTCGCCCGCCTCAACGCCGAGCGCATCCGCGAACTGCGCAGCCGCGACACCCTCGCGCAGGCCGAGCTCGACGCCGCGGAGGCCCAGCTCAAGCAGGCGATCGCCAACGCCGAGGCCATCCGCGCCGCCATCGACAAGAAGACTTTCCGCGCGCCCTTCTCGGGCACCCTCGGCATCCGCAAGGTCAATGTGGGCCAGTACGTCAACTCCGGCCAGGCCATCGTCGAGCTCCAGACGCTCGCCCCCATCCACGTCGATTTCGCCCTCCCGCAGCAGCGGGTCGTGGACCTGGCGGTCGGGCAGCCCGTCGAGGTGACGACCGACGGCGTCTCCGGGACAAAGTTCCTCGGCAAGATCACCGCGCTCGAGGCGTTGGTCGACTCGGCCACCCGCAACGTGCGGGTGCGCGCCACCCTCGCCAACGAGGGCGCCAAGCTGCGGCCCGGCATGTTCGCCAACGTGGAAGTCGTTCTGCCCGCCGGCGACCCCGTCGTCGTCGTGCCGGCCAGCGCGATCCTGTATGCTCCCTATGGCGACTCGGTCTTCGTCATCGAGCGCCGCAAGAACGCCGAGGGGGCGGAGGAGACGGTGGTGCGCCAGCAGACCGTGCGCCTCGGGCTGACCCGCGGCGATTTCGTCGCGGTGACCTCCGGCGTGCAGGCCGGGGACGAGGTCGTGAGCACCGGCGCCTTCAAGCTGCGCAATGGCGGCACGGTGCGCATCAACAACTCGGTGGCCCCCGCCGCCGAACTCGCCCCGAAACCGGCCAACAGCTGAGCCCGGCTCCCGCGACCTCCCCCGCCGCGAGCGCGCCGTCCCGTCCGCGCGCCCGGCCCCGCCACCCATGAAAATCACCGACCTCTTCATCCGCCGGCCCGTGTTGGCGTTCGTCGTCAACCTCGTGATCATCGTCGCCGGTCTGCAGGCCTACCGCACGCTCACCGTGCGCCAGTACCCGACCAGCGAGATCGCCAACATCACGGTGTCGACCGCCTACGTCGGCGCCAACGCCGACCTCGTCCGCGGCTTCATCACCACCCCGCTCGAGCGCGTCATCGCCGCCGCCGACGGTATCGACTACCTGGAATCCTCCAGCTCGCAGGGCTTCTCGACGATCACCGCGCACCTCAAGATCAACTACGACTCGAACAAGGCGCTCTCCGAGATCAACTCGAAGGTCAGCCAGGTCCGCAGCGACCTGCCGCCCGAGGCCGAGGTGCCGATCATCAACATCGAGACGTCGGACTCCCAGTTCGCCGCGATGTACCTGAGCTTCAGCTCGACGACGCTGCAGCCCAACGAGATCACCGACTACGTCAACCGCATCGTCCAGCCCCGCCTGGCCTCGCTGGGCGGCGTGCAGCGCGCCGACATCCTCGGCGGCCGCGTGTTCGCGATGCGCGTGTGGCTCAAGCCCGAGAAGATGGCGGCGCTCAACGTCACCGCCACGCAGGTGCGCCAGGCCCTGGCCGCCGGCAACTATCTCTCCGCCCTGGGCAGCACGAAGGGCGCCTATATCCAGGTCCGCCTCACGGCCAACACCGACCTGCGCTCCGTCGGCGAGTTCAAGCGCCTGCCCATCCGCGAGGAGGGCGGGGCCATCGTCCGCCTCGAGGACATCGCCGACGTGGTGCTCGGCGCCGAGGACTACGAGACCGAGGTGCGCTTCAACGGCGAGACCGCCGTGTTCATGGGCATCTGGGTGCTGCCGAATGCGAACACCCTCGATGTGATCGCCGGGGTGCGCGCGGTCATGCCCGACATCCGGCGCAACCTGCCCAGCGCGCTCAACGCCAACGTCGCCTACGACTCGACCGACTACATCAACGACGCCATCGACGAGGTCTACAGCACCCTGCTCGACACGTTGCTCATCGTCGTCGCCGTCATCTATCTGTTCCTCGGCTCGTTCCGTTCGGTGCTCATCCCCGTCATCGCCATCCCGGTGTCGCTGATCGGCGCGATCTTCCTCATGCAGGTCTTCGGCTTCACGATCAACCTGCTCACGCTGCTCGCCGTCGTGCTCTCGGTCGGTCTCGTGGTCGACGACGCCATCGTCGTCGTCGAGAACGTCGAGCGCCACCTGCGCGACGGCATGAAGCCGTTCGACGCCGCCATCCAGGGCGCGCGCGAGCTCGTCGGCCCGGTCGTCGCGATGACGATCACGCTGGCGGCGGTGTACGCGCCGATCGGTCTCCAGGGAGGCCTCACGGGCTCGCTCTTCCGCGAGTTCGCCTTCACGCTCGCCGGCGCGGTGCTCATCTCCGGCGTCGTCGCGCTCACGCTCTCGCCGGTGATGTGCGCCAACCTGCTCTCGCACAAGGTCGAGAGCGGCCGCTTCACCCGCTTCATCGACGGCCAGTTCAACGCCTTCCGGCGGTTCTACGCCCGTGCGCTCGACGCCGTGCTCAAGGAACGCTGGGCCGTGTACATCGTCTGGGCGGTGCTCACGCTGTGCATCCCGGGCCTGTTCATGTTCTCGGCGCGCGAGCTGGCGCCGGCGGAGGATCAGGGCTTCCTCATGACGATGTCCGACGCCTCGGCCAACGCCACGCTCGATCAGACCTCGCTCTTCAGCAACATGGCCTTCAACGAGGCCGTGCGCACGCTGCCCGAATACGACTACTCCTTCCAGATCACCTACGGCACGGGCG
>Ga0116187_1003567_pt1 | contig 14315 bp, 14 predicted proteins | sample AD_JPNNA6_MetaG_FD_89755 | JGI IMG/M metagenome (GOLD analysis project Ga0116187, IMG submission 89755) | Active sludge microbial communities of municipal wastewater-treating anaerobic digesters from Japan - AD_JPNNA6_MetaG | ecosystem: Engineered > Bioreactor > Anaerobic > Digestate | place... | reverse complement strand
CTGGTTTTAGTTGAATTGGAGGAGAACAAGAGAGAAATAAAACAATTTTACAAATACTGGAAAGGGAAAGTAGATGGTATAAATATTATTAATATGAGAAACTGGGCTAATGAAATTCAAAAAGAAGGTACAAAAGAGAGTTTCCATTTCAATAAAAAAATAAAAAGAAAACCTTGTGCATTAATCTGGTTGAAAATGGTTGTAGATTGGAATGGAGAAGTGGTTTTATGCTGTGATGATTGGAATCATTCAACAATTATTGGTAATTTAAAAAATCAAACAATAGAAGAAGTATGGAAAGGTGAAAGATTAAGGAAGATACGTGAAGCACACCTTAGAGGGGAATTCTACAAGGTTCCATTATGTGCTGGGTGCAATAAAAAATCTGTATGGTGGTTGTATTAAAAAGTATAAAAAATTAAAATGGAAAATAAAAAAATATGTTTTATTAATGGAGCTAATCCTAAATTTCTCGGAGGAATAAGCCTCTATCAAAAAAACCTATTGAAGTACATTAAAAGAAAGGACCCTTCTTTAATCATAACTTGGATATACAAATCGGCTAAAGATGAAATAACATCAGATGATAGCATAACCTATGTTGGGGTTAACTGCGGGAAAATTCCATTTATCGACGATATAATTTATAACATAAAATCAAAGAATTACCTAAATAAAAATTATTTTAATATAATTAATTCTCATGCAATCTGGGGAAATTGGATGAAAAGTTACAAGAAGCAAGACAATCAAAAAATAATCCATACTTACCATGGAGCAACTTATCCTTATTATAAGGTCCATCTTAAAAGGTTTAATTTAATAAAAAGAATTTTTCTTTCACCATTATTACTTTATGGATATTTAATAGAAAATCCACCTATAAAAAAAGCAGATGAGATTATCTGTGTTTCTGAAAAGGTAAAAGAAGAAATAAGTAAAACATACAATTCAAAAAGAAAAATAGAAGTATTAAGAACAGGTGTAGATTTAAAAGAATTTAAATTAAGAAATAAAGAAGAAACGAGAAAGAAATTAAATTTAGACAAAGAAAAAATATATGGGTTATATATAGGAAAAGGGGGATATTGGATAAAGGGTTTAGATAGGGCTGTAGAGATATCTCAAGAAATTTACAATAAAAACAAAAACTACAGATTAATTGTTATAGGTGCAGATAGAAACAAAGTTGGAGATTTAATAAATAAAAAATTTGTAATCTATATTGAAAATGCCCCAAGGGAAACTATTCCTTTATATTATAATGCATCAGATTTTCTTTTATTCTTATCAAGATATGAGGGCGGGGCTCCAACACTTGTTGTGTCTGAAGCAATGGCCTCTAGATGCTTGGTAATTTGCTCAAAAGATTCTAAACAAGAGATAATTGAAGACAATAAAAATGGATTGGTCTTAAGCAATTTCAGTGAAGATGATGCAAAAAGAATAATTAATCTAATCCGAGATAAAAGAAATCAGCAAAAGATTAGAAAATACGCAATTAAAACAATAAAAGAATTTTCAATTGACAAATGGGGAGAAGAATATTCTAAAATAATATTAAAATGAAAAATTTAGAAGAATGCGAAGTATGTGGAAGCAAAAATACAAAAAGTTTGTTCAAACAATATGATAAAAACTTAGATATTAAAAAATACTTCTATATCTCCAAATGCAAGAATTGCTTGGCATTATTCTTGAATCCTAGACCAGAATATAAAGAACTCAAAGATTATTATTCTAAAGAAAAGTATTACTCTCTAAAAAGTATAGAACCTAAAGAATCTAAAAAAACGAAATTAAAAATAAAATTGTATGAAATTTATTTCAATTCAAATAAGAACAACCTTTTATTAAAGGCAATATTTTCTCCTATAAAATTTATTATTAGAGGAACAAATTTAACAAAAGGAAATAAACTTCTAGATATAGGGTGTGGTTCGGGTCAGTTTTTATATGAGATGAAAGAACTTGGGATTGATGTCCAAGGAGTTGAGCCTAGCGACTTCAATGAAAAAGAGAATAAAAAATACAGACTTAAAATAAAAAAAGCTAATTTAATAGACGCAAAATACAACAAAGAAAGCTTTGACTTAATAACCCTTAATCATGTATTAGAACATTTAGATAATCCTCATGAAACCTTAAATGAGATAAATAAAATACTTAAGAAAGATGGGAAGCTTATAATCGCTGTACCGAATACTAATTCTTTAGCTTATTGGATATTTAAAAGAAATTGGTATCAATTAGATGTCCCAAGGTATATAATTAATTATTCAAATAAAAATATAAAATTAATTTTAGAGAAAAATGGATTTAAAATTAAAAGAATAAGATATAATTCAAGACCGAGTCAATTTGTAGTTTCTTTATATTTCTCTCTGAATATAAAAAGAAGAATAAAACTATTAAATTACTCATTGAATATTCTCTTTCTCCCTTTAACTTGGCTAGTCAATTTCTTGAGAATGGGGGATCAGATTGAAGTTTGGTGTGAAAAGAAATAAAACTCTCTTATACGAATCTTTATAAATTATTCAGAGGTAAAATTTTTATGAAAGCAGTAATACTTTGTGCAGGGAAAGGGGAAAGATTAATGCCTCTAACAAAAAATATCCCAAAGCCAATGATTCCTATAAATAACAAACCTGTTCTTGAGTACCTTATTTTACTTTGCAAAAAACATGGTGCAGATGAGATATTCATAAATACTTCCTATCTACCCGAGAAAATAAAAGAATATTTTGAGGATGGAAAAAGATGGGGTGTTAAAATAACATATTCATATGAAACAGAACTTCTTGGTACTTCTGGAGCATTAAATAACTTCAAAAAAGATCTTGATAGTACTTTCTTTTTAATTTATGGAGATAATGTAACTGACATTGATTTAACAAGAATGCTTAAGTTCCATAAAAAGAATCATGCTATTGTGACAATTGCATTAAGAAAAGCAAAAGAAATTAATTCTCTTTCAGGATATGCTTCATTAAGTTCTATTTTTCAAATAGAAGAATTCATTGAAAAACCAGACGATAATAAAATTAAATTATTTAAAAGCAAACCTTTATGGGAAAACTCTGGAATCTATGTCTTAGAGCCAGAAGTTTTAAAATATATTAAACCTGGATTTTCAGATTTTGCAAAAGATATCTTTCCTAGACTAATTATTGAACAAAAAAATATATTTGGATTTGATATAGATAATTTTTATTTCAGAGAAATTGGGCAAATTGAAAGGTATAATAGTACAAAAAAAGAGATTGAAGGAGGTCTAAAAAAAATAATTATCTAAAATGAAAAAAGCACTATTTTTGGATAGAGATGGAGTTATAAATCAGCTTATTAAAAAGAAAAGCAAATCACATAACAAAGTAATAGATGATTCTCCGTTTGAATTATCTGAACTCAAATTTGTTGGAGGAATAAAAGAACTTGTTAATACTGCAAAAAAGCTAGATTATAAGGTAATAATCGTAACGAATCAACCTTCTTATTTAAAAGAGGACAGATTACTTAGAGATTATGAAAAGATAACAACAAAAATATGTGAATATCTTTCATTAGAAAGATCAGACGTGTTTGAATGTTTTCATAAAGAAGGCTTTTCCTTACCTTGTGAATGTAGAAAACCAAAACCCGGATTAATTTTGATGGCAAAAGGATTACATAATATAAATCTTGAAAAATCAGTGCTTGTTGGAGATTCTTTAAATGATATAAAAGCTGCGAAGTCTGCTAAAATAGGTATGGCTATTTATTTAAGAAGAAAAGAGTCTGAAAATCAAATTGGAAATTCAGAAGATGAAAAAGAAATGCAGAAAAATGGACCTCTAGCAGATTATATCTTTGACAGTTTATATCAAGTAGAACAGAAAATTAAAAAGAAGGAACAAGGGAACCTAAAATAATTCACTACTCTTCATTTATAAATTTTTCTACGAAATGTTTATAAAGTAAGTATCATACTCTTTGGATAGGTTAAAAAGATGATAATTTCAAGAGCTCCATTAAGACTTTCGATTGGTGGGGGTGGAACCGATTTACCTTTTTATTCATCAAAATTTGGGGCCTCTTTAGTTACTGCAGCTATAAATAAATATATTTATATAATTGTAGAAAAAAGAGAATTTTATGACGAATTTATTATAAAGTATTCTAAGACAGAACACGTAAAAAGAGTACAAGACATACAACATACTCGAGTAAAAGCAGCTCTAGAATATCTTAATATTACGGAACCTTTGGAAATAGTCTCAATAGCAGATGTTCCTTCTGGGACAGGATTAGGAAGCTCGTCTGCTTTTTTAGTTGCATTATTAAAAGCATTACATGCATATAAAAAAGAACAAGTTTCTCCTAAAAAACTTGCAGAAGAGGCATGTGAAATAGAAATAAATATATTAAAAGAGCCGATTGGAAAACAGGATCAATATGCTAGCGCTTATGGGGGATTACTAAATTTAGAGATTGATAAAAATAACAATGTTAATGCGACTCCACTAAATGTATCTTATTCTACTTTAGAACAAATTGAACAAAATAGCTTGATGTTCTTCACAAACATAGAACGTTCTGCTAGTGAAGTTATTTTGGACCAAACTAAAAAAGCAGAGTCTGATGAAGATAAAATGAATCAAATGCATATAATAAGAGATATTGGATTGGAAATAAAAAAAGCTTTAGAACAAGGAGAGACAAAAAGATTTGGACAATGGTTAAATGTACACTGGGAGACTAAGAAAAAATTTACCAATAAAATGTCTTCTCCAGAGATAGATAAATATTATGAAACAGCATTGAAAAATGGAGCTTTAGGTGGAAAATTAGTTGGAGCAGGAGGAGGGGGTTTTTTACTTTTTTATTGTGAAGATAAAAAAAGACAATTAAGGGAAGCTATCTCCAAATTAGGATTGAAGGAACTTCCATTTAGATTAGATATGGAAGGATGCAAAATATTATATGAAGGAAAATGAATAACAAAGAATTTATAGAAACTTATTTGAAAGAAACTGCAGAAATAGCAAAAAGTATTAGTCATGAAGAAATAGAAAAATTCATAGAGATTCTTTTTGAAACATGGAAAAATGGAAAAAAAGTTATAACCATGGGAAATGGCGGAAGTGCAAGTACTGCCTCTCATTTTGCAGGAGATTTGTCTAAGACAGTTATTAATCCAAGTTCTGAGAAAGAAATTGTTAAACATAAAAAGGGTTTTAAAGCAATATGCCTAAATGATAATGCTGCATTATTGACTGCATGGATTAATGATTGTGGATGGGAAAAAGTTTATTCTGGAGCATTAAACACCATTTTAGAAGAAGGAGATGTTATACTCTTAGTTTCTGTTCATGGGGGAAGTGGATGGTCTGGAAATATTGTTGAAGCTATGAAAACTGCTAAGAAAAAGAACTGTAAAATCCTAGGATTGGCTGGTTTTGACGGTGGAAAGATGAAAGAAATGGCAGATGCATGCGTTGTTGTTCCAAAAGATTCTACACCCCACGTAGAAGGATTCCACGGAGTTCTCCAACACATGATAGTACAAAGACTTTTAGAATTAATTACAGAATATTCTCAAGATTCTGTTGTGGATAGGTTGCAAAAGATGATGGAAAAATATGATAGTCCAACTATAAAAGAAAATATAAAAAATATAATAGATGAATTTTACAGTTAATATGATAAAACTTTTTGCAGATACAGCTAACCTAAAAGAAATAGAATATTGTTTTTCTAGAGGAGTTAATGATGGAATAACCACAAATCCAAAAATTATGCAAGATACTGGAGATCTCTCTAAAGGATTTATAGACGCGTGTCGTGGTATCGTGGATAAGTATCCCGATATTGCTGTTAGCCTTGAGACAGATCTGCGAGGGATAGATATGAATTATTTTGAATTAGAAGACGAGATAAAGGTAAGAGATATCTTGCTTAGTCAAGCATATACTCTAAATGAACTTGGTAAAAATGTTATAATTAAAATCCCCATTTGTAAAGGAGGATTATTAGCAGCAAGGGAATTGGCAAAAGAAAATATTAAAACAAATATCACTGCATGTATGAATGCTCAACAAGCATTGATTGCAGCAGAATATGGCCTTGGTTATGTTAGCATGTTCGCAAATAGAATGTTAGATTCAAACATACTAAAGATGGCAGGGTATAATCTTGAATCTGTACTTAAAGAATCTAACTGGAAAAATATATTAAAAGAGAATAAAGAAAAATATTTTGAAAAAGCATGGGAAGCTACTTTAAATGAAATAAAATATGTTTCAAAGAGTATTGATAAATCTAGATGTGAATTGATTGTTGGAAGTATAAGATCACCTGAAGATATTTCTAAGATAGCTTCTGCAGGACCTCAAATTATAACAATACCAACAAAGATTGTCCAAGAATTAAAAGATATAGAAAATATAAGGAACGCCTCTATAAACTTAGAGACAAATGTTGCAAATTTTATCTCTGTTTCAGATCCAATGACATTATATACTCTAAAAGAATTTGAAGAAAGCGCTAATTCATATAGAAAATAAATTATCTTCCTTTGAAAAAATGTATCATTCTAATAGGAAAAAAACTTAAAATATAATACATCAATAAGTTTTTATCCATGCCTTTCAATTTTGCAAGTTCTTTCACGTCTTTACGAACCTGTATCATATAACCCGCTTGAAAACCTGCAACAATCTTTGCCTGAAGATAATCTTGAAATGGGTATCTTCTTGTTACTTTATTCATAAATTGAGTATTATCAAATTCGTCATATTTATCTTTTCCATATTTAACTCTCTGAAGATAAAATTCTTTGATTTTATTTGGGAAGAAAGTCCTCTCAAAACCTTTTTTAAAACTTGTAGAACCTTTGTTGAGCCTGAATTTAACTAGAAAATTAGGGATATTGGTTATCTTTCTACCATCGGATAATACTCTAAGATATATATCGTACTCATCTGCATCTTCAAATTTTTCCCTATAAAAGTACTCCCCTGTGTTTCTGAACATAACTGTTGAATGAACCATTGGATTCCCCTTAAGTAAATTTTTCTTTACTCTCTTGGGGTTATTTACTTTTTTAAAAATACCAATTGTTTTACCTTCTTCATCCATTACTATTGCAGAACCTCCGCATAAGAATATATCTTTGTTATTTTCCATAAAATTGTATTGAATTTCTAAACGATTTTTTATGGCTATATCATCTGCATCCATTATTGAAATGTACTTTCCTTTTGCAATCTTTAACCCCCTACTTCTAGTAAGAGGAACTTTCAAATTTTTCTTATTATTTAAGAGAATTATCCTCTTGTCTTTTTTCTTAAAATTTTCTATAATCTCTTTGGTATTATCTGTAGAACAGTCATTTACTATAATAAATTCAAAATCTTTAAATGTCTGATTCAGAATTGAAGGTATACTCTCATATAAATATTTTTCAGCATTATATGCAGGCATTACTACAGATATTAGGGGTTTATCCATGAATTACCCTATCGAATAGCATATATAAAATTAATTGTGATATAATAAAAAATAATTTATCCAAATATCTCTCTAAATCTTTTTAATAATTTAGATTTATAATTAAGAAGACTGTTTCCATTATACCAATGCTCCTTTAACATTTTTTCGTATAATTTGTCATCCTTATCTACTTTTATTATAAAATCTAGGAAATCTTTCATATTCTTAAAATCGCTGTAATTTATGAAGCTTTTAGTGTTAAATTCTTTTGAAACATCTTTATGTCCAACATATATTGGTATACTATTAACTAACATTGGTTGGGTCAATTTTTCGCTTGTATAGCCTGAATTCATAGAATTTTCAAAGGATATTGTAAACTTGTATGGTTTTAAAAAATTTAATTTCTCTTCTACCCAATTTACAGAAAATCTTGATTCTTTTGGAGTATTATAGGAAATTGAGTGCATATTATTCATACATCTCCCAGGAGAATCTACTTTTTTATAAGTATTAATTAATTTAAACAATTCATTTCTCTTTGGTATTTCTTGTGAATAAATAAAATTACAAAATTTTGTCTTCTCGTTTTTTAATTTATTAAAATTTATTTTCTTAGTAAAAGGAGGTGCTCCAAAATTTTTTAGTTTATAATCGCTTATCATGTATACAGGTATTCTCATATATCTTGGATCATTAATATCTTCTTCAAAATAAGAGGAGAATGCCCAATCGCACTCTTTCATATTTGGTTTAACGTGTTCTGCTCCAAAAAATATCTTAATAAATTTGCCTTTTGGAACTTTTGCCTTATCTTGTACAAAAAGAAGATTGAATTTAGAGTATAATTTCCTTAGAAATATATATAGTCTCGGAGAAATCTTCTTCACAAAATCTCCTTTTTTAGACAAATCTTTTGTTTCTCTTCTTACTTCTGGGTAAACTGAATAAAAAACATAATCTGGATCTTGACTTATCTCAACGTTATACATCTTTTTGAGTATGTTTGTAAAAAAATTATCTTCAGGGTTAAATAATGCCCCAAAATACTTGAAATTTATTTTTATTGTCTTCTTTTTCATCTTATTATACTCTTAACTAATTTAAAATCTTCTTTATTAATTCCTTTTAATAATATTAAAACTACAAAATATATTCCTATACCAAGTATTATCTCAAATATACCCCACCATAAATTTATGTTAACAAAGTGATGAAAAGCTAGCAAGAAAATAGACATAATCAATGTAGAGAATATTGGTTCCCTTAAACCAATCCCTTCAACTTTAAAGTTAAATTGTTTCTTAACTTGAAAAATTAATATCCCCAATAAGAGAATTCTACTTAAAGAAGTTGATAATGCTACTGCATTTATTGCCAATAAATCGCTTTGTCTAAATAGGAAAACAGAAATTAGATTAAGAAGAATATTAGCAATAAGCGAAATTATTATTGAATTGCTAACTATCTTTGATTTCTCCTTGGATTGCAAAACAATAGAATAAAGGCCTATAAGTGGTGAAGTTATTATCAATGAAGAAAGAAAGTATATCACAGAATTACCCATTAGATAAGCGTCTCCGTAAAACGCTTTAATTAAATAATTTGAAAGAAAGACAACTCCTGCTGTAGCAGGTATAGAAATCATTAAAACATATCTTAAAGTTTTGTGAAATCCGCGATTAAATCTCTTTCCACTTATCTGGGTAAAGATAGGCAAAAATATTGTAGATAGAGAGAGTAAAGAAGCTATAGAAATTACTAAGCTTAATGAAGTCCTATAATAACCCAAATACTCTGAAGATACAGCTCTCCCAAGCATCAAGATATCTATTGATCCAAATATTGATAGGAAGACTGTTGCTAATGCCATGAATTTCCAGTAAGATTGAATATTTGATTTATCAAAAGATATTTTCTTTCCAAATAAAACTTGCTTATCTTTTTTAATAAGAATAAAATATTCTAAAATTAGGGTTATAAAACTAGATATAAAAAATGCAACGAATATTCCAGATATAATTATTTTATCTGATAAGATCAATATTGCAAATACAGAGAATAATATTTTTAATAATTGAGAGGATATATCAAAGAATAATATAGATTTCACATCCTTCTTTGCTGTAAAGAAAATACTAAAAAGGGTCCTGAAAGATTCTGCGATTATAAAAAAACAAGAAAATAAAATAGGATAAAAAAGTAGAGGTTGATCATATATGTTATAAGAAATGAATTTTGCAAATATTGCTATAAACAAAATCACTAAAAGGACAAATATCAATCTTTTTTTAAAAAAATAGCTTGCAATACTCCTAGATTTTTCTTGTTTATTTTTCCCAAGAGATTCAGAGATATATCTCAAAAAGGTATTTTCCATTCCCCAATCTGTGAATGTGAGAGCAAGAGTTACAATTGAAAGTGCTAGAGCATAAACTCCGAACATCTCAGGCATAAGCATTCTTGCTAAGATTATTGTAAATATCAAACCACCGAATTTAAGAACAAATAATGAAGCTAAATTGTAAACAGAGCCTTTTGCAGCCAGCTTGGATAGGTTCTGGGAAGATATGTTGCTTTTTCTCATAAATATTTAAAAGCATATAGGGTTTTTAAAAGAAATGGAAAATAAACATAACAATCTAAAAGTGCAATTAGATTTTAATATAACAAAGAAGACACATTCTTTATATCATTCTTTTTTCAACAATCCCCCAGATGGAGTAGAGTATACCAAATCAGAATTTGTTGGAGTAAATGAAAAGAGTTATTCTACCTTAGGTAAAATGTACAAAAAGATAATTAAGATCTTTCCTTTTGTTTCAAAATTTCATCAGAATCTTAATGATATTTTAAGAAAAGATTCGGGTGCAGATTTGATTTATTTCTCTATGCATTCCGGAAAGAGCAATAAACCATTTGTTATAGATTACGAACATGCATACAATTTTATTGAACTTAATGACAGATATAATTCTAAAAATAAAAAATATTCTATAAAGAGATTAAATAATAAAAATCTAAAAAAGCTTCTCCCAATAAATGAAGAATCTCTCAAGTCATTTAGATTATTTTTCGGAGACAAAGTAAGAAAATCTCAAGAAGTTATTTATCCTACTCTTTTTATACCTAAGGAATTTAGAAAAGTGGCTAAAAAAGAGAAAATAATTATTTCTATAGGTTCTTCTAACATAACAAACGATTTAGCATTCTATATTAAGGGAGGGTATGAAACATTAAAGGCTTTTGAGAATCTCTCTAAAAGATATAAAAATTACAAATTTGTAATAATAAGTAGATTCCCAAAAGATATAAATTTTAATAGTAAGCAAAAGAATTTGATTATTCATGATGTGCTTCCACAAAAAGAGCTTTGGGAAATAATGAATAAATCTTTGATATTTGTCCAACCAAATTATCATGCTCCTACTATGGCATACCTTGAAGCAATGTTCTTTAGACTGCCAATAATAACTTATAATTGTTGGGCAAACAACGAATATGTAAATGAAAAAAATGGAATATTAATAAATCCTAAAGAATTAAACCATATAAATGAACATAATGTTCCTATCTATACTGAAGAAACAATTAATAAGATTAAAGAAAGTGCTGAAGAGAACTCAAAGAAGATAGAAAAAGAAATAATAAATTTGATAAATAATCCAAAATTAATAAAAAATATGGGAGAAAATGGTTTTAAAGAAGTTACAGAAGGCAAATTTTCACTAAAAAATAGAAATGAGAAACTTTTAAAAATTTATAAGGAGATATTAAATGATGGACTCTGAAACAAAAAGAAGAATTATCGCAGGGAAAGTTTTTTTAATAACTGGCGGAACGGGTAGTTTGGGAAATAAAATTGTTAGGGAGATAATTAAATATTCTCCAAAAAAAGTAATAATCCTCTCAAGAGATGAAGATAAACAATATAATATGGCAAATGAATTGCCAAGTCCTTTAATTCAATTTGAACTTGGAGATATAAGAGATGAAAAAAGAATGAGAGAGGTGACTAAAGGTGTTGATATAATTATACATGCTGCTGCGCTAAAACACGTTCCCCCTTCTGAAAAAGAACCAATGGAGTTTATAAAAACGAATATACTTGGAACAAACAATATAATTGAATCTGCAATATTTAATGAAGTTCCAGTTGTTATTGGAGTTGGGACAGATAAAGCAGTTAAACCTATAAATGTATATGGTATGACTAAATCGCTTCAAGAAAAGATGATGATTGCGGCAAATAAAAAAAATAAAACCAAGTTTACTTGTGTTAGGTATGGAAACGTAATTGGGAGTAGAGGTAGTGTAATTCCTTTCTTTAAAAAAAAGATTATGAATAATGAAGTTCTTCCTATAACAAATCCAAATATGACAAGATTTTTATTGAAATTAGAAGAGGCAATTAATTTAATATTTCATGCTATAGATAAAGGAAATGGTGGAGAAATATTCGTTAAAAAAATGCCTGCATGTAGAATGGATGACTTAGCAGATGCCATGGGTATTGCACTATCAAATAATCCTAATTACCCAAAGAAAGTGATTGGATTCAGATCCGGAGAAAAGATCCATGAAATCCTAGTCTCTGAAGATGAAATGAGAAGATCTAAAGAATTAGAAGATATGTTTATTATACAAGACTATGAACATGAGATTAATTACTCTACTGCAGAGAAAATTGAAGAGTATGGATCTTATAATACCAAAAGATTAAATCAAGAAGAGATAATCAAACTCTTAAAAGAAGATGGATGGGCTTAAAAAAATAGGTATTACTGGTGCTGAAGGATTTATAGGAAAAGAATTTTCAAATTATCTTTATAAAAAAGGATATAAGCTTACCTTATTTTCATATGAAGAGATAATTAAAGATGATTCTATAAAATACATTAAAAAGGATTTAAAAGATTGTATTCCAGAAGATTTTATGGGTATTGATATAATTATTCACTTAGCTGGAACTTCTATGAACAAAGATGCTTTGATTATTAATCCAGAATTAACAGACATAACTTTAAAAAATTCTATAGCAGCAGATATAAAAAAATTCTTTTTGATATCAAGTTATGCTGTTTATGGAAATCGCGATAATCCTGCGAGAACAGATTCTGATTTAAAACCTTCAGATGAATATTCCTTAAGTAAGATATTTTCAGAATATTTTTTAAAAAAAGAGATTATAAATAAAAAAATATCCGGATCTATAATACGGATCTGTAGCATATATGGCAAAGAAGGAAAAGGTTTGATTAATATTTTAAAAAATAAGATAAATAATAGTCAGGATATAATTATCGATGGTGAATTTGAAAGACAATATCTTTACGTAAAAGATCTATGTATAATCCTTGAAAAAATATTAAACCAAGATGAAAATTTATTGATTTATAACATTGAAGGTGAAAGAAAAAACACCAAAGAAATATGCTTTCTATTAAAAGAAAATAATATTAAAGTTATCTTTGAAGAGAAAGAAAAAGAAAGTTACTTATGTTCTGGGATAAAGATAGAAACAGATATGAATATATGCAAATTTTTATTTGAGAAATAATAAATTATTTACTAAAAATAATTCACTTTTTTCTATAAGCAAGATTTTTCCTGTTCTTGAAATTCATAGAAGCAATATATACTTTTTTTATCAAAGGGATTCTTGTCAAAGCATATACTGGTTTCAATAATCCTGCTTTTTGCAATCTTTTCTTAAGTGTTGTCTTCCTAGAACCTTGCTTTACTGCTGAACTACAATGTCTACAAAGTATTTCTCCATCTTTGCTATCTAATGCCTTTTGCATATTTTTGAATGATTCTGTTTTAAACAAATCTTCGTAAGACATTTCAAGAAGATTGCCCAATCTGTGCTTTAAACCATAATCTTGACAACACAGAACAACATCTCCGCTTGGAAGTAAAACATTGTCATTCAAAAGCCTACCAGAATTTCCGCACATAACTTTTCCTTGTATTTTTAGTAATGGGGGTAAATTATCTAGATTGCTTCCTCTATTTTGAATCATCCTAGATAAATCTTCAACTTCCATATTCAAAACTTTCTTCACTTCTGGATGCATTCTACCATAAAGAAGGAAAGTTAAATTGGGTATCTTTGAATTCTTAAGTGCCTTAATTACTTCAAGATAATTTTTATCTACCTTAATTTTTGTATTATTTGAATCATCTGGCAAGTGAATTTCAACAGAGGTATTTTCTTTACCTATGGTTTTTATTGGAATTTTTTCTAAAATAGGAATATATTCTTTTTTCAAGCCTATACCTGTTGTAAAAACTTTAACAAGAAATCCTTTTTTTACAGCATATTCTATCATTTTGATACAATTAGGATTTTGAAAAGGTTCTGCAAAACCTGAAAACAAAATTGGAACAGTTGTTGGTACCTTATCGATGCATCTTTTGAATGTCTCTAATGACATCATTTTGTCTTTATTTTTATATGCTGCAATTATCTTGTTTTGCGGACAATAATCACACATATTCACACAACCTATAACTGTTGTAATTTCAAGTTTAACCATAATGACCTCTAAAATTTAACATATAGGATTTCAAGAAAAAGTGCTTTAAATCCTTTTCTAAGATAAAAAGTATATAAGATTAAACATAATAAGCTACAATACCACAATACTTTTAAATCCCAACTAGAATATAAGAAGATGACTAATGAAAAAAACATAAAAGAATCATTTTCTAAAGTAAAAGAAGACGTAACTTTTTTAAAACGAGAAATAAATTCTTTTAACCAATCAATAATATTATAGGTTTTATTTATATATAATTTTATAAACCTCTCATTTTTAACATGATTATGAAGG